>ERZ724508.182-NODE-182-length-45142-cov-5.776743_pt1 | contig 45142 bp, 40 predicted proteins | sample MGYA00376041_ERZ724508 | MGnify/ENA primary metagenome ERZ724508 (study PRJEB28724, sample SAMN07190887) | wastewater metagenome | isolation source: effluent of sewage treatment plant in Hong Hong | place: USA: Christiansburg, Virginia | collected 2016-03-01 ...
GTCTGCATTTTTTTGTTTACTAACAGGACTAGAGTCTGTTTTAAATTTCTTTATTTGATTCCACATCTCATCATCACTACAAAAAATAGAAATTATATTGTTATAGCTTTTACTCATTTTACGGTGATCTATCCCAGGTAAAGTAGCAACCGATTTCTCTATTAAAGGCTGTGGTACCGTCAAAATATTTCCATAATTTTTATTAAATTTATTTGCTATATCTCGCGCGATCTCAACATGTTGTTTTTGATCTTGACCAACAGGAACTACGTCGGCACTGTAAAGAATAATATCAGCTGCCATAAGGATCGGGTATGAAAATATACCCATATTCACTTTCGCATCTGGATCCTTTTCGTTATTCTGTGTTGCTTGATCAACAACTGCCTTGTATGCATGCGCGCGGTTCATTAAACCCTTTGGCGTTATACAGTTAAATATCCAAGATAAAAGAAAGTCATCAATAATATCGCTCTGCTTATAGAAAGTACTCTTTTCGGGATCTAAACCTAATGCCAACCAAGAGTTTGCTACTCCTAAAGTTTGAGCACGTAATTCGTCACCTGAATTCACGGTTGTTATTGCATGAGCATCAGCTATAAAATAATTTGTCTCATATGTTTTAGTTAATTCTAATGCTGGTAGAAATGCGCCCATGATATTACCAAGATGAATTGTTCCTGTAGGCTTAATACCTGTTAGAGATTTCTTTTTCGCCATCATTAAACCTTAGACAATTTGAAAACGAGTTCTAGATCATCGGTAAGTCCAGCGTCTATTCCATCATCAAATTTTGTAATGGATATAACATCTGACAGAACCTCTTTAGAAATTATATCGTTAAATTGTTTAATTGCATTTTGAACTATTTCTTCACCTCTATATTCGATATTTATTCTATCTGTAATATCAAACCCAGAATCTTTACGATTTTGTTGTATGGCACGTATAAAATCACGTGCTATACCCTCGAGTTCTAAATCTTTCGTTATAGCAATATCTAATGAGACAATCGTTGAACGGTCACCTAGTGCACGTGAAGTCTCGGGATCATTCGGTTCTAATACCAACACATATTCATCATCTGCTAATAAGTGACCACCGACTTTCATTACACCATCATTAAGTTCCCAGTCACCTTTTTTATATGCAGCGAATATTGCCTTAGTATTATCGCCATGTCGTGGTGCGAATATTGCAGGTATCAGATTTAATTTTTTTGAACCAAAACCAGAACCATCAAGTTCGACACGAACATTTTTGAGATTCACTTCATCTTTAATCACGTCTTCAAAACCTTTGACTAGATCAGCTTGGGGGCCTGCTATAACAAGTTCGTTTAGTGGTAATCGTGTACGAAGTGATTGTGCTCGACGAATCGAAAGTGCGTTTGAACAAACATCGCGCACTTTGTCCATTGACACTATTAGCTTCATTTCAAGGTCTATTTTTTGCGCATCGGCCAATGGCCAAGCTGTTAAATGAATACTTAAAGAAGCATCTTTTTCTAGCTCGCTGGAATGCAAACCCTGCCAAATCTTTTCACAAACTAAAGGCATCAGTGGTGCCGTTGTGCGTGTTAGTAATTCCAGAACTGTATAAAGAGTGTTATATGCAAGTTGTTTGTCTTCGTCTTTTTCATGTCTCCAAAATCGTTCACGGCTTCTACGTATGAACCAATTAGTTAATACATCAAGATGTGCTTCAACTTGAGAACATGCTTCATATGAGTCGTTGATATCCATGGCATCAGAAACATTCTCAACGAATAATCTTGTCTTGGATAAAATATAATTATCTAAATCATTTTTAGATTTAGTAATGAATTCACCTTTCATCGATTCGCTATTCGCATAAAGAGTAAAGAAATAATATGAATTCCAAAGTGGCAAAATTGCTGCACGTGTTGCATTTTGAAAACCATTATTATCTACGATTAAGTTTTGTCCACGCAAAATTGTAGAACTTTGCAAAAACCACCTCATGGAATCCGAACCAAAAGTATTAAATACTTCTATAGGGTCAGGATAGTTTTTCAGTCGCTTTGACATTTTACGACCGTCCTGTCCCAAAACTATTCCATGGGAAATACATGTTCTAAAAGCAGGACGGTCAAAAAGTGCGGTTGCTAAAACATGAAGTGTATAAAACCAGCCTCGTGTTTGACCTATATATTCAACAATAAAATCTGCAGGTGAATGCTCGTCAAACCATTCTTTGTTTTTAAAAGGATAATGCACTTGCGCAAAAGGCATAGAACCTGATTCAAACCAGCAATCCAAGACCTCTTCAACTCGAACCATCATTGATTTTCCGCTTGGATCATCAGGATTTGGGCGTGTATATGAATCTATTTCTGGACGATGCAAATCACTTGGTCGCTTACCAAAATCACGTTCAATTTCTTCTAAGGAACCATATACATCAACACGAGGAAAATTCGGATCATCAGATTTCCAAACTGGGATAGGCGAACCCCAGAAACGATTACGAGATATTGACCAGTCACGGGCACCTTCTAACCACATGCCAAATGCGCCATCTTTTATATGGCTTGGAATCCAATTAATTTCTTGATTGAGTTCAATCATTCTCGCTTTTATTTTCGTAACATCTACAAACCATGAACTCATGGGTCTATAAATTAGAGGTTGGTCCGTTCTCCAACAATGTGGATAAGCATGCCGGTATTGTTCGTGACGCAGAACTCGACCTGCCGTTTTTAGATCTTTTGCAATTTTTGGGTTTGCATCAAAAACATTTTGTCCTTCATAATCGCTAACACGTGAATCAAATTTACCCTGGACATCTACTGCCACTGGAATCTCTACACCTTTAGCTTGAAGTGTCTCAAAGTCGTCTTCACCGTAAGGAGCTAAATGAACAATTCCTGTACCATCGGTTGTAGTTACAAAATCTGTCGTAAAGATTTGAAATGCATTTGGATTATCAGCAAAATAAGGAAAGAGTGGAACGTATTTAGAACCAGCTAAATCAGCTCCATTTAACAAACCAATTACTTCATATTCTCCAAGTTCTTTAGCATATTTCACTAAAGCACCAGTTGCTAGTATATATGTTTTGCCTTCTTGGGTATCAGTTTTTTGTTTTACAACACTATATTCGACATCAGGACCGACTGCTAAAGCTAAATTTGAAGGAAGCGTCCAAGGAGTTGTTGTCCATGCAACAATTCTTAAATCAACATCAGCAAAGATAGAAGAAAGTTTTTTTATTGCGTTAGGAGATAATTCTTTTATACTAAATTCAACAGTAAGTGCAGGATCATCACGATCCCTATAAGAATCATCTAGTTTTGTTTCCATATTCGAAAGTACAGTTTCAGCTGCCCATGAATATGGGAGTACACGAAGTCCTTCATATATGAGACCTTTATCGAACAAAGCTTTAAAAGCCCATATAACGCTTTCCATATATTCAACATCGAGAGTTTTATAATCATCTTCGAAATCTACCCAACGTGCTTGACGTGTAACATATTTTTTCCACTCACCTGCATATTTCATGACAGATGAACGACAAGCATCGTTAAATTTATCGATTCCAAATTCAGTTACAGCCTTTTGACCAGAGATTCCTAATTCTTTTTCAGCTTCGAGCTCTGCAGGCAAACCGTGCGTATCCCACCCGAATCTACGTGTAACCTTTTTGCCACGCATGGTTTGATAGCGAGGTACGGTATCCTTTACAAATCCTGTCAATAAATGTCCATAATGTGGCAGACCATTGGCAAATGGAGGGCCATCATAAAAGACATATTCACTACTATTTTCGCGTTTTAAGGCGTTTACCTCGATTGACGCCTCAAAAGTCTTGTTGGCTTCCCAGAATTCCAATATCTCTTCTTCGATTTGAGGTATTTTAGGCGATGCGTCTACATTTGGATAAAATGATTTTTTGTCAGAATTTATAATTGTCACATAGCCATATTAGCTTACTATTAATATTTTCTACTATTAATTATCTGAATTCATTGACACAGACACTGCGTGTTAGTGTAGAATGTACTAATTGCAACTTTGTTCATTGTGGAGGAAACTACTCAAAGAATTTAATTGTATTAAAATAAAGCAAATATGAGCGTAAGACATCTTAAAAAATGTGACTGAGCTTAACGCGTATAGCAAGGAATTCATGGAAGACCAAGTTTCAGAAGATACAATTTCTATTATCGAATATGAAGGTAATGACCCAGTAATTCTTTTAGAAAAAGAATTACGAAAGCTCCCAGATATTCGAGCAGCAAGGGTGGTTGCAGGTTACGATGGTGAAATTTCAGAAGTTCATATTGTTGCATCTCCAAAAAAACCCACAAAGAGTTTGGTAAGAGATATCCAATCAGTAGCAATTGCAACATTTGGGTATGACATTGACCGTCGAAGAGTTTCAATTGTTCAAATAGATGATGCAGATACACAAGAATTTATATTCGACAAGGAATTCCGTCCTAGAATTTTAACGATTACTTCTGAATCAACTGGTCTACGCTCAACTGTAAAAGTATCTTTAGAACATCGTGAGCAGCAAGCACTTGGATTTTCAGAAGGATCAATAGCATCAGCATCTAGACACCGACTAGTTGCGCAAGCAACACTTGACGCACTTCGACAATTAGAACCAATGGCACAAACACTAGATGTTGACTCTGCTCTAGTAGTTAGAGTCGGCGGTGTTGATGTTGCTGTTGTTACAATAATTTTCGTGCTTCCACCAGAGGAACAAATAATTTCTGGTTCATCAATCGTTCGACAAAATAATGAAGCAGATGCAATAGCTCGAGCAGTACTAGATGCAACGAACCGTCGTATGATGATGCTCGTAAACAAAAGCTAGTTAGTATTTTCGTGATGGGTTGGTTTACGCTTATATCTTGAGCGTAAACCAACCCATCACTATTAAAAATAAGATGTTTTAATAATTTACTATCAATCTTAGATATAGCATCTATTTTTCTCATCGTAACACTTCTACAGGAGCTTCTTTTACAAATTGTAAATATGCATGTTCACCATCTGGAGTTCCAAAATCTACATCTTTTACATCTAGGGGGTTACATACTTGGGCTTCAGTTAATTCTGTTTTTCTTGTGTCATCACCAGCTTTTTCGACACGTTCAGGCTCTGAACCAGAACTGCTATCTTCTACATTGCCTATCTCTCTATTTATACGTACAAATAATTTTGGTGCACCTTCTGTTTCAACCATTTTCACTGTTCCTTTTGGAATGTTAAAAGTTTGAACCATATTGCAATGACCATCTTTTGGTATCTGTGCCTCATAAACCTGACCTGTTTGATCGAGCGGTTGGATCTGTTCTTCAAAAGATGTTTTTGGTCTGTTCTTAACAATTTCAATATCATCCAAGTATTTAATTTCATCCGAATTGGCTAACTTATCTGATGTACCATGTAAAATTGTCTCCACTTTTTGAAAATGATCAGAGTTTGGATCAATAGCGGCGCTATCCGCAAGTTCATGAGGAGTATCATAAAAAGTTGGAGTAGTCGCTACGCTGTGTACCATTTTGGCACCGACACTCAAACCGCCTAGCCCTAGTAGTGCTGCGAACGCAATGTCCCTACCCTTGCGTGTTCTTGAGTTTCCATATCCATAATGAGTTACATGTTCATAATTCCATGCGGCACTAGCACCGTGAGCAATACTTCGAACTGGCCAAGTTAAGGCCCTTCCCGTACTTTTTAGTGCACTGCCTATTCCCTTGCCAGTTCCCTGAATAGCTTTAGCAGTGTTTTTTACAATTTTCTCTTTTTTACTTAAAACAGGATTCTCTATAAGATATTGGGTTAGCCCATCGGTAAAACCATGCAATTCTTCGCCAGTAGTTTTTTCAAAATCAACATTGGCATGTTTAATACCATCTGCGCTATATCGAAATGTGCCACCTGTAGTTAAGATATCAGTTCTTCGCAATATTCCTACGGGTATTCCGTCACATTTATCATTGAATAGATCAATTGGAGATGATTTAAGACCATCATCTTCAACACATGCCACTACTTTAACTGGCACACCATTTACGGTCATATCTATTGGTGGTGTTGTTAACCATTTTTTCTCAGTCAATGGGTTTGTGTATTTCAATGCATTTGATTGTTGGAAATACATTTGTAAGTCTTCAAACACTCGACCATATAGCCATTGGTTATGTTGTTCAAATTCAAAATTGGCCTTTGCTTGTAAATCAGTTACGTTATTTATTGGAGCATTAGAGCTAGGGGCAACTTGTGTTGCACTTTGATATTGTGGCATGACAAATCATCATCCTTAAAAAGTAAAAAAAACCGCTCACAAATAAATACTAAATGTGTCAGTGCGCGGTCGCACAAAAATAAATGTTATTAAGAAATAATCGGTGGGGGTCTGAGACTAACCGAAGTTTTAGAACCTAGCCTGTATGTTTTCATTTCCCCTGCGATTCGTACGCACCTACCTCTAGGTACACTTCAATTATCAATCATTTTTGTATCGTTGTCAAGATAAATCGGTGAATTCTCATATCAAACATATTAGTATTTAGACTCTATATTATGAGCATGGGAACAACTGACGAAGACATAGATGAAGTATTGATTAAACGTGAGAAGATTCGTGTTCAAGTCAAACGATACAAGCGAATTGGCTACACATTAATGCTCATCTCTATCGTAAGCGTAGTGTCATGTTGGCCGCTTAAATGGCCAAGAGAACTAGTTGTTATAGCTATGGTGACTTTCACGCTGAGCTGTATTATTTTGCCGGCACCAATAGTTTTTGGATATGGAATTAAAGCTGCAGAACGAGAAGATAAAAAAATGGGAATTAAATAATTTTTAACGTATTATCGTAGTTTCAAAATCATATAGTTTCTGAGTTAAGTCTTTTCCTAAAACTAGTAGTTGTTCGATTGATGCTGGTTTCATAAATGTCAGTCGTAAAAAAACTATCCATCACAATAGCTAGAGTCGTTGCACAACTGCCACCATACACTGAAGGTAGATCCGAACCCAAATTAGGTTTGTCACCCATTACTTCACCAAAGTCTGGAGATGAAGCAAGTTCGCATTCTCTAGTGACTTCAGGAAATTGCTTCGATATTTCTCTTTGAATTTCGTCTTTATGGATTTCATCGATCGACATTTTGACCATTGTAGCTAGAGCTAGAGCTGTTTTATAAGAAATCTCAAAATCATGAGTAATAGTAGTTGAAGAATGAGATGCGCTTTTTAGAGTTTTATCGCTGGCAGATAAACCAACAAACGAGCACCTCATAAGTGGACCATTAGAAGGCGCTGAACTGATTCTATATCCTGATTGATTATTTCTTCCTTGATGAAAATACGGTGAACTTTTTCGAGCTGTACCACCAGCATCTTTCCAATTGACAGGTTTGTTTTGTTCTTTTGGATCCGTTAGATTACAAGCGATTGCCGTGGAACCACCCAAGCCTTCTGCACTTCCACCGTTGTACCAATTGACCAATCTCCTCATGTAGTCGTTCATGTTGAATTTTCCACATGAAATGAAAGATTCAACTGACATTAGTAAATGCGCAGTATCATCAGCAGTATCAGCAAATTTCGTATGGGTCCTTTAATAAGTTTATTGACTAGCCCATCTACAAAATTAATGGAGATTTCTAGATATTCATCGAATTGCAAAAACTCTAAAGGTGCACTCATCATATCTCCAATGGCGTGATCAACAATCAATCCTTGTACTTTAGGTTTTGAAGTTCACATCTATTCCCTAAAATTATTTGGTTAAGAAAGCATCCATTCAAGAATTGCCGCACGAATAAATAAACCATTTTCAACTTGTTCCCAAATTAAGCTTCGAGGATCGCTATCAGTTTCGATTGTTAACTCTCCTGTTCGAGGTAGAGGATGCAAAATTAATGCATCTGATTTCATCATAGAAATAGTTTCGTTATTTACTGGTGGATATATATTATGTTCTGTAGATCCCCATCGTTCTTTTTGTGGTCGCAGTACACTTAGTACATCAGCATCTTCAATTACATCGATTAAGGATTTTGATCTAACAACTTTTGCCCCACGACTTTTTAAATCTTGTTCTAACACAAAATCAATTTGCATATCATCATCTGCAACAAAAGTAAATGTAATTCCTTCTCTTGCCAGTAATCGAACTTGGGAATACATTACACGTGAATTAATTAAGTCACCATATGAAACAATATTTTTTATTGAACTCAAATCACGATGTTGACTTATTGTAAAAACATCTAATAAACCTTGAGTAGGATGTTCGTATGCACCAACTCCAGCACTAACTATTGGTTTTGTTACATTATCTCGAATTATATCAATTGTTCCAAATTCTTTACGACGAATAACAATTGCATCACAATATTTTTCAATTACTCGAATTGTATCGACTAGCTGTTCACCCTTTGCGGAACTAGTTGAAGCGGGATCATCAAAGCCAATAGTTTTACACCCAATTCGTTGGGCTGCACTATCAAAAGATAACTTAGTGCGTGTCGAAGGTTCAAAAAATGCGAGACCGACTACAGGAGCATTTTCATAACCTAACTTATAAATATTAGAATTCGAAAAACCTTTAGATTTAAATTCCAATGCTCTTGAAAAAATATCTTTTATCGCACTAGAACTAATATCATCAACGCTCAACAACTGATTCGAAGAATTATTATCACTCACACCATATATATTACCTAAATTCTTATTAAATTTGTCTAGCCAACCTCAAATTTCTTTATTTATAATTCATCGGACATAGAATATAACCATGAAATTACGAAAATTAGGAAATACAGATCTATTAGTATCCGAAATAGGTTTTGGAACTTGGACTATTGCAACGAACTGGTGGGGTCAAGCAGACGATCCATCCGACATGTTAAAAACTGCATTCGACTGTGGAATTAATTTTTATGATACCGCTCCTGCTTATGGTGACAATGGTCTCGGCGAAACAATAATGGCAGATTTCATTAAAGAACATAAAGATGAAATAATTGTTACTACAAAATGTGGCTACGATATTCATGCAGAACGACCGAAAGAACACAGTGAACGACCACACAATTGGTCGCGTGATTCAATAATTTCTCAAACAGAAGATTCTTTAGAACGATTAGGTCTTGAAACTATTGATCTAATGCAATTACATAATATCCGACTTGATGCAGTTGAGAATGATGAACTATTTGAAACACTTGACGACCTTGTTGAGCAGGGAAAAATTCGTTATTATGGAGTTTCACTTGGACCTGCAATTGGCTGGGAAAATGAAGGTATGATCTCCTTAGATAAAAGGAATATTGTTTCACTTCAAACTGTTTATAATGCTCTAGAGCAGGAACCTAGTAAAACGTTTATGAAACATCAAAAGTGTATTGATGGTTCAGTCTCAATGATCTCTCGTGTACCTCACGCAAGTGATTCTCTTTCTGGAAAAGTAACTCGCGAAAATCTAGATGATATGTTTAAAACTGGAGACCACCGTTCATTCAGAGTTAAAGATAACATGCTCGACAATTTAGATAAAGCCGACACACTTTCATATTTGTGGGCACCGGGAACTAATAGAACAATAGGACAAGCAGCTATTGCAGCAATTCTTGCCGAGAAGAAGTTTGCTTGTGTATTACCTACTTGTCTAAATGTCGAAGAGATTCGTGAATATGCAAGTGGTAATGATAATCCTTTAACATCAGATGAAGCTGAAAAATTATGGGCGCTTTTTGACTCTAACTTTGACCATGAAAATCGTTTCGATATGGAAATGCGAAGCTAAAGCTACCAATAAGTAGACATCCATCTCCTAAGTTACTAAGATCGTAATATGGTAAATAAGGATTTGTCAAAAGCAACAACTCGAATGCGCGCACATGATCGTCGTAGACAGCTATTAGATGTTGCAACTAACGTTTTTGCTGAACGCGGTTTTTCGGCGACTATTATGGATGATATAGCTTTTGCTGGTGGTATTACTAAACCAGTTTTATACCAACATTTTGATTCGAAACGTGCTCTTTATATTGCAGTATTAGAAGATGGTGGATCAAGATTAATAGATTCTATATCTATTGCAACAAGAAAAAGTTCAACACTTCGTGAACAAGTCACCTTAGGTTTTGATGCATATTTTAATTTCGTCCGAGACGATGAAGCTGCTTTTAGATTACTATTCACATCAAGTTCAAAAAGTGATACTGATTTTGTTGTTGTAAAAAATAAGGTACTTGAACAATTTTGTGATCATGTTACATCGCTAGTTATTGATCAAATAGAAGATGAAGAGCGTAGACTAATCGCTCACGCAATAATTGGTATGGCAGAATCAGCTGCAAAATATTTCTATCTTAAAGAAATTGATTCTGAAGTTGAAAATATAACAGAAGAACAATTTCGTAAATGGGTAAGCGACCTTGCATGGAAGGGTATGCGCGGTATTAACGAATAATAGGAGTTAAATTAAACTATGTGTTCACCAGAGATTGCACGAGCAACAACTAGTCTCTGAATTTCAGAAGTTCCTTCAAAAATCGTATATATCTTTGCATCACGATGCCATCTCTCAACTGGATAATCACGGGTATAACCATATCCACCTAAAATTTGAATCGCACGATCAGTAACACTCACAGCTACTTCACCAGCTTTTAGTTTTGACATTGAGCCTTGACCAGTATCGAAATGTTTCCCATTTCTAGCCATCCAACAAGCACGCCAAACTAGTAGTCGCGCAGCATCAATTTCAGTCACCATATCAGCCAAAGAAAAAGCAATAGCCTGATTTTGAATTATAGGACGACCAAACTGTACCCTTCCCTTCGCATATTCAAGAGCATATTCATAGGCCGCGCGAGCAATCCCAATTGCTTGAGCACCAACTAACGGACGCGATGCTTCAAATGTACTCATTGCAGCTTGAGTTTTAGAAGATTTACCTTCTTTAGCTTTAGCAATACGAGCATCTAGTTTCTCTTTTCCACCCAATAGCATCGACCCTGGGATACGAACATCATCTAAAACAACTTCTGCAGTGTGGCTAGCTCTAATACCATGTTTTTTGAACTTCTGGCCTTGAGATAAGCCCTTGGTTCCTGGTGGAACAATAAAGCTTGCATGACCGCGTGAGCGCAACTCTGGTTCTACACTGGCTACCACAACATGTATGTCGGCTATTCCACCATTTGTAATCCATGTCTTTGTCCCATTTAATACCCATTCATCTTTTGCTTCGTCATAAACAGCTTTTGTACGAAGTGAACTAACATCAGAACCAGCATCTGGTTCGCTTACACAAAATGCTGCGAGACCTATTTTTTCTTTAGTACCAAAACACTGTGGAATCCATAAAGCAATTTGTTCAGGTGTACCATTTCCCATTATTCCACTAACGCCGAGTGCTGTCCCCATTATCGATAAGCCAATACCAGCATCGCCCCAGAATAATTCTTCCATTGCAATTGGCATGGTGATTCCAGTTTCATCAGTGAAAGCCTGCGCTAAAAATTCCCAAGAATACAATCCTATATTTGCAGCTTCTTGAATTATTTCCCAAGGGGTTTCTTCACGTTCGTCATAATCAGATGCAACTGGACGAATAGTATTCACAGCAAACTCGTGAATCCAATCTTTTATTTGTACTTGATCTTCCGTAAGCTCTACATTAAAACCTGACATTGACACTCCTATTAATACTCATTAAGCGATATCGGTATATTCTAAACGGAAATTAAGTACTTTGTATGCAATTCTCAATCTAGGTTGAGTCTTGGCATAATTTGGCATAAAAAAAGAGACTCGCAAGGAGCCTCTTTAGACATTATATTTTAGCGCTATAAACTATCGTTTTTTAGCAGTAGTTTTCTTTGCAGCAGTTTTACGTGCTGGAGCTTTTTTAGCTGGAGCTTTTTTAGCAACTGCTTTTTTAGCTGGAGCTTTTTTAGCTGGAGCTTTCTTAGCTGGAGCTTTCTTAGCAACTGCTTTTTTAGCAGCTGGTTTCGCAGCAACTTTAGAAGCAGCCATTTTTCCAGTAAGCGCAGCATCTTTGAAAGCTTTCAAAGGTGTGATCTTTGCTTTACGTGAAGCTTTGATTTTTATAGTTTCGCCAGTTGCAGGGTTGCGACCCATACGAGCTTTGCGATCTACGCGAGCAAATTTTGCAAATCCTGGAATTGCAATAGTTTCACCTTTTGCAACGCTTTGCATAATTATTTCGACGATGTGTTGTAACACTTCATCACTTTTCTTTTTTTCTAGTTCAGCACGTTCTGCAATTTCTGCAACGAGTTCTTTTCTATTCACTTTATCCTCCATTTGGTTTAAGTTAGTAATAGCTTTGCACATTATTAACACTAAATGTTGCATTTAACTCTTATTTTATTGATTTTATTTAGATGTTGGTACTTTCAATAGCGTTAAATCTGGAGACAATATTTTCACTATTTGCTTAGGTAGTTGTTTTAGGTCACCTGGCATTTGGGGTTCTGTTATTTCTGACAAGTTAATAGATGAATAAACTGGTGGGGTCTTTGTTTTTGATTTAGGTCTAAAAGAGGCAGCAAATGGCCCAGGTGTAGCACCTTGGCAAGTTAGTACCGATTCTATTTTTTCTATATTTGAGGATCCAAAAGTATTATCTTTAAAACAATTCCCCAAGCTCATTACATTCGGTCGGCCTGAAATAAAATACTGTATATCAATAGCTCCATTGCCGACTAAGTTTTTCTTCTGTTTCCCTATAAAGTTCTCTGATATTTTATTATTCATTGGCAAAAAATCTTTTTGTGAAGTCAAAATTATCCCACCAACTATATGATCAATAATAGAATTACCGACTATAGAATTAGATGTTCCACCAGCAATCACTACCCCATAACCAAAAATATCTGGATTTATATTTGGAGCATCTTCATTATTGTTATTAGAAACAAGATTTGCTGCAATGACAGTATTGCCCTGAAATACTTCTTTATTATTTGAATCATTTAATAGATATATACCTGATTGGTTATTTGTGAATTCATTTTGATAAACATAAAGTTCACTAGCTGAATTTTCTCCTTGAAAACCTAATCCGTTAAAAGTTGCATAGTTATTATCAACATCTATATTGCAAGGCTTACATTGACCAATATAGATACCTGCCTTAGCATTTGCGTAAGTAAATGTATTTTCAATCACACCATTTTTTGCCAATGATGAAGAAATGCCGGAGATACCGTTGCTATTTGCATTTATATATTGGACACTAAAACGTTCTATGGCTGAAGAAATATTGGAAGTCTTTTTTGGGTTTTTAGTGCTTATATTATTTGGATATTCGTAGCCTCCTTGTATTAAAACACCATTATCACGAAATTTCTGTACTGTTAAGTTTTCTATACGTACACCATCGCTAGCGACAATGATTCCATTATCTTGTTCATAACTACCATCAATAATGACACTATTTCTATCAAGGCCTCGCAAAGTTATATCTTTGGTTTTGATGACAATCGATCCTGAATATTTCCCTGGTTCAATCAAGACAAGATCTCCAGGTTTAGATTTATCAATAGCGCTTTGAATCGATTGGCCATTAGTAATAGATAATATTTTTGGTTTTTGTAATACTTTCGAATCTGATGAACATGCATTCAAGCTCAAAAGTAATATCGAAACTATTGCGATAACAAAAAACTTTATATATTTCACATCTGAATTTTAAACCAGTCAGCAGTACTTTTAAGGCTTTAAAAAGTTTATTCTTCTCGTCGATTATTTAGTGTACGAAAGAGTGCAACTTCCTCAAGGAAACGGCCAAAAATTATTGATGGATTCCCAAATAGTTCTGGATGCCACTGGACTCCAACAGCGAACCAATCTGAAGTAGTTTCTATAGCTTCAATTGTCCCATCACTAGCGTAACCACCAATAAGTAGATCTTTACCTAGTTGGTCAATACATTGATGATGTACCGAATTGGAAGTTATTTCATTCGTTGGAAATATTTTATCAAACCAAGTTCCTGAAACAATATCTACTCTGTGCCTGACTGCAGATCTCTCTTCAAATGTCTCTCCTAATATAGGATGGTCAGATCTCTTACCAGCGATATCTTGATTTAAAGAACCGCCTTTAAAAACATTCAGTGCTTGCATACCACGACAAATTCCCAATGTTGGAATTTGCATTTCTTGCGCAGTTTTCAATAGAGCAAAATCACTTTTATCTAAAGCTTCGTGAGGAATTTTTGTATTTTCTCCTAATTCCTGTCCATAATATTTTGGGTCAATATCACGACCACCCGGGACTACAACTCCATCAATCGCTGATAATATAGTTGGCATATCCTCAAGCGAAGATATAGGCATCAATGTCACGATAGCTCCTTGGCTCCGCAATGCATCAATATCAGCTTGATAAACATATTCTCTAAAACGAGGTTCATGTTTAGGAGCAGCATCACTTGAAGGTCGAGTAGCTATTAATATTCTGGGTTTCATGTAAGTCTCTTCGGGCTATTAAGGTAAACTCTCAAGGAGTATTTGCACGTATCTTAGCAATTTTTTTCTGTTTTCGAATAGATAAAACTGTCGGAATTATAAATATTGTTGTAGTTATTATCAATAAAATGCTCGATAGTACGTTTATCTGAGGAGGGATAGCAGTTCTAGATTGACCAAAAACTTGAATAGGGAATGTTTTAACGTCACCACTTACGAATAGAGTAATAATAAAATCATCAAAAGATAAAGCAAAAGATAATAAAAATGCTGCAAAAATACCAGGCAGTGCTAGTGGAAATATTACTTTAAAAAAAGTTTGTCTCCCGTTTGCACCTAAGTCCTTGGCGGCATCTTCTATGGCCCAATCGAAACCTCGTAATCGCGCTTTTACTGTTAATGTTATATAGCTCATGCAAAACATTATGTGTGCAATAAATATTGTTGGCATACCAAAAGGAATTTTTAAAGTATGTCCACCTATTTTATATGTGAAGTCTAAAAATAGTGTTAGGAGTGAAGCACCAAGAACTATTTCTGGTGTAGTAAGCGGCAAAACTAGAAAACCTGCGATTGCACCAGAACCTTTTATTTTCCTTCGCGCTAGAGCAAAAGCTATAAGTGAACCAAGGATCACTGCGATTAGAGAAGAACCCAATGCAATATATATAGATCTATATAGAGAATTATTTAATTCTGGATAATAAAATTTATTAGGCTCTCCGCCCATAATTGTTTTTACCCAATGTTTAGTCGTGAAGCCTTTCCAAACTAAATTAAATTTTGATGAAGGGTCATTAAAGCTAAAAATCAGAATGATTGAAATTGGTATAAATAGATAGATCATTACAAGGGTTCCAGAAATATTAACTCCCCAGCGGCCTAATTTTCCCCCTCTTGATTCAACGTAAGTTTCTTTATCACTCATCCAGCTAAATCCTCTGCATCAAAAATTGAACTGTAAATTATGAATAGAATTACAACAATCAACATAAATATAAAAGAAAGTGCCGATGCTACAGGATAATTACTTTGACGCAAAAATTGGTCTTGTACAACTGTACCTATCATAGATGTTTTTGCTGAACCTAAATAATATGTATTAACAAAATCGCCTGCAGCAGGAATAAAGACTAGAAGACTACCTGCAAAGATTCCTGGTGCAGCCATAGGTAGAATTATCTTTCGAAATGCTATAAATGTATTTGCATATAGATCGCGTGCAACATTCATTAATTTTGGATCGATTTTTTCTAATGCAACGTATAGAGGAAGAATCATGAATGGTAAGAAGTTATATACGAGTCCACCAATTACAGCATATGGTGTTCTTAAAACTTGAAAATCACTAGGCAAAATTGAGATAGTTGCATTAGGTCCAACAAAGTGAGAGAAAATAGGTCCATGTGAGCCAAGAATAGTTTTCCAAGCTAATGTTCTAATTAAGAAACTCGTAAAGAATGGCACCATTACTATGCCCATCCAAAAGTTTTTCCATCGTCCAGCTCTGAAAGCTATTATATATGCGAGTGGGAATGCTAAAAATATTGCAATAATTGTTGCAATGATGGCATAGGTGAAAGATCTTTGAAATTGTGCTCCGTAATCTGTGAATGCAGTCGAATAATTTGACCATTCCCAAGCAAACTTAACGTTTCCAAACCTGGTTGGCCTTACTGAAAGTGATTTAATAAATAAAGAAATTAGAGGTATCAGAAAGAATAAAATTAACCAGATTATTCCAGGAGAAAGCATTGCTACTGGAGCAAATCTTCTTTTTCTTTTTACGGTTTCTTCTACCTCTATATCTTCAGCCATTAATTAGTCTCATCCGGCACCAGTTATTTCAGATGATCTAGCATCGAATTCTTCTTCATCTTTTTCACTAAGTGATGCAAAGATATTTAGACTTTCTAAAAATTCATCTGATGGATTTACTAATGGGTTATCTGCAAGTTTTGCAGCTTCTCCACCAAGTTTTCTTAATTCTTCACCTACACCTTTTACAGGTGAAATAAATTGAACTTCCTGAACCCATTTAGCACTAACTACTGGATCATAAAAATAGTTAATAAATTCTGTGGCCAAACCTGGTTTATCCGAAGAAATAGGGATCATGAAGTTATCCGATGCATTTGTTCCACCTGATTCTGGAACATAAAAACGAACGTCAGGGTTATCTATGGTAATTTGGGCAACGTCGCCGGCCCAAGCGAAACATGCAGCTAGGTTACCGCCACTTAAATCTGTAACATATTCATTTCCATTTATACCACTAATTTTCCCTGAATCAATGTAATTCTTCAAATCATCAAAGACTGGGCCGAATTCTTTCATGCCTGAATTTTCAATATCAATTCCTTTTGCCAAACCAATAATTCCAATTGTATCTCTCATCTCTGAAAGTACAGTTTTTGTACCCGAAACAGCTAAGAAATCATCAAAGGTCTTAAGTTCTTTTCCTGTCTGTGCAATATTATAAGCAATACCGGCAGGTACTGACGCCCATGGTGCTGAATATTTACGAGTTTTATCAAAACTAGGCGAAGCCAAATTTGAAGTTAGATTTTTCTTATTAGGAAATTTAGAATCATCTAGTGGTTGTGCCCATTTAACTTGATTTATAATGCGGTTAGCCATCCAGTCAGTTAACATAAATCCGTCGCGGTTAATAGATTCATTGCGATTTAGTACTGGTTGGATTTTTGCAAAATATTCACTGTTATCATTTATATCTTCAATGTATGTGAGTTTTATTCCGGTATCTTTTTCAAAATCTTTTTTTAATTGATCTGAAATATATGACGTCCAGTTCGAAATAGTTACCGATTTAGCTTTACTAGAAGAACCACTAGAGCATGCTGCGAGAATTGCAGGAGATATTGCTAGCGTACCACCAATAATTCCAATGGATTTTAAGAAATCTCTACGATTTACTTGTAATCCGCTTGATACTTCTTTTTTTTCGTTTGTCATTATTCCCCCATTATCATTTTGTTTATATTTATTTCTTGAATGCTCTGACTACCTTTTGATCACATGTCAATCGCAATGGTGAACCTACTAGCTGTTCATCCAAATTATCCACCCAATCAACATATGCAAATAATTCTTGACCATTTGGCCCAATGAGTGAATATCGCGACTGTGCACCTTCAAATGTATGTGAACTTACTGTGCATTCTAAATAATTACTATCTGGTTTAGATGCTGAATTTTCAGGAAACAGAACAACTCTTTCCGGTCTTATCATTATTGTTACATCATCGCCAACTTTTAAATCATCTGGAGTTGATTCTGACTGGATTTGATTATCTCCAACAGCGATGGTTAAAACACCGCCATTATCTTTTGTAACTTTTCCTTCTATTAAATTTGCATCACCAATAAAACTTGCAACAAATTGAGTACTTGGATGATTATAGATCTCTTCAGGAGTACCTATTTGTTCGACGCGACCTTGGCTCATGACAGCAATACGATCACTCATTGTTAAGGCTTCATGTTGGTCATGGGTAACAAAAATGAACGTTATACCGACTTCACGTTGAATTCGTTTAAGTTCAAGTTGCATATTTTGACGTAATTTTAAGTCAAGAGCAGCTAATGGCTCATCTAACAATAGTGCTTTAGGCATATTTACCAGGGCTCTGGCCAATGCAACTCTTTGTTGTTGACCACCACTTAATTGCGCTGGTTTTCGATCTGCAAATTGTTCCAGTTTTACTATTTCTAGCATTTTCATTGCACGCTTTTTAGCTTCGCCTTTTTTTACACCTTTTATTGTTGGTCCAAACATTACATTTTTGAGTACAGACATATGAGGGAATAATGCATATTGTTGAAATACTGTATTCACATCTCGTTTAAATGGAGGTGTTCTTGATACATCTTCGCCTTCTAAAAGCACCCGGCCTTTAGTCGGCAAGTCAAAACCTGCAATCATTCGAAGTGTTGTTGTTTTACCACAACCAGATGGTCCAAGCATCGAGAAAAATTCACCTTTTTTTATTTCAAAATTGGCATTTTCCACGGCAACATATTTTTCAAAAATCTTTGATACATTATCTAATTTGATAACAGAGTCAACTGACTCTTCTGGTGATTTGGAATCCACGACTAAATCATATACCTAATGTTGTCCAATATGGTGGAATTAGAGGATTGTATCAATATTTATAAGGTATAAAAACATTTTTCATACGGCGAGTTGAATATATCTAAACTTCTAACCTAAATTAAACGTATGGAAAATATTTCGCAAGATGCAAAACCTCACGATCTTTCAGATCAAAGCCCATGGGAATCATTTAAAAAATCAGCATTTAGACTCGAATCATTACCAGAATACCGTGTTGATTATGAAGCTAAAGATTACGCTGACTATCTAGCTGGCAAAGATGTAGATATTACAAATAATGATGGCATGATAAAATGGTGTGATTTAGTTAAATCTAAAATTGCTGTTGGAGCAAGAATGGACCGCGCCCGTATTGTTTGTAACCCTTCGACTGACTATCTACGATTTGAAATGACACATGCCTACGAGATGACTACGAAAGCTGGTGAAGTTATTAGACTTATTAGTGAAGATGATTTTGATCTTACGTGTGACGATAATGAGCTAGATGTAATTTTTAACCGCTGGGGTGCCATTGATTTTTGGTTATTAGATGAAAATCATCTATTAATTATGGACTATGACGACGATGGAACATATATTGGAATTAATGAATCAAAAGATGAAGAAGATTTGCGTGATGCAATTAAAATCCGTGACGCAGTAATGCGCATTAACCATTTTGTAGAGATTTGATATGGACAATATAGATAAACAAGATAAAATAGTCAAACTTTCACATAGTGAGATCGTTGAATTGTTGAAAAATTCTGAACTTGATGGTTTTCGTCATAATGATGCATCTATTTCTAAAATATATCGATTTGATACTTTTACAAAGGCAATAAATTTTATGTTTAAAGTATCTGAATTTTGTGAAGAAATAGACCACCACCCTAATTGGACAAATATATATAATCGTGTTGAAGTTGATTTATCTACCCACGATATTTTAGGTGTGAGCGAAAAAGATTTAGAACTAGCTAAGGTAATGAATAAAGTCGCAAAATCTATTAACTAAGCATATAATAATTGTCACACAGCCATGATACGCTTGTTTATATGAGCTTGAAGTTTCCGTCCCTCAAAATTCTGCATTGCGCAGATCTGCATTTAGATGCTGCATTAAGTGGTTCTTTAAGAACTAGTCAAAATGCGTATATTGACGATCGCGATATTGCTATATTACGAGATGCCCCGCTTTTGGCTCTAAATAATATTTCTAAGACCGCGATTAACGAAAAAGTAGATATTCTTATTATTGCCGGCGATTTATTTAACATGAAAGATGATGCGGCAATGAATCATCGTGTCCGATCTTATCTTTTCAATTTCTTTAAAATTTTAGAATTAGAAAATATACAAGTTGTTATCACTGTTGGTAACCATGATCCGCTTAAATTTATTTCTGAAATTTCAGCTTCATGGCCAAAAAATGTTTTTCTTTTTAGCAATAAAGAAGTAGAGACAGTTTCTTTTATATTCAATGATCATAGCGTTGATATACATGGTGTTAGCTATGCAACCCAAAATGAGGATCGTAATTTAGCAAAACAATTTCCGACTAAAACAAATGCAGATTTTAATATTGCAGTCTTACATACAAATGTTGGAGGAGACTTAAATCATTCAAACTATGCGCCAAGTAGTTTGAAAACTTTGACATCATATGATTACGATTATTTTGCACTAGGCCATATTCATAAACGCGCAATTCTCTCAGATAACCCTTTGGTTGCTTATAGTGGAAATCATCAAGCATTTAGCCCAAAACCTTCAGAATGTGAAGCCAAAGGCGTATCGATAATCGAATTCGAACATCCTGGATCGATAGCAATCTCTATATTTATCGAAACGGATGTCGTCAGATACATAAAAGAAGATTTAACAATCGAGAATTCGAATAGTGTTGAAGAAATTGCAGAAAACATAAAGTTGCAATTAGAAAATAAATACGAGGACATATCACAACTTATATTATGTCGTTTAGTTTTAACATTGATTGAGTTTGAAGGTTCATATATAGATACTGACGACCTGACAGACATTATTAATGAGAATATTACTGGAGTAATAATTACAGAGATCAAAACCAACAGTCAAACAGAAAGTTTCGAAGAGCTTGTGCAAAACAGCGAATATTTTCAAAGCATCGAACAAGAAATTGATTCTATAGGCAATATTGAAATAGATGAACTCTATGGCAAACAGGCTTTAAAAATATCTAATGCCTTATCAATAAGCGAGATTAACGTTTCAGACTATGTACCTATAGATACAGAAATAGAAGTTAAAGAATATATTTCACAAGTACATAATGAATTATTAGGAAAAACTAAATAATGACTAATCCATACATTTCATCAATCCATATTGAGTACTCCAATTTAAACCCAGTAAATATTGAAGATTTATCTCCAGAATTGAATATAATTTTTGGTGATAACGAAACTGGAAAATCTCGGATACGTGATTTTATCACTTGGATGCTTTTTGCAAATGGTGAAAAATTTCATTCAGATAGAACAAAAAATATAAGTAGTAGCTATAAAGATACATTTAAGAATATTGATATTTCTACAAATGGTGAGATATCAATCGTCAGTGGCTCTGAAAATAATACTATTAGACAAATATTGAATGGATCAAAATTAGAGAATCGATTTTTACCAGCAAACCTTGACCTTAGAAGAACCTTAACAGATGGCATTTCATATAACAATTATTCTTCAATATACTCATTATCTTTAGATGAGATAAACAAAGACACATCTGAGTCAATGTTAAAAGATCAAACGCAAGTTGAATATATCTTTGGCGCATTACAAGCTAAGACATCAGTTTCACCCGCACTATTGATCAAGACAATTAAAGAAAAATGTGAATCTTTGTTCCTAGAAAATGCTACAGCTAAAAAAGAAATCAATATCGTATTGAAAAAGATTGATGAAAATAAAAAAGAACTTAAAGCACTAAAAACCGATTCAAAACTATCAAATGATCTTGAAGGTGCTATTGCACAATTAAATATAGAACGTATTGAAACTAGATCTGAAGCAGACTCCATAGAACTAGAGATTAAAAATCTTAAATCTATGATTGATAATATTGAAATATACACGAAATTTAATGAATTAAAAGCAATTTCTCCACAGCCATATAACGAAAAATTGGTTGATGAGGTAAACGACATCGATGTATTATTAAAACAATCAAAACATTTAATTACTGATGAAAAAGATTTAGATACTTTAGAAAATGAGAAACAGAGCCAGCTAAAAGATCTTGAGCAAATATCATTACGTTTAAAAGAAACACTCGATCCAGATGATACAACTACATATCTTGTTTCTCAAGAATTTGAAGCTGTAATAGAAGATCAAATTTTATCACGATCATCAAATAAGTCGATTTTAGAAAATTTAAAAAATGAAATAAGTAATTTGTCGAGCAAAATAGAACTCTCTAATAAACAATTAGAAAAATATGCTGCAGAGTCGAAAATTCAAATTAAAGAAAATACCAATGATACAAGTACTTTTGAGAAGAAATCATACAAGAATACGAACACTATAATTGCATCCATATTATTCACATCTTTAATAGGTGCTGGATTTATGTTTAAAAATATTACAATAAGTGCCGTTGGAGCGACAGCATTATTTGCAACCATAATTGGATATCTACTTTCATCTAAAAATGCGATTAAGTCAAATTCACCAATAGAAGTTATAACAACATCTATAAATCCAACTTTAAGCCAGGTTGACCATCTTCAAATAGAAATTGAACATAACAAACAATTACTTTCATTAAAAAAACTTGAACAGGTGAAATTACTCGAAGATATCAAAATTGGAAGTAGTACATATGGTAATAGCTGCTTAAAAGCAGGTTTTAAAGAGAAAATTGAACCAAATCATGTTCAAAAATATATTAAAGATTTCAATTCATTAACAACTATAAATATTCAAATAGATAAAACTATAAATTCAATCAAAAGACTGACTTCGAAATTCGATAGCTTTTATTCCACAATAAACGATTTAGCTGAACGATCAGATTACAGAAAAGAAAATGATATTTCTTTTCTATCTATTACTCATGCGCAAAATTGGCTAGATACATTAAATGGCATTGCAAAGCAACAAAAAGAATTGAAATCACAAGCAGATGTTCATAATACTAAAATGGAAAAACTCGAAAATCAATTATTGGAGAATTTCACTACATTAGAAAATGCTAAACGTGTTTTTATAGGACAATCATCTGAAAGTTTACTTTCTAATCTCTCGGATGCAAATTTTGAAAATGCACAAATAAAAGAAAAAGTAGATGAAATATCTCAATCAATTGGAACATTGAGTGAAAAACAAGAAGTTTTAAATAAATCGACACTTATTCAAGATCTCTATTTAATTCAAGAAGAATTAGTAAGCGAATTACGCCACTTGCATAATAAATATAAGCTTGCTTATATTAGTTCCAAAGTATGTGAGTCTGCTTTTAATAAATGGCAAGAAAACTTTCAACCAGAGGTTACTAAAAAAGCATCAGAACTATTTTCAAAAATGACAAATTCCAAATGGGAATCTATACAAACAGATATTGAAAATATTAGCCAATCAAAGTCACAACAAAGTTTATTTAATGCCAGAAACGCCAAATCAATACTAGATAGCAACAAGCTTTCAAGGGGAGCTAGTGAACAACTTTATTTAGCTTTTCGCTTAGCCGTTATGCAAACCAATAAACGTGCTCCTTTTATACCCGCGATGTTTGATGATATTGCCGTAAATTTCGATAAAACACGATTTAAATCTATTGTGCCAATTATTAACGAGATCGCAGAAAAACGTCAAATATTTTACTTTACGTGCCATGAATGGGTTCGTGACTCACTATTAACAAATACAGACGCAAAACTCTTCACCTTAACCTAATCTATATCAAGACAAACATAGGTGAGTACAGTCGCAGCAATCTAAGTTCGTATAACATAGACATATGGAAAATAGTAAAACTGAAAACGGCCAACAGAATATAAATCCTGAATTCGAGGCACTAATACCACCAGGATTACAAGAACAATTAGATGCTCCAAGCTATCAAGGTATGTTGAGTTTCGGAAAATTTCCTTACCTTACAGAGCCTGAACAACTTGATGCATTCAAACCAGATGTTGCAATAGTTGGAGCGCCTTATGATGACAATACATCAAATCGGCCAGGTGCAAGATTCGGTCCACAAGCAATTAGAGCAAGAGCATATCATCCTGGTACTTTTAACATAGACCTAGAGATTGAGCTATTTGAGAAACTCAAATGTGTAGATTACGCAGATGCAATATGCCAAGCTGGAATGTGGGAATATTCACGCAAAGCAATATTTGATCGTGTATTAGAAGTAGCAAATAGAAATATCTTCCCAATAACAATTGGTGGTGACCACTCAATAGTAAACCCAGCATTTAGTGCAATAGCTGAAAAATATGGTAAAGGAAAAGTCGGTATAATTCATTTTGATGCACACGCAGATACAGGCAATATAGTCGATGGAAATCTTTGTAGTCATGGAACGCCCATGAGGCGACTCATTGAATCTGGTGCTGTAAAAGGAGAGAACTTTATACAGGTAGGACTGCGTGGTTATTGGCCAGGTACTGAAGAATTTCAATGGATGAAGGACCAAGGTATGAGATGGCATACTATGGAAGAAGTGTTCAAAGATGGCATACAAAAGGTAATTAGTCAAGCATTAGAAGAAGCAAAACAAGGTACAGAATTCTTATATATGTCAGTAGACATAGATGTATTAGACCCAGGATTTGCACCAGCAACAGGAACCCCAGCTCCCGGTGGAATGACTCCGCTTGAACTATTAAAAACTGTTAGACGAATTGCTCTGGAAACAAACTTAGTAGGCATGGACTTAGTAGAGGTATCGCCACCCTATGACTGGGCTGATGTAACTATTAATAATGCTCATGGAGTTATATGGGAAGTACTCTCAGGTCTCGCCTATAAAAAAATAAATTCGAAATAATCAAATGGGATTACACGACTTTAATGAAGATACAGCAGAGCTTGCAGAACGAATATTAAAATTTACTTTAGAGAGACTAAAGCAAGACCCGCCGTCTCTCGGCGGGCCAGTTCCACCAGAAATACTTTTACCAAAATTTAATGGAGTAATTACAAATAAAGGACTTGGTGGAAATAAAGCATTTAACTTTTTTGAAAATATAGTTCAACCTGCAACAATATCTACTGATCACCCTAGATATTTAGCTTTCGTAACCAATGCACCGTCAAACACAGCATCACTTTTTGATTTAGTCGTATCAGCATGCTCCATGTACGGTGGCACTTGGCTTGAGGGATCGGGAGTAGTAGCTGCTGAGAATCAAGCATTGCGTTTTATCATGGACATGGTGGGTTATCCAGAAAGCGCTGCTGGTGTTTTTGTTTCTGGAGGAACCGCCGCAAATCTATCTGCACTTATTGCTGCAAGACATTGGTTTCGAAGAGTGCATCCAGAAATGGAAAAGGTTAGATTAGCATTAGCGTGTGCACCAAGTGCACACACCTCAATCAAACATGCAGCCCAAGCCATGGATGTAGATTTACTTGAGATTCCTGGTGATGAATATAATAGACTTACTCCTGAAAATCTTCAAGCAGCACTAAATTCATATTCAAAAGAAGATAGGGATCGACTCTTTTGCGTTGTTGCAACTGCCGGTGCAACAAATACTGGTTATGTAGACGAACTAAATCAAACAGGAAAAATAGCATATGATATCGACGTTTGGTTTCATGTTGATGGCGCATACGGTGGTGCTGGTATGTTATGTGAATCCACAGCACCGTTATTTGAAGGTGTGACACAAGCCGATAGTTTTGTTGTAGATCCACATAAGTGGTTGTTCTCACCATATGATTGTGCAGCACTTATATATAAAGACCCACTAGATGCACGTCTTGCACACGCTCAACACGCAGAATATTTAGATGTTGTAAATGATACAGTTGAATTTAATCCTTCTGACTATGCGCATCATTTAACAAGGCGTGCGCGTGGATTACCGCTTTGGTTCGCACTTGCAGTGCACGGTACCGATGCATTTTCAACAGCTGTAACGACATGTGTTGATGTAAGCAATGAAGGCGGAGAACTAATAAGGAAATCTGAACATCTCGAGTTAGTGATTGAGCCACAATTGAGCGTGATCTTATTTAGAAGAAAAGGTTGGACTGGGCAAGATTACACTTCTTGGTGTAATACTTTGTTAGAAAATGAATTTGCATTCATAGTACCGACATCATTTAACGGCGAGACTGTTATACGTCTATGTATAACAAATCCGAATACAACAGTTAAAGATTTAGAGTTGATAATTGATTCATTAGCTTAAAGCCTGTCAAGTACACGAGATAGAAATAATTTTGTTCTCTCATTTTTTGGATTAGTGAATATATCCTCTGGGTCACCTTGTTCAACCACTACTCCATCATCCATAAATACTACCCGGTCTGCAACGCCTCGAGCGAAGTCCATTTCATGAGTTACCACAACCATAGTCATACCTTCATTAGCGAGTTTTCGCATAACTTGTAAAACGTCACCAACTAATTCTGGATCAAGCGCAGATGTCACTTCATCAAATAACATTATGTCAGGCTTCATTGCCAATGATCGTGCAATGGCGACACGTTGTTGCTGTCCACCAGAAAGCGATGCTGGAAACATGTCGATCTTATCACTCAGTCCAACATCTTTTAATACACTCAAAGCGATCTTTCGAGCCTGAACTTTGCTCATATCTTTTACTTTTACTAGCGCTAAGGTAACATTTTTGATGACTGTCATATGAGGAAATAAATTGAAATGTTGAAACACCATACCCACGTTAGTACGAAGTTTATTTATCTCTTTTTTATTTATTTTTGAAACCGCTTTACCTAAGACGGTGATTTCACCTGTTGATATTTCTTCTAGCTGTGTAATACATCTCAATAAGGTTGATTTACCAGAACCAGAAGGTCCTATTATACAAACAACTTCTCCTCGAGTAACATTAAAATTAATATCTTTTAATACGACCTTGTCACCAAAAGATTTAGCAACATTTTCAAACTTTATTACAACTTCATCACTCATCGTGTACCTGCTTTCGCACGACGCTCAAAAAATGCCACAAGTTGAAGTAGAGGGATAGTAATTAAAAGATAACAAATACCCGCTGCAATTAGTGGCGTTGTATTTGCGAGTTGATTAGTAGCATCACGTGCAAACTTTGTTAATTCTCTACCACCAACTTCTACTCCTAAAACAGAAACTAAAGAAGTATCTTTAAATAGTAATGCAAGTTCATTTGTCAGTGGACCAACAATTGTCCGAAAAGCTTGTGGCAAAACAACTTTTTTCATCGTCTGAGTATTCGACATACCCAGTGAACGGGCAGCCTCAGCTTGGCCACGTGGGACTGATTCAATACCCGCACGAATTGTTTCTGCCATATACGCGCCAGCTACCAATGATAGCGCCAATGCACCAGGTATGTACTTCGTACCATCTCGACCAAATGGCCAAAGATTATTAAAAAAACTTAAAGGACCAGGAAAATTTAAGTTATATTCTTTAAATAGGATAGGGAAACCTAAACCGATCACAATCATTATTAGCAACAAAGGTAGGCCGCGAATAAAATCGATAAAAGTTGCAGAAGGCCATCTCAAATATTTCTTTTTGGAAGTACGCATTAAGGCTAAGAACAGACCAAATGAAAGCCCCCCAATAAAAGCTATAGTCGTAAAAACAATAGTATTTCTTGCAGCTTCTAAGAATATTTCGGGGAAAACCTTTTTGAATATACGTAGAGAAAAAAATTCATCAAGTATCCCCTCAACTCCGCCAGCGGCAAGTCTTGGATACAAAATAAGCTGGTGTGCAATCATATTACACACCAGCTTATTGTAATTTAACTAAAATTGATGGTTCTTAGTTAGTACCTAAGTATTTAGCAACGATTTTATCGTAAGTATCATTACTCTTTAACTTTTTCAAAGATACATTTATGGCTTTAGTAAGTTCAGGATTATCCTTAGAAATTACAAATCCATAACCCTCATCACCTTCGAACTTTTTAGTTACAGTTGCAGAACCATTCGTAGTTGACTCATATGCGTTAATTGGATAATCTTGGATCACACCATCAATCGAACCTGCACGTAAAGCGCTTAAAAGCTCATCCGCACCAGTAAATTCTTTGACTGTATAGCCATCTTTTTCTGATGATTCTTTTGCAAAATCGGCTCCTGTAGTTTCACTTTGAACGCCAATTACTTTTCCAGATAATTTATCAAGATCTGTCAAGGTTTCTGTATCTTTATTATTAACTAGTAAAGACTGTGTGATTGTGAAATAAGAATCAGAAAAATCATTTGACATTTTCCTCTCATCTGTTATAGAAACAGAAGATGCAACTACGTCGCACTTACCAGCTTTTAATTGAGCAAATATTGAATCGAAATCAGTATCGACGAATTTTGCTTCAAGAGAATTGTCTTTAGCTATAGCTGAAATTAAATCAGCATCAATACCAACAACATCTTTACCATCTAAAAATTCAAATGGAGCATATGGAATGTCAGAACAGATTGTCAGTTTTCCAGCCTCTACTGTTGATAGACCTTCAGTAGTTTTTTTCTCTTCTTTCTTAGAACATGCTGTAAAAACTAATGTACAGACAATAGTCAGCGAAATTATCGTTAATATTTTTTTCATTGTACCCCCTAGGTTTAATACAATGACTCTAGTGCTTTTAAAGCATGGATGCACGAAGTTCTATTTTGTTTAGGGTACACAACAAAACTGTGGATAACTCTGCTAAAAAGGATAAAGCTACGTTTTAAATGAATTCGACGCCTTGAGCCAATGGTAATGAATCTGAATAATTAATTGTATTGGTGGTTCTTCTCATATAAGCCTTCCATGCATCTGAACCAGATTCACGCCCACCGCCAGTCTGTTTTTCGCCGCCAAAAGCACCACCGATTTCAGCACCACTTGGACCAATGTTCACATTTACAATCCCACAATCAGAACCAACTGGTGACATGAACAATTCCGCTTCTTTAATATTTGTTGTAAATATGGATGACGATAGACCTTGCGGAACTTTATTATTTAACTCAATAGCTTCTTCAATATCACAATATGTGATAGTACTTAAAAGTGGAGCAAATGTTTCATGATCTAAATCTATAATGTGAGATTCCATTTTTATAATGGCTGGCATTCGATAATATGCATCTGGATAAACAGCATCGAACATACGCTCACCCCCAACAACTACTTGTCCGTTATTGCTTAAATTATCTATTGCTAATTCCATAGCTTGAGAAGAATTGCTTTCTATTAAAGGACCAATCAAAGTATCTGAATTAAGAGGATTACCAATTTTTAAACTTGCATATGCTTTTTTTACTTTTTCCATCAATTTCTCAAAAATTGATTCATGAACAATTAGTCTACGCAATGTTGTACAACGCTGGCCTGCAGTACCTGCTGCCGAAAACACAATTGCTCGCGTTGCTAATTCAATATCTGCACTTGGAGTAACAATCATCGCATTATTACCACCGAGCTCTAAAAGAATTTTTCCAAAACGTTCATTAACAATTTTACTAAGAGCAGCACCGGCAAGAGTTGAACCAGTCACACTTAAGAGTGCTATATCTACATGACTCGCAATAGTATTGGCTGCATCAATTCCACCTAGAACCAGTTGACAAACATTCTCATCAATTCCTACTTCTTTTGCGGCTCGCTTTGCTAATTCATAAATCGCAATGGCACTAACAACGCATTTATCAGAAGGTTTAAATACGACCGGGTCACCACAAATAAATGCTAGTGCAGCATTCCACGCAAATACAGCGACAGGAAAATTAAAAGCTGTAACAATACCAACAACACCAAGTGGCAAATACGTTTCACGCATTGAATGCATAGGTCGCTCACTTGCAATTACCTTTCCGAAGAGTTGTCTTGATTGACCTAGTGCTAAATCACATATATCAATCATTTCCTGCACTTCGCCTAAACCTTCACTTAAAATTTTTCCAGCATCAACACTAACTAGAAAACCTAATTCGTTTTTATATTCTCTAAGTAGATTTCCGTAGATTCTTACAAACTCACCGCGTTTTGGTGCCGGGATCATTGCATATTCTTTATAGTAACTTTTTGCATCAGAAATTTTTTCTTTAATTTCGTCTATCGTTGTAGCAGATATAGAACCATAAACCTCACCGGTAATTGGAGTTCTTAAATTTATTCGAGAATCATCTATTTTCTCTGAGCTACTAAAACCATAGCTATTGATCTTTATTGACAATATATCTAATACTCGAAAGACTTCGTCTGAAATATCTCCTGTATTCGGAATATCAGTACCTATAATTTTGTCACTTAACTTAAACATAAATTTCCACTACTCTCCTGTTATAAAATCTATTGACGAATGACCGAGAATATTTTCTGGGTCACAGAATATTTTTAAACTTCTCGTTAACAACTTATCAACTTTGGGGATATATTCGTGATAATAATCAGAATTTAGTGCACCTAATCCATGTTCTGCCGAAAAACTCCCGCCATAAAAATTGGTTAAATCATTAACTACTCTTCTTATCTTCTTTACATCTTCGTCAGAAAAATCGACATCACTTAAAGACTTTGGAATAGCAATATTCATATGTATTCCACCATCTCCAACGTGACCGAAATCACATATGACAAGGTCTGGATATATTTTAGAAATTTCTTTATGAATACTTGTTCTAAGTTTAAAAAATTTATCTTTGGTTGTTGATATATCACATGTAATGAGTTTCCTAGAAAAATTTCTCACAGATTCAGAAAAACTATGTCTAATTTCCCACGTTTTTGATGAATCTAAGTTCAAAGCATCATCTACTAAACCTAATTCTACAAGTTTAGCTAAAATTTCTTCACCCTTATTTTTGATATCATCATTTTCTAATGTAGTAGCGAACTCTACAAATAAAACATCAACTTGATCTTTTACATAAGGTATAACAATTTTAGAATTTAATTCTGAATAATTTTCATTTGTTGCCTTTAAAACATTTGAGCTAACCATCTCACAAGCGACTAATAAATCACCACTTATACTTTCAAGTTTATTAACTAATAAAGCAGTATTTTCATCATTTGATAGTGGAATCCAATAAGTAGTTGATGCTTTTTCTATTGGAAAGACTTTCAAGGCAACTGAAGTTATAAAACCTAGTTGACCAAATGACCCACAGAATGATTGTGTAAAGTTCAACGAAGAATTATCTTTTATAGGTCTTTGTAATGAATCATAAACACTTAGATCGACATCCGCTAATACTACTTGGATACCTTTCATTAAAGATCGAAAATCACCATGACGCAATACAGATGAACCTCCAATATTTGTTGATGCCATAGCCCCAACCATAGGGTCAGAACTTACATTAACAGGTAAAAAATAGCCGAATGTTTTTAAATATTCATTAACTTCACTTAACAAGAACCCAGCATCAACAATCAACCTTTGATCCTGAACGTTAATTTTCATGTTCGAACGGTATTTTTCAAATGATACTATTACAGAGTTTTCACTATTTTCTTTACTTGGTACTGATGCATCAACAAGTCCAGTACGCGCACCTTGAGGTAGCAATCTATAACACTCGTTTTTAGCCCAAGTAATAGTTTTTTGAATATGCTCAATAGATTCAGGAAATACAATTGCTATTGCTGATCCAATTTTGCCTCTCCAGGGTTCAAAATAGCGCTCTGGAATATCTTCACCAATAATGCACTGCTGGCCCGTTATGGCACAAAGTTCATTAAACGCGTTTTGGTCAGTCATATTTACTATCATCGTCTCTATAGATTAAGAAATAAAGCCCTTAAAGCTTTTGTTCTAACTAGTCGAAATCATACTCATAATTCTAGGATAAAACACTGATAGTAAGGGGAGAAAATGCAAGGCAGTATTAAGAAAATAGCTGTAGTCGGTCTCGGCAAGGTTGGTAGTTTAGTTGCTAGTTTGCTCCATTACGATGGAGTGGAAGTTACTGGTTTCGACCAAGTTATTCGTTCAGATTTCCCATTTTCTACACAAAGCATTGATGTAACTGACGAAAAAGTTCTAGAAGATTCAATAAAAGGTTATGATGCAATTGTTAGTTGTTTACCTTATTTTTTAAACACCCTTATTGTAAAAGTAGCTATTAAAACACAAGTTCACTATTTCGACTTAACAGAAGATGTTCCACATACACATTTTGTTAAAGAAAATAGTGCAAATTCAAAAACTGCTTTAGTTCCACAATGTGGACTTGCTCCTGGGCTGATAGGAATTATTGGTTCTTCTTTAATGAGGAAATTCGATAAAGTTCGTTCATTAGAACTTAGAGTTGGTGCACTTCCTAGAACTCCACATGGACTACTTGGATACTCTGTTAATTGGTCAGCTGAAGGAATAATTAACGAATATTTAAATGATGCAGAAGTAATCCGTAAAGGCGAAAAACAAATTGTGCCGTCGCTTAGCGAATTAGAAACCGTGATTATCAACGGAATAAAACTAGAAGCATTTATTACAAGTGGTGGTTGCGGGACTATGACTGAGACATATCAAGGAAAACTAGAGAGTTTGGATTACAAAACTTTGCGCTATCCTGGACATTGTAAATTAATGAATTTTATGGCAAATGAAATGCGTATGGGACAAGATAGAAACTCATTAGCAAAAGTTCTAACAGAAGCTAAACCTCAATCTACTGATGATGTTGTCTATATTTATAGTGCTGTTGAAGGTGAGCAAGAAGGAAAATTTATACGAGATACTTATGTTAGAGCTTTTCATGCGAGAGAGATTAATGGGTCAAATTGGAGGGCAATATCATGGACTACAGCATCTAGCTGCTGTGCAGTAATAGAGTTAGTGTCTAAAGCAATATTGCCACAACAAGGTTTCATACGCCAAGAAGATATATTGTATAAAGACCTTGTAGAGACAAGTTTTGGTAAACTTTTTACAGATGGTATTGCGGTATCGCATACATCGGACTGATTTGAAGATAGGTATATATGGATAAATCAATGTCATTGTGCTCAACGGACATAACTATATATAATATTATTCGTGAGATAGTTGGTCAAAAAAATATCGAAGAGTTTTCCCATGTAATATTAATACCTAATGTTGTATCTTCATTTGGTGATGAAAATGTTCCAAGGGCACATTTGTCATTTAGTTTATTTCTCACACTATATGCTGACCTGCTCCAAAGAGTTCCACATGCCAGAATTTATTTTGATCGACATTTAACAGAGGAAAGAACCATCATGTTTGATCACGGTGCCGTTAGGACTGTGTTATACGATAGGAATGGCAATTTGCCATCTGGCGAAGAATCCTTAGTAAGAATATTGCGTGCTCTAGGTTATTTTCATAACAATACTTATCCATTAGAAAAGTTAAAAATGACTGGAAGAAGCTATACTCACACTGATTTTCCAGAAGTAATTCCACAATATTTCGTAAGCGAATTCCATCCTGAACAAGTTGATGATGATAATTTTGTAAAAGCAGTTATCAATGTGATCGAAGACTCCATTGATCCACTAAGTGAACAAACAAAATCTGATCTTGAATTTTTGTCTAATAATAACTTTTTGCCAAGAGAAAAATGTGGTGAATTTTTGGCTAATATAACCTCTGCTTTTGCTCGTCAACACCCAATACCAAAATTAAGTGACTATAAAAATATTTTTAAACATTCTGCAGAAATGGCTTGGATATCAACCGAAGGTAATGCATTTAATCATGCTACAGATAGGGTAAAAATATTAAGCGATTTAGTCAATGAAGAAAACGAATTTGGGTCACCTATGAAAGAGTCTATAGAGGTCTCAAAAACTGGAAGGGTCCTCCAAACAGCATATAGAGCAGATCCAATCAATCGTTGTTTCATTGACGATTCTGGTGAAACTATCCAATTAGACGTACCTGGTTCATTTTTTGAATTTATTGAACGCCACATCGACCCTGAGACCAAAAAATTAGATTTAGCCTTTGACGCTAGTAATGCTACCGGAATTTTTAAAATGACAGAAGGTAACCATTCTTTGATTGATCCTGTTGATGAATTAGATCAGATCGAATAACAATAATATGTATCATCAGGAATATTTTTTGTTTTAACGAGTTTCTATAATTAGTTCAGTTTTGAACTATATTGGAGATTATGATGCATACAAGGATAATAAAAGTTCATACGACATTAGAGGGTGAAGGCTTTGAGGTGCAGCGTCCATTCCCAGTTGAAGGCTTAAGTCAGATTGATCCATTTTTACTTATAGATCAAATTGGCCCAAAAACGATGTTGGCAAACAATAGAATAGGAACAGACTGGCACCCCCACCGCGGGTTTGAAACAGTTTCTTATAACATACGCGGAACTAGCGACCATCTAGACACTCTTGGAAATGAAGGACATATGGAACCTGGAGATGTTCAGTGGATGACTGCTGGATCAGGTGTAATACATAAAGAAGGACCTAAAAAAGTTAATTTCAACGAGGAAAATCAAGACAAGGAAGTATTTAGCATTCAACTCTGGGTTAACTTGCCAAAAGCAAATAAGATGGATCCGCCAAAATACCAAGACATGAGAACAGATGAAATTCCATCAGTAAACATTGGCGATGTAGTAATTAAAATTATTGCGGGTAATGCGTTTGGTATTGAATCTCACACAAACACATTTACGCCTATAGTTTATGCGCATATCTCAAAAGACAAATCTTCAAAGAAGTATAATAAAGAATCATTTTTTTCAGTTATCGACCCTGACCACAATGTGATTATTCTTCCTTTGGTTGGAACAATTTCTGGAAAGCTTTATGATTCAGCAATAGGTGAGATAAAAAACTTTACGATAGCAAAAGGCCATACATTCGTCGCTAGTGGTATAGACAAAATAGAATTTGAAGAACCAGATATTACAGAAGATGGAACAGATGTATTATTGTTAACCGGAAAACCAATTGGAGAGCCAGTTGTTAGATATGGACCGTTTGTAATGAACAGTGCTGAAGAAGTTCAACAAGCATTTGAAGATTTTCGTGCTGGAAAAATGGGAGAAATCCCCGCTTAAATAAGTCACACAAGAATCAGGCAAGATGAAAAATAAAATAAGCAATGTATTTCGACAAATATTTTCATCACTACATAATCGCAACTTCCGACTCTTTTTCATAGGACAACTGATTTCAAATACAGGAAACTGGATTACCAATATTGCTTTAACTTTATTAGTACTACATTTAACTCATAGCGGTCTTGCTATTGGAATATTAGTAGCTTGTCAATACGGGCCTATTTTGTTGTTTTCCGTTTGGGCTGGAACAATCGCAGATAGGTCTAACAAAAGAACACTATTGATAATCACTCAATTTTTAGAGATGTTGCAGTCATTTGTACTTGGAATGATTGCGTTTATTCCTAACCCCAAATTAAGTCTTATATATGCTGTTTCAATAGCTGGAGGATTATTTTTAGCTTTTGATATGCCTGTGCGTAGAAGTTTTGTTACTGAAATGGTCTCAGTGAAAGACCGCCCAAATGCTGTCATATTAAACAGTGCTATGGTCAATGCATCCAGGATATTTGGTCCTGCCCTGGCTGGAATACTTGTTGTAACAGTTGGATATGGTTGGGCATTTATTATTGATGGTATTTCATATCTAGTTGTTTTGGCTGCACTATTTATGATGCGTGAATCAGATATCATGAGGACCCCTAAGGTTGAAAAAGCAAAAGGTCAAATACGTGAAGGACTTAGATACATCTTAGGTATTCCTGATTTATGGATACCTTTTCTTATGCTGTTATTCGTAGGAATATTGAGCTACAACTTCAGCGTACTATTTCCACTTTTTGTTGAACATGCGCTTAAAGGAAGCGACAGTGAATTTACTATTGTATATGTAGCATTTAGCGTCGGCGCACTTCTCTCTGCATTATATGCCGCGTATAGGCGCACCGTAAATGTGCGACAAATAATTTTTGGTGCTTCTAGTCTTGGTATAACAATGATGATGTTAACTTTTGTTCCTAATATTTGGGTTGCTTTACCTATAGTTTTTTTAGTAGGTGTTAGCAGTATTACTTATATGACTGCAACAACTTCAATTATTCAAGTTCGTGCAGATTCACGTATGCACGGAAGAATTCTTGCACTTCAAGCTGTTTTGCTAATTGGAACCACACCAATTGGTGGTCCAATAGTCGGTGCTGTTGCAGACCGTTGGGGAGCGCGTACCCCATTAGCTGTCGGTGGGATTGTCGCTATCCTTGCAGCGATTGGTGGACAATTACTATTGCGCAGAGAAAAAAATAAAGCTGTAAAGCATGATATTTGTGAATCAAATCTCGATTTAACAATCCCAGATTAGATTAATTTTTAAATACTGGATAACCACCAAATCGTATTGTTATGCCAGCGAGAACAAAAAGTACTGCTGAAAAAGTTACTATTCGTACATGCCATGCAAGTGTGTTCATATCAGTATCAGTGAGTTTTGGAATAACACGGAATCGTGCATTAATAGCAAGACCTGCAGTAAGAACTAGGAGGCCAAGTTTGATCTGAATTGCATGGGCAATCGAATTATTCGCAAACCAGTTTTCTAGAGGACCAAGTATGCGCCATGCCAACCAAAACCCAGATAGTATTTGTGTCCCAAGTGCAGGCAAACCTATTTTTTCAAATCGTTTCTCATAATCAAGAATTATCGAAGCATCCTTTTTTTTAAGAGCATCAGGAAGAATACTAAGCGCTAAAACCAGATGACCTCCAGCCCAAATAGTTGCTCCTATTATGTGGATACTAAGAATAATATAATAAGTTGCCATTATTTAAGCCTTTAGATTTTTCATATTCATTAGAGTATTAATTCTGTTCATACTAACACCGCAATAGCTGTTATGACTACGAGCGTAATACCAAAGAACATTTGTTGTAGTCCTATTATCTTTGCAGGTAAAGGGGTGTTGCGAATCGCAATAATATTAAAGATGGCAATAATAACAATTGCTATTGTAGGAGCAAGAGGCACAATATGAAATAGGTAAGCAATTATTACACTCACTCCAGCAAATAGTTGGGCAAGGTCGCTATGCCAAACTTTAACTGGACGTCCACGCTTCCTGAAAACTTGTGTCCTAGCATAAGGAATTGCTGCAACACCTCTTGTTGCGACTACTATCCAAAGTGCATAGGCAGTAGTGTTAGCAACTCCATTTGCAAGTACGATTGCTGATGCTACTGAGCCAATTCCTACAGTACCGCAAAGTTCAGGTAAAAGTCTGCGGCTTTTACTTCTTATATCAAAGTATAATTGGATTGCAACGAGCGGTAAAGCAATAAGTAAAGGTATCAAAAAGTTATTCTCGGCTTCGAAAATTGCATAAACAATTAATGCTATAAATAAGAATACTTCTATTGATGCAACACGAGCCGCAACACCAGAACGCTCTAACCATCTATTGCGCCAAAGATCCCCTAATACAATTTTTAGCGGTGTACGTGCAATGAATGCCAACATAGCTGCAAAGCCAAGTGCTAACCCTGACCATGACCAAGAAACAACCAAAGCAAGCACAACAGGCTCTAAAGTAAGACTCCATCCGCCGTGTTCCGTGGGCATAGCAACTGCTTTTAGGATCGACCGATCGCCTGCTATGTTTGGGGCATCAGCTAAGTACGCATCCTCTTGGTTACCCATCAATTCTCCTTTAATTTAATAGTTCGTTTTTTAACTTTAAGTAATATTGCACGAACAACAATATCGACTATCCAGAACATAAGCACTAAAGCTAGAAAATTATCTTTATCAAATAGCGACAACAATGCTGCGATATTGCCTAATACTAGTGAGACCCACGAGCGTGTAATTGCAAAGCCGGCAGTAAGCAGTTGATGTCCACCACCACGTATTACTGGGCCGAGATATGCCAGAGACGATATAAGTATTTGTGCAAAACCACCAATCACTAATGCCTGTAATACTTTACGGTTTACTCCCAATTCAACTGTTGAAATTCCTAAAGTAATAGTCATAGCAATCCACCAAATAATTCCGGTCATCAATTGTAAGATACGTGGCTCCATCCATCGTGAATTATTCTTTAAATTTATTGGTAACATTATCAAAACCAATAATATACCCAATGCATAAGTACAAAATCCTATTGTTACAAGCTTAGCTTGTTTAAGTATTTCACCATTTACTGCAATAACAACAGCAGATGAAAGTATAAATAGTGTTATGCGTTTTAGCGATGTTGTCGCTCGTGGCGACATTTTACTACGCACCTGGGTAGCAATAAAATATGGAAGTGTTCCAGCGATGACAATTCCGACGAGTCCGAATAAGTTTAAGATCAAATGAGCACCGCGAAGTTCTATAGAGAGTTCACCACCACGGTTAAGACCGAGTATTAAACCTATTGTCATACCTATTGCTCCAGCGACTATAGCTACAATATATGCTTCAATAGCTTGAGCAAATCTTTTAGTGACAGCGTGTTTAAGTATCCACAGCAAAATAGATGCCAACAATAACACCGCAAATATAACAATTGACCCACCAAAAATTATCATCCATGACTGCTTTATTTCTCGACCTAATACAAGAAAAACTGCACCAAATGCAATTCCCCATCGCTGTAAAATAACAATAATTGATGAAGGTGGAGGTGAAGTGGACCAACTTACAGCTAACATTTGTGTCGTTGTTGATATTGCACTTAATAGTGAGCCTATTAGAAATAAGTGTAGAGGGACCCACCAACTAGTACCAATTCCTAAAATACCAATAAATAATGAAATTATTAAAAAACAAAGTGCTACAAATAGACCTTTGCGTGTTTCGGAGTGGATCTTGGTGATTCGCCCAGGTGAACCTTTGCTAGTTGGCTCACTGATTGAAGATTTCTCGTTTTCGGGACTAGAATTTACAGGTTGAGTCATAACTTCCTACCCCTCAGATCATCGCCCACTATTATTTCTAGTATACACTGTGATAAAGTTATAGGGTAAATAGAAGGAGATTAAATGTCTGATGTTGTAAACGAGATCGTTAATAGAGAGTACGCATATGGTTTTCATAGCAACCTCGAAACCGACTTGGCCCCGAAGGGTTTAAACGAAGATGTTGTTAGGCTAATCTCAGCTAAAAAAAATGAACCAGAGTGGCTTTTAGAATGGCGACTAGGCGCATTGGCGCACTTTATGACATTAGAAGAACCCAATTGGCCAAACCTGTCTTTTCCTCCTATTGATTATCAAGATATGCATTATTGGGCTGCTCCAAAGACCAAAGCAAAGTTAAATAGCCTTGATGAGGTTGACCCAGAAATTCGAGCAACTTTTGATAAATTGGGAATTTCAGTTACTGAGCAAAAGCGTCTTTCAAATGTAGCAGTAGATACAATTTTAGATTCAGTATCAGTCGCAACTACTTTTAAATCTACATTAGCTAAAGTAGGCGTTATATTCTGCTCATTTTCCGAAGCAGTAAAAGAACATCCTGAACTCGTAAAAAAATATTTAGGGACAGTAGTTGGCTATCGTGACAATTTTTTTGCAACATTAAATTCCGCGGTATTTTCTGATGGATCATTTTGCTTTATCCCAGCGGGGGTTAAATGTCCGATGGAATTATCAACATATTTCCGCATTAATGCTGCAGAGACTGGCCAGTTCGAACGTACATTAATAATCGCCGAAGAAGGTGCCAGTGTTAGCTATCTTGAAGGGTGCACTGCACCTATGCGTGACGAAAACCAATTACACGCTGCTGTTGTTGAGTTAATTGCACTTGATGATGCAAATATTAAATACTCAACTGTCCAGAACTGGTATCCAGGCGATGAAAACGGCAAAGGTGGTATCTATAATTTCGTTACTAAACGTGGAAGTTGTACTGGAGCGCGCTCAAAAATTTCTTGGACACAAGTCGAGACTGGGTCAGCAATTACATGGAAATATCCGAGCGTAATTTTAAAAGGCGACGATTCAGTAGGCGAGTTTTATTCAGTTGCAGTTACAACTAATTACCAGCAAGCAGATACTGGAACAAAAATGATCCACATAGGTAAAAATACTAAAAGTACAATTTTATCTAAAGGAATTTCTGCTGGACATGCCCAAAATACTTATCGAGGTTTGGTAAAAATTCTTCGTAGTGCAACAGGTGCACGAAATCATACTCAATGCGATTCTCTATTATTAGGTCCTGATTGTGGCGCACACACATTCCCTTATGTAGAAGTAAAAAATGACACTGCTCAGGTCGAGCACGAAGCAACAACATCAAAGATCAGCGACGACCAGCTTTTCTATTGCCGCCAACGCGGACTAACCGAGGAGGACGCATCAACAATGATTGTAAATGGATTCTGTAGAGAAGTATTCGACGAACTGCCAATGGAATATGCAGTGGAAGCACAGGCACTAATGCAAGTTAGCCTAGAAGGGTCAGTAGGATAATGTTACATATAGAAAATCTACACGTAGGTGTTGGAGATAAAGTAATTCTTGATGGATTCAGCCTTGATATTCCAGATGGTGAAGTTCATGTAATCATGGGACCTAATGGGTCTGGAAAAACAACACTGTCTAATGTACTTACAGGACGCGAAGGTTACGAAGTATCAGGTACAGCCACTTTTGATGGCATAGATCTTTTGCCACTTGCACCTGAAGAAAGAGCGGCTGCTGGTATATTTTTGGCTTTTCAACATCCAGTAGAAATTCCTGGTGTTGGAAACATGTATTTTCTCCGAACTGCAGTTAACACTGTAAGAAAAAACCGCGGGCTTGAAGAGATTAGCGCTATGGAATTTTTAAATTTTGCAAAAGAACATATGGCAAAACTTGAAATGGATCCAGCTTTTCTTAGTCGTTCAGTTAATACTGGATTTTCTGGCGGTGAGAAAAAGCGTAACGAGATTTTACAAATGTCGATGCTTGAACCACGTTTAGCAATCCTCGATGAAACCGATTCTGGTCTTGACATCGATGCACTTCGAATAGTTGCATTAGGAATTGAACGTCTGCGCAACCCTGAACGATCGATGTTGATCATTACTCATCATCGAAAACTTCTAGATACTGTACGTCCTGATTATATTCATGTTTTAAGTGGCGGAAAAATTGTCCGCTCCGGCGGAATTGAACTGGCAGATGAGCTAGAGATCCAAGGCTACAGTTCAATTGCAGATAAGGTGACGCAATGACCAATACAGCTACACTAATTGGCGCGCCTAGTTCCAAGGAAGAAGCTTGGCGATATACTCCGGTTAAAGATATTGCTACTCGCGTTCAAAATGCAACAAGCGCTCGACGTTCAAGTATTAGCTCAATCACAAAACCAGAATTCGATTCACTCATAGGCAACTTAAGTGGTACCCAATTGGTATTCGTAAATGGTTTTTATAACGAAGAACTTTCAAACACCGAAAACTTACCTGATGGCCTCTACTGCGGTTTAGCTAGTGAAAATAGTTCAGTATCTAAAGAGCTTGTTTTGTTGAACGAGAATGTTCGAACTGTTGAAGGTATTTGCAAGCAGAATGACGAGTACGATATTGCTGTAGTAAAGACTGATAACGACATAATCTTAGATGACCCGATTCATATTGTTCATATTGCTACTAATGACATAGACAAAAATAATTCACAAATAATTTCACACCCACGTACTATTATCGAATTGGGTGATAATTCTCACATCACCATCGTAGAAACTTATTGTGGTAATGAAAATAACACAATGACTGATGCTTGTACAACTATTCGTATTGGCGATAATACAAAGCTCGACCAAATTCGGATACAAAATGAATCGTCTAGTGCTACCCACATTGGTAATACAAGAATTGAACAAGGTAAAGATTCCCATGTAAAGATGGCTTCGATCACGAAGGGTGCAGATATTGCACGTAATGCAATTGACGCGCATCTCGATTCAGAAAATTCTGTTATTGAACTAACTGGTGTAAATATAACCTCGATCAAGCAAGTTCATGATACTGAAGTTACTGTAGATCACGCTTCTTCAAATTGTGCGAGCAATCAACACTTTGTGGGTGTTGTTGATGACCATGGCCATAGTTCTTTTAGTGGTGAAATTATTGTAGAACATGGAACTGTTGGTACCGATGCCCATCAAACAAATAAGAATCTTGTACTTGATGAACATGCGCAGGCTGACACTCGGCCATGGTTAAGAATTTATGCTGATGATGTGCAATGTACTCACGGCTCAACTGTGGGCCGCCTTGACGAGGAGTCACTTTTTTATCTTCGAAGTAGAGGAATTGAAAACGATAAAGCACGAACGATGCTAATAGAAGCTTTCATTGCGCAAATAACTGATGAAATTGAAAACGACAAAGTTCGAAGTCATGTAGCAACATTGACACAGCATCTACACCCATTTGTTCAACAAGAGATAAAAAGGAAAATAAATGAGTAACACAGAACCTATTAAACTAAGTAGAGATTGTATTGCCACAACCATTCCTTATGGTGAAAAAATTACACTTGATGCTGGTGCAATAGTAAAAATTGTTCAACAGCTTGGCGGTAGTTTTACTATCAGCACTGAGTATGGAAATTTGTTACGCATAGATGGTCATGATGCCGACGCACTTGGTCTCGAAGTAGCTAAATCAAGCGATGTTGATGATAGCGGGACTTTTGAAATGAGCAAAGTAACAGATGTTCTCGGTACCATTTATGACCCTGAGATTCCTGTCAGCATTGTTGAACTTGGTTTGATATATCGTTGTGACGAAATAATGGACGATGACGGAAAAAGAAAAATTGAAATAGATATGACTATGACTGCTGCAGGTTGCGGTATGGGTGATGTTTTGAGTGACGATGCAATTCGTTTAGTTGGTGCAATTCCAGGAGTTGACGAGGTTGAAGTCAATGTAGTCTGGGACCCACCTTGGGGTATGGACAAAATGTCTGATGCCGCAAAACTCCAACTCGGAATGCTTTAAAATACATTATCCTACTTATAAAGACTTGAGGCTATTACATAAACAATAAGTATTATGTAATAGCCTCAATATTTATGCTACTTTTTAACTGTCAACTACGATACAGCGCTTTTACTCCACATATTTACTGGCTCAGTTCCTAGCGCAGGAAACAATACATTGCTCTCTTTGTGTATATGTAAATGTATATCAGACTCAAGATCTGCCAATGCTTGGTAGCATGCAGCATAGGTTGCACATCCATCAGCAGGTGTTGAATAACCATTAGTTATTAAATTTAATTTTGCAAGCATATCGCCAACATTCTTATGTTCATCAGCAATTTCTTTAACTCGTGCAACGAATTCTTCAGTAGCGGCTTCTGTACTTTCTGAATTAGCTATTTCACGGACCTTTGGAAATAGCATTTCTTCCTCTGCTTTAAGGTGTGGTTCTAGGTCAGCTCTGATTGCTTCGTATAGACTTTCTACTTCAAGTAACTCTGGGTGTCGCTCACCGTGAACATCTGCAATTTTTTGTACTAATGCGCCTGTACGATCAAAATTATCCCATAAATATTTGTGATGAACTGACTCAATATTGTCCATTAATTCAACTGGGCTAAGCGATGCCCAATCTGCTGGCTCTTCATCGATCATTGCATCGGTTAATTCATCTGCAAGTTTTTGCGCATCGAGACCTTTAGAAGTGGCTGCGTCTTGTAATGTTCTTGCACCTTGACAACAATAATCGAGACCACGCTTTTCGAATTCTATAGCTAATGATGGGTTCTGAGTAACAATTTCTCCGAGTATCATCGATGGAACTATTGTGTTCGTGTTCGAGTTTGTGCTTGTAGTTGAATTCATTTTTATTTCACTTTCTTTATTATGTGTACACGATGTTGATAATGTGACTGGTTCAAGATTTATCATCTGGGTTTCACCAGAGTAAATTTCTGTACCATGTAAGCCGGCACTAATAGTTGCAGTGATAGATTCGAGTGCTCCATCGTCATAGTCAATCTCGATGCATGGTCCAGAAAATGATCCGTGTACAGATTGCACGCCTTCTAGCTGTGAGAGGTTTTCGAGCGTCTCGTTAAAACAACTTGGACAGTTAGCACCTTTGACACTAATTGATGATTGCATATCTCCTACTTTCTGACTTCTTAGATTCAGATTCAATATTCATGCTAGTCGATTATATATATTATTTCTAGTATTCAATAGAATTAATACTAGACGTGCTTTAAGCTTGAGTTTCGACGTGACAGCTCAACCTACAGGTTCCACGACGTGGATCATGCTCTGCTAACTCATCTACCACTAAACCATCAAGTGATTCAACAGCACCTTTTGCGAGCCCTAGGTGAAGTCCACATACGGTTTCTGGATCGACCAATGCTGTTGTTTCAAATGGACAAGTTCCAAATAGTATGTCAACCTTCTTGCCTCTACGTTTTGCAATTGGTTCGAAACCATGTCGAGTCATTGCTTTAACCAAACTCTCAACTGGGTCAGCATCTTTATCGACTTCACAAAGCATTTGCTTTGCAGAACGTCGTCCGACTTCAACTGGTGTATCACCACTTTTTATTATTTCAGAAAAAAGTAAAGTAAGTCTCTCGTATGGTCCAGTAACTCCCCATTTACTTTCGGCAGATGGATCAATTATGTAACATAAACGTGGTCTGCCGCGACCGGTTGATGGAACAGACGCTTCAGATACAAGATTTGCATCTACAAGTTTTGCTAAATGCTGACGTATTGCGTTGTGATGCAGACCTAAATGTTTTGTTAATTCAGCTACTTCGACAGGTCGTTTCGCATCGCTTATGTATCGAAATAGTTCGTGTCTAGTTCGATCTCCAAGTGCACGTGATTGGGTCAACAAATCATTCACGTTAAACCATCCAATCTCAGTATTTAAATTTTAGATATACTTCTATACGATACATCTAATACTTCAGTATTAATTCTAGCGTATAGTGTAATTATATGCTAGAACTGGTTAATTCGATATTGTTAATTATAATATCAAACTCAAAATCTACATCCGAAAATGATTTTCTTAGCATTCATTGAAAAGTGCCTCTTTATTGAGTTTAAATTTAAACCATGAAGACTTCGTCAATAAAAGAGTATTTTAGAAATTCTTTATAATGGTTCGTTTAACGCCGATCTTTTTATTATTAAGATTTAATAGATAAAATTTTATTGTGCCTATTTGATTTTTATAAACCAAGATCTGGATCATGAGGAGTTGAAAGAATGCCTGCTATTCCTGCATCAAAAGCACCTTGCTCAAGTGTCATTTCAGTTGGATTACCTAAGTCTAACCTTTCAACATCAACGTTAATTTAGCACACTGCGCGAGC
>ERZ724508.183-NODE-183-length-44787-cov-6.062327_pt1 | contig 44787 bp, 42 predicted proteins | sample MGYA00376041_ERZ724508 | MGnify/ENA primary metagenome ERZ724508 (study PRJEB28724, sample SAMN07190887) | wastewater metagenome | isolation source: effluent of sewage treatment plant in Hong Hong | place: USA: Christiansburg, Virginia | collected 2016-03-01 ...
CACTATATAAGTTGATTTGCAGCCGAACACTTATTTTTGTTGAACTAGCAACTTATTATTTATAACTATTAAAATAGATGATAAGCTTTAAAAAGTGCAACTAAAGTAGAATACCCATAAGCAAAAAGAATAAAAATGGAAGCAAATTTTAACCCCGATAAGCAACATACATTGTGTAGTGCTGTAAGTATTAGTGGCACTGGCTTGCACACTGGTATTATGGTAGATATGACGATGAAACCAGCCAATCCGGGTTTTGGTATTCAATTTCAACGTGTTGATTTACCCAATAAACCTTTAATTAAAGCAGATTGTGATTTGGTTACTGATACGAGTCGTGGTACTACTTTACAAATTGATGATGCTAAAATAAGTACTATTGAACATGTATTGGCTGCATTGGTTGGTATGGGTGTAGACAATATTTTAATTGAAGTGAATGGCCCCGAAATTCCAATAATTGATGGTAGCAGCGAACCTTTTGTAACATTAATTGCTAAAGTTGGTGTATTAGAACAAGATGCAGCAAAAGCTTGGTATAGTTTAGACGAAAACATTTTTTTATACGATGAGGACAAACGTGTAGAAATGGTAGCAATGCCTGCAGTAGATTATCAAATAACAACTTTAATAGATTTTAATAGTCCAGTTTTAGGTACTCAACATGCTGGTTTAAAAACCATCAAAGATTTTAAAACTGAAATAGCTCCTTGCCGTACATTTTGTTTTTTGCATGAATTAGAAACTTTACTAGAACACGATTTAATAAAGGGTGGCGATATTAACAATGCCATTGTTGTGGTTGACAAGCCAGTTACCGATGATGAAATGAACAGGTTGGCCAAAGCTTTTAAGAGAGATAAAATTGAAGTAAAAAGAGAAGGTTATTTAAACAATTTAGAATTGCGTTTTCCAAACGAACCAGCAAGGCATAAATTGTTAGACGTTATTGGCGATTTAGCACTAATTGGTTATCCTATTAAAGCCAGAATTATTGCCAACCGTCCTGGACACAGCACCAATGTAGAGTTTGCTAAAAAAATTAAACAGTACATTAAAAAGAACAAGCATGTAAAAGATGTACCAGTGTACGATCCAAACTTACCTCCTGTTTTTACTTTACAACAAATAGAAAAAACATTACCACACCGTCATCCATTTTTATTGGTTGATAAAGTTATTGAGCTAACCGACAAACAAATTGTTGGCGTTAAAAATGTAACTTTTAACGAATGGTTTTTTCCTGGTCACTTTCCTGGAAATCCAGTAATGCCAGGTGTTTTACAAATTGAAGCATTGGCACAAACTGGCGGAATTTTATGTATTAACTCAATGCCAGAAGGTGAATACGATACTTATTTTTTAAAAATAGACAATTGTAAGTTTAAACAAATGGTTCGTCCCGGAGATACAATGTTGTTAAAAATGGAAATGGCAGCACCAATAAGAAGAGGAATTTGTGAAATGAAAGGAACTGTTTATGTTGGTGGAAAAGTAACAACAGAAGCCATTTTAGTTGCACAAGTAGTTAAAAGAAATACGTAAACCTAAGTTACTATGCAGCGAAAAAACACAAATTTCACTCTAATACCATACTTTTATTTTCTACAAATACTATAAATGACCCACCCTTTTACCTACATAGACCCAAACGCTAAAGTTGCTTCTAATGTTAAAATTGACCCGTTTACAGTTATACATGGAGATGTAAAAATTGGCGAAGGCACATGGATTGGCAGCAATGTTACCATTATGGATGGCACAAGAATTGGCAAAAATTGCAGAATTTTTCCTGGTGCAGTAATTGGTGCAATACCACAAGATTTAAAATTTGGTGGTGAAAAAAGTACTGTAGAAATTGGCGACAATACAACCATTAGAGAATTTGTAACAGTAAACCGTGGCACAGAAGATAGAGGCAAAACCACTGTTGGTAGCAATTGTTTAATTATGGCTTATAGCCATATTGCCCACGATTGTATTATTGGCAACTCATGTATTTTAAGCAATAGTGTACAAGTTGCAGGCCATGTAACCATGGGCGATTTTGTAATTATTGGTGGCGTAAGTGCAGTACATCAGTTTTCAAATGTTGGTCAACATTCTTTTATTGCAGGCGGTAGTTTGGTAAGTAAAGATGTGCCTCCTTTTATTAAAGCAGTTCGCAACCCATTAAGTTATGGTGGTGTAAATAGTGTTGGTTTAAAACGCAGAGGTTTTTCGCTAGATAAAATCAATCATATTTTAGATATTTATCGCATTATTTATAACAAAGGTTTAAACACATCTCAGGCTGTAGATTTTATTGAAGAAGAAATTAGAGCCAGCGATGAAAGAGACGATATTGTAACATTTATTAGAGATAGTGGTCGTGGTATTATAAAACGTTTTACCAAAGGTGCCAACGACGAAGAATAAATTTATTAAAGCCTCAAATTGAGGCTTTTTCTTTTTCAATTTTTTGTAACCAACTTTTGTACACCCTTGTTACAGCAGTTGCGTCGCACACTTGTACAACATATCTTTACCCACCAATGCAAATACAATTAAACCAAGCTGGCAAACGATACAATAGAGATTGGATTTTTAAAAACCTTTCTTACACTTTTAAATTGGGCGAAGCTTATGCTATAACTGGCCCAAATGGTAGTGGAAAAAGTACATTGTTACAAGTAATTGCTGGTAGCACAAATGCAAGTGTTGGAGAAGTAAAATATAACAGCAATGTTTTTACAGATGAGAAGAATCTATCTTCAAAAATTAGTCATCAAAAAAACGAAATTACTACCGAAAATATTTATGAACAAATAACTATTGTTGCACCCTACTTAGAAGTAATTGAAGAGATGACGGTAACCGAGTTTCTACAATTTCATGCATCCTTTAAACCATTGCAATTGGCAATTCCAGAAATTATTGGTATTGTTGGTTTAGAAAAAGCAGCTCAAAAGCAAATACGTTATTATTCAAGTGGTATGAAGCAAAGAGTAAAACTTGCACAAGCCATTTTCTCAGTTGCACCAATTTTATTGCTAGATGAGCCTTGCACCAATTTAGATAAAGTTGGTTACCAATTATACCATCAACTAATATCTCAATATTGCAACAATAAATTGATTATTGTGAGCAGCAACGATGAAAATGAAATGAGTTTTTGCAGCAATAAAGTAAATATTATGAGTTACAAATAATTACCCAACACAGGTAATTTTTTTAGTTCTTTTCTTTCTACCAACACAATAAACCAAGTAAATACTGCAAATAAAATTGTACCAGTAGTTAAACTAAACCAAACTGCACTGTATAAATAAATAATGCCTTTGTGTAAAAAAAACAATCCTACAACAATGGCTATATAAGTAAGTAATTTTTTCCAAGCGTAGGGTATAGGATATTCTTTTTGTCCCCAAATAAAACTTATAACCATCATACTTCCATAACAAGCAAAAGTTGCCCAAGCACAAGCCATATAACTAACATGCGGAATAAAAATATAATTAATTACAAGTGTAATTGCTGCACCAATTAAAGTAATATAAGCACCAGCAATAGTTTTATTGCTTAGTTTATACCAAATACTTAAGTTGTAGTAAATACCTAAAAACATATTGGCCAACAATAAAATTGGTACAACTCTTAATCCAACCCACATATTTTCGTTGCGTATAAATTGCTTCCAAATATCCATATACAACACCACAGCTAAAAACATAAAGCAAAGTGTTATAACAAAAAGTTTCATCACTCTTGCATAGGTTTTAGGAGCATCTTTTTGTTCGGCTTGTTTAAAAAAGAAAGGTTCTGCTCCCATTCTAAAAGCTTGTACTGCCAATGTAATTAAAATAGATAATTTATAACAAGCTGAGTAAATACCTACTTCTGCTTTAGCAGCATCAATACTATCTACAGGTGCCAACCAACCAAGCATTATTCTATCAAAAGTTTCATTAATCATACCAGCAAATCCAGCTAAAATTAATGGCAAACCATACACCATCATTTGCTTCCAAAGTTGTACATCAAACTTCCATTTAAAGCCCAAAAACTCTTTCATTAAAAATACCAACGTAAGTGCCGATTGTATTAAGTTGGCAAGTAAAACATAACCAACTGCCCAATTGGGTTTAAAAAATGCACTACACCAATGATCTGGATTCTGTGCCAACAACCTCGGACAAACACTTAAAAAAAAGTATATGCTAATTACATTTACCAATATGCTGCTAACCCTTACAACTGCAAATTTTACAGGTCTTCCATCTTGTCTAAGTTTGGCAAAAGCAATAGAACTTAAAGCATCTAATGCAATAATTGCAATGGCATACATTAAATAATCTTTATGCAATTCAATTTGCAATAAAGTAGTTAATTGGCCACTTAACACCAATAAAATCAAGCTAAATGCAATGGTTGATATTAATAAAGAAATGCTGGTTGTGCTATATACTTTTTGCTTATCGTTGGTATTGGCAAAACGAAAAAAAGCTGTTTCCATACCGTATGTAAAAACCACATTCATAAAAGGAATGAATGCATACACCATACTCATTTCTCCATATTCAGAGTTAGAAAATTTGTAGGTTAAATAGGGTGTAAGTAAATAATTTATAAACCTTGCAGCAATAGAACTTAATCCGTACCACATTGTTTGCCCTGCCAATTGCTTAATCTTGCTCAAAGTAAAAAAGTAATTTTTTCAAATGTAGCACTTGAATACGGTTTAGCTTCTATCTTAAAATAAATTAATGAATATGTTCATAAGGTTTATTGCTAAAATTTGGTGGAGCAAATTTCGGATTTTTAATAAAAACCGAATCGGTTAAAGTGTACAAAAAAGAAGTAAGCTGCCCAATTTGAAAATTTGATAAATACAATTTATTTTTTAGTAAGGTATCTGTTGTTGCAATGGGTTGCATTTTGCTTCTATAATGTTCAAACACATTGCTCAAGCCAAAAAATCGTCCATCATGTCCATAAGGAAAAGTAATCATAACATTTCGCAACGACGGAACTCTGAATTTCAATGAATCATTGTTGTTGCTAGTAATTTTCATTCTACCAACATCATTCAAATATTTATCCATTTGCATTCCAGTATTTCTATATGTGAAATCTGTAAAGAAGGGTTCTACATGGCATGAAACACATTTTTGTTTAAAAATTTCGTATCCCAATTTCTGAGGCAAATTAAAACTATCTTCTCCACGTTGCACTCTATCGTATTTACTATTGTTGCTTACCAATTGTAGCATAAATTGGCTCAATGCTTTCATAGTTCGTTGTGTGTTGATAGTTGAATTTCCAAAAGCAGCTTTGTATAAACGTTGATAAGCAGTATCTCTTTGCAGTTTATAAATTACATTTTCTATTGTTTCTGCCATTTCATTTTCAGCAGTTATGGGAGCCAATGGCTGTGCATCAAGATGATGAACACCACCATCTAACATAAACTCTTTTTGCCAAGCCAAATTTTGTAGTGCTGGTGCATTACGTGTTGTTAAACTGTTGTTGTAACCATGACTTAAATTGTGATCGTACGTTGCAAATGCACCAAACTGTTGATGGCAACTACCACAACTAATGGTACTGTCTTTACTTAAACGTTCATCGTAAAATAGTTTTCTGCCCAACTCAAATCCTTCAACAGTTAATGGATTTTGTTTTAAATTATACACGGGTTTGGGCCAACCTTTTGGTACAATAAATTTTAATGGCGTAGGTCTATACTTAGCAATATAAATAAAGCTTGTGCCTAAAATGGCAAAACAAATAAATAGAATTATGGTAAAAAATATTCTCATTATTGTACAGCCTTAATGCTAAACATGGTAGCATAATTTTCAGCAATTTGTTTAGCCAAATTTCCTGGTTGAACACAGTTTGCTATTTTATTAATTGCAATTGAATGTTTGCCATTAAACCATTTTAATACATCAACATCAATCACAATTTTATGAATTGTTTCTTGCGGTTTTACAACTTTTAAATATATGGTTTGAATGGCGTTTTCAAAATGTTTGTATCCGCCAATATGATAATTAAAATAATTGGATGCTGCTTTACTAGAATCACTTTGTCCTTCTAATTTTGCAAAAATGTATCCACTATTCCAAGTCCAATACATACCATTCATAGGGTCTAAATCCCCTGTTTGTATGCCTTCTGCATTTTTTGCACTATCAATTCCTATTGTAAAAGCAATTGAATCTATATTTTTTGTAGCCGTTTTTAGTTGTATAGTTTGGCTATTGCTGTTTTCAGTATTAATTAAATAATAACCATTGTTTTCTACTTTTTTTTCTTTGTTGTACACTACAATGTTAGATATGTAATACTTAAATTTATTTACTACAAAAGGTTCGTTCAACGAGTTGTGGTAAGTAGAATCGAACAACACCAACATTTTATTGCCCACCAAATGATTAAACTCTAAGGTTAAATTATTTTGAGCCTTACCAAAAAATGGCAAAGCAAATAACAGTTGAAGAATGATATAAACAATATTTTTTTTCATTTAATAATCAACTGGTTTAATTTTTTTGCGGTTGCCTTTCTGATTCGATTTTATTTTTTTTACTTCAATTCTTTTTTCATTTACACCCTTCGGAATTTTAGTGGCAATTCTACTTTTCTTTTTATGCAATGCTGCTTGTACTAACTCATTTATTTTTTGAACAACAATTGTTTTGTTGCTTAGTTGTGTTCTTGCTGCTTGAGATTTTACCAATAAATGTCCATCGGCAGTAATTCTATTGCTTAATTTTTCTTGAATCAATTCTTTTTGATCATCGTTTACCAAAGTAGATTCTTCTACCAACCATCTTCCTTCTACCATGGTTTCAACCTTGTTTACATTTTGCCCACCACTGCCACCACTACGTGCAGTTTTAAAAAAAATTTCTGGGCTAATATCTATCTTCATGCCATAAAATTAATTGAAATTATGAGAGTGGTGATACAACGTGTTACACAAGCATCTGTTAAAGTAAATAATGTAGTAGTTGGCAGTATTGAATTGGGCTTACTCATTTTAGTTGGAATTGAAGATGCCGATACAACTGAAGATGTAGATTGGCTTTGCAACAAAATAATTAATCTTAGAATTTTTAATGACGAAAACGAGGTAATGAACAAAAGTTTATTAGATGCAAATGGCAATATTTTATTAATTAGCCAATTTACGTTGCATGCATCTACCAAAAAAGGGAATAGACCATCGTACCTAAAAGCAAGTAAACCAACAATTGCAATTCCATTATACGAGCAAATGATTGTGCAATTGGAAAAGCTACTGAACAAAAAAGTTGAAACTGGTGTTTTTGGAGCCGATATGAAAGTAAGTTTATTAAATGATGGACCAGTAACCATTGTTATTGATTCGAAAAACAAAGAATAATTCATCCAAAAAAATACATTATGACTATAGAACAAGCACAACAACAAGTTGACAATTGGATTAAAACCATTGGCGTTCGTTATTTTAACGAGCTTACCAACTTGGGTATTTTAATGGAAGAAGTGGGTGAACTCTCTCGTTTAATGGTAAGAAAATATGGAGAACAATCGTTTAAAGAAACTGATAAAAACAAGGAATTGGCCGATGAAATGGCCGATGTTTTATGGGTTTTAATTTGTTTGGCCAATCAAACAGGCGTTAATCTTACCGAGGCTCTAGCTAAAAATTTCGAGAAAAAAAATATTCGTGATTTTGATAGGCACAAAAACAATAAAAAGCTACAGTAATTCGTTTTGCAATAAACATATTCAATACCCTAATCTAATTTTTATGTTTATTCTACTTGCAAAACCAATTATTCTTATAGGTGTATGCCTTGTTCTATTAGCAGTTTTTGCAGTGCTTATAAAAATTTACTTTTCACTAAAATCAAAAGCCAAAATTAGAGAATACACTAGCGAAATTGCTAAAAGCCATTCTAAAATTTTAAAATTAGAAGTGCTGAACGATAAACTTCAGCATCAAATAAACAATTTAGAAGCTTCGCTAAAATATTCAAAATCGGCATAATCTAATTCAACTAAATTTATTGTTTGCAACCTTTTGAGTGTATTTAAACGTCTATAACAAACAGTTTAAATACAACAAGCATGTTACTCCAAATGTTATGGCCTTATAGTGTTGCAGCCTTACTTTTTTGTATAAGTATCCTTTTTACAGTGGCTTATATAAAAGGGAAAAATACCAATAAATACAGAGGATATCAAGGTCAAATTGCAAAAAATCATTCCCGCATTTTAAAATTAGAAGTACAAAATCAGCAATTAGAACTACAAATTGTAAAACTTCAAAGTTTCATCACTTCTTAAAAGCCTGTTTTTATCTTGTTTATATAGAGTTCAATACTGCTATTTTCTATAAGTTTGCCAACTTATGAGCATTCAACAAGAAAACAGATTTCAACAAATTATTTCTCACGCCAAAGAGTATGGCTTTGTATTTCCATCAAGTGAAATTTACGATGGTTTAAGTGCTGTATATGATTATGGTCCTTATGGCAGTGAATTGAAAAAAAATATTCGTGATTATTGGTGGAAAAGCATGACCCAAATGCATGAAAACATTGTGGGCATTGATGCTGCTATTTTTATGCATCCCACAACTTGGAAAGCAAGTGGACATATAGATAACTTTAGTGATCCAATGATTGACAATAAGGATAGCAACAAACGCTATCGTGTAGATCATTTAATTGAAGCAAAAGCCGAAGAGTTGGCAACCGAAGGAAAAAAAGAAGAAGAGTTTGCTTTATTAAAAAAAATGGATGAGTTGTTGGCTGCAGAAGATTTTGCAGGCTTAAAAAACCTACTTGATGAAAATCAAATAAAGTGTAGTGTAAGTGGCACAGCCAATTGGACAGATATTCGTCAGTTTAACCTTATGTTTTCTACAGAATTTGGTGCCATTAGCAGCGATAATCCAGAAGACAACAAAGTATATTTAAGACCCGAAACTGCACAAGGTATTTTTGTAAATTTTTTAAACGTACAAAAAACTGCTCGTATGAAAATTCCTTTTGGAATTGCACAAACTGGCAAAGCGTTTAGAAACGAAATTGTTGCTCGTCAATTCATTTTTAGAATGAGAGAATTTGAGCAAATGGAAATGCAATTTTTTGTTCGTCCTGGAACAGAAGGAGAATGGTATCAATACTGGAAAGAAGAAAGATTGAAATGGCATTTAAGTTTAGGTATTTCTGCAGAAAAATATCGCTATCACGATCATGTTAAATTAGCTCATTACGCTAAAGAAGCTTGCGATATTGAATTTGATTTTCCAATTGGCTTTAAAGAGGTTGAAGGCATACATAGCAGAAGCGATTTTGATTTAACCCAACATCAATTATTCAGCAAAAAGAAACAACAATATTTTGACAATGACGTAAATCCTGAAACAGGAAAACCTTACGGAAATTATGTGCCTTATGTTGTTGAAACATCGATTGGTTTAGATCGAATGTTTTTATTGATATTATCCAATGCGTATGATGAAGAAATTATACCAAAAGAAGATGGCAGCAATGATAGTAGAACAGTTTTAAGAATTCCTGCAAAATTAGCCCCAATTAAATTGGCCATTTTACCATTGTTAAAGAAAGATGGATTACCAGAAATTGCTAAACAATTACTAGATGAGTGTAAGCCTCATTTTAAATGTTATTATGAAGAAAAAGACGCTATTGGTAAGCGTTACAGAAGGCAAGATGCAATTGGGACACCATTTTGTGTTACCATCGATCATCAAACCAGGGAAGACAATATGGTTACCATACGTTACAGAGATACAATGCAACAAGAACGTGTAGCACTAAGCGATGTAAGACAATTGGTTTTAGGAAGTTTGTAAAGGTTAATCAATGGTTTCTTTTGAACCGTTTTTTTGAGTACCTTCTTCACCATCTATAGAGTGATGTTTTCTATGCGACTTATGACGATGCTTATGTTTTCTATTTTTCTCTTTCCCGTATAAGTAGTATAAGAAAATTAATAAATAAACAATACCCACCGAAGCGAAAGCCAAAGTGGGTGTTTTTTTTCCAGCTTCTAACTGTAAATATGTAGTGTAAAAAAATACAAAACACTCTACTAAAAATATAAGTTTTGTTACATTGCCAATGCTTTTTTCTACCCACTCAAATGTTGCAGAAACAAAAATAAAAAACATTCCTGCAAACAATAAAATTAAACAAGGTATAAACTTCTTCTGTTCAAACAATTTAAAAGCCACAGGCAATAAAATTATGCCTGCAAAAAAGTGACAGATTTGTTTAAATTTTTCGTTTTTCATTCAATGGCAATAAATAATATTCTATCCATATAATTCTAAATGAATATCCTTTTTATCGTACCCTAATGCTAAAATTCTTTCTTTGGCCTCATCTATCATATTCTTCCATCCACATAAAAAGAAACGTGCATTTGTATGGTTTTGTTGTAATAAACTTTCATAAACTGTATGTACATAACCTTTATACATTCCAGTAGGCACTTCTTCTTCTCTAGAAAATGCAGGATGGTAATAAAAGTTTGGATGCTGCTTTTGCAATTCTTCCAATTCATCTTGGTATAAAGCATCTGCAAATTTTCTACAACCAAAAATAAAATGAATGTTTTTATGAGGTATTTTATTTTCTAATACAAATTTTACCATACTTCTAAATGGTGCAATGCCTGTACCTGTAGATATAAGAAAAATATCTGTTTCAATAGGATCTGGTAAAGTAAATTTACCAACTGGACCACGCAGGGTTAATAAACTTCCTTCGTTTACCTCGTTAAATAAATAAGTTGTGCCAGCACCACCTTCTAACAATACAATAATTAGTTCAAACACATTGGTGTTGTCTGGTGGAGAAGCAATTGAGTAGCTTCTCCATCGCCTGTTTTTTTGCTCATGTATGGGCAAATCCAATGTTACAAATTGTCCAGGTTTAAAATCAAAAATTGGTGTGTCTAAAACCTCAATCCAATATCTTCTAATGATTGAGTTTACGTGTGCAATTTTAATAACCTTGCCGGTTTTCCAGGGTTCTAACATATGGCTAATATATTATTTTGCACAATTTAATAAATGCCCGTTACAACCGTGAATAAAATTTACGGGAACGTTATTCATACATTGTACCTACCAATTCGGTTAAGCTTCTTTTGCTAAGTTTATTATTTGGAAGTACAACCACCAATTCATTTTTTTCAGCAATAGAAGGCAATACTTTACCTTTTAGGCTACTCTTTTCTTTAATGATCAATTCCCAAACAAACAATCCTGTTTTTTTTACTAAAGTATCTTGCTTTCCATTGTTGTTTCTAGTTATTGGCAACTTTTTTACCAGTTCAATTGAAAAAATGTATTGCTGTTTATTCAGCCAAACAGATTGTATTTTAGGTTTTGTAGAAGTTGTGTTGGTTATAAAAACATTGAATGTAGTGGTTTGATTGCGTTGTGGTTTTCCGTTTTCATCAACCATTGCTGCTCCACCAGAATGTATTGTTTTGTAACCAATTAATTGGTATTTACAATTTTTTTGACTGTAAGCAATTGTTATGCTGAATAACAAAATAAATATCATCCAAAATTTACGCATTTGTAAGGGGTTTTATAATACCACTAAATTCAACAACCCTGCCATAATTTAGCGATAAACAATTTTACGAATTAATTCTACAAAATGAACACTTGTAAGTTTGATTCTATAAATTTACAACGTACAATGTAACCATAGTTTTAAGAATTGTTTACTTCTAAATAAACTTTAAAGTAAACCGTTCATCTTGTTAAATTGTATAAGTTGTACAAGCTAACCAATTAATCAGCTTCAATTTAAAAAAAAGAGGATTAATTTTTAAAGTAAAAAAAACGAAAAATGAAAAAAATAATACACATTATTTTAATTGCTTTTGCTGTGGTGGTATTCTCATGTAAGGAAGAAAAAAATCCCCTTAAAAGAGATAAAAGTTTTATCCCAAAAGGCATGAGTGTTCCAGAATATGGCATGGATAAATGGATGGAGCAAAATGCTAGAATGACCAAAGATCCTAAGCTTGGTTATGTGCCTTATGATCGTTTAGCAGTAGCACAAGCTTATACCAATTCATTAATAAACAATCCTTCTTTAAGAACCAATGCTTTGGCATGGACAGAAAGAGGCCCTGATAATGTTGGTGGCAGAACAAGAGCCATATTTATTGACCAAAGAGATCCAACAGGTAACACTGTTTTTGCTGGTAGTGTAGGTGGTGGAATTTGGAAGTGTACCAACTTTAAAAACTCTAATTTTTCTTGGACTAATATTGGTGGCAATTTGCCAAACTTAGCCATTACTGCAATGGCTCAAGATCCAAGTAATCCTGATGTTATGTTTGCTGGAACAGGAGAAGGTTGGTATAATTTAGATGCCATTAAAGGCGGTGGTATTTATAAATCTTTAAATGGTGGCAATACTTGGTTTTTATTGGCAGAAACAGAAGATGGCGGAACAAACGGCGATTTTGATTACGTTCAAGATATTGTTGTAACAAGCACTGGGATTGTATTTGCATCTACAAGAAGTGTTAAATTTTGTAATGCTGGAGGTGTTTTAAGAAGTATTGATGGAGGCTTGGGTTGGTCGAGAGTAATTGGTAATGGGAGTACATGTGCAACTGCTTCTAACTTTAGAGGTGCCGATTTAGAAATTGCAGCAAATGGAGATATTTATGCAACTACAGGTATGCAAAGTGATGCTGAAATAAATAAAGGAAAAATATTTAAGTCGTTAGCAAGCAATGGTGCTAATATTGGTGCAGTTGGCACTTGGAATGATATAACTCCTCCGGGAATTACAAGTAGCACTTCATGGAGAAGAATTGAAGTAGCCATTTCTCCTTCAAATTCGGATGTTGTTTATGCACTTTGCCAAAAAAGAAATAGCAATGCAATTGGTGCAATTTTTAGAAGCGACAATGGTGGCACAAGTTGGAACTCATTAAGCTTACCAGCATGGTGTAGTCAAGGTACAAATAAAACTGATTTTACAAATGGTCAATCTTGGTATGATTTGATTGGTGCAGTAAGTCCAGCAAATGCAAATACTTTAGTAATTGGTGGAGTTGATATGCTAAAAACTACAGATGCTGGAATTAGTTGGGCACAAATTTCTCAATGGTCTAGCGGTTGTGGTGGCATTAACAATGTACATGCAGATATTCACAATATAATATATTATAACAACTCTGGCACAGATTTAATTTCTACCAACGATGGTGGAGTTTATTATTCACCTGATGGTGGCGGCACTTGGCAAGCAAAAAATACTGGATATAATGTAACTCAATTTTATGCAGTGGATGCTCATCCAACAAATAGTAATTTCTTTTTAGCTGGAGCTCAAGACAACGGAAGTCACAGATTTAATTCACCTGGTGTAAACTCTACAGCAAGAGTTACTGGTGGAGATGGTGCATATTGCCATATCGATCAAACAGATGGACAAATTCAAATCACCTCTTACGTTTACAACAATTATTACTTTTCTAGAAATGGTGGAACTTCATTTTCAACAGTTCCTGATGGCACTAATACAACTGGCAATTTTATTAATCCTACAGAATATGATGATGAAAAAGATGTATTGTACACAAGTACAATAATTAGTCAGTATGGCTTAGTAACTGGTTTAGCTGGATCTGGAACACCTGTTTATCAAACTGTAAGTTTACCAGATTTAATACAACCTGCTAGTGCATTTAAAGTAGATCCAAATGTTGCAGGTGGTGGTACATTATGGATTGTAGGCAGTGGAAGTGGAAATCCAGTATTTGTAAAAATATCTAATGCTCATACAACTTCGCCAACATTAATTAAAAGTGTTGTACCAAGTGGTTTTGCATCTGGTAGTAATATTTCAAGTATCGATGTTCAATTGGGCAACTCTAATCGTTTATTGGCAACAGTGAGCAATTATGGTACTACAAGTGTTTATGAAAGTACCAATGGTGGCGATAACTGGACACCAATTGAAGGCAACTTACCAGATATGCCAGTTCGTTGGGGCATTTTTGCACCTGCCGATGGTTTATTAACTGGCACAAATACACCTGGTGGAATTATTCTTGCAACAGAAACTGGTGTTTGGTGTACCAGTACAGTAAATGGTTCTAACACTTCTTGGGTGCCACAAAATTCAGGATTTGCCAATGTTAGTTCTTATATGTTGAAATATCGCCCTAGCGATAGAACTTTAGTTGTAGCAACACATGGCCGAGGTTTATTTACCACAACAATTCCAACAGTTGCAACTGCTGTAAATACAGTATTAAATACAAAAGGATTTATCAATTACGTTTCAGTAAATCAAAATTCATTGTTTGTAAAAGCTGGTACATTAACAACTACCAAAACCATGCAAGTGAACATTGTAGATATGCAAGGTCGTTTATTATCATCTAACAAACTTGGTTATGGTAGCCAAACTATAGCCATTAATCAATTGCCTAAAGGAGCTTATGTAATAAAAATTACAGGCGATAAAAAAGAACAATACACACAACAATTTGTAAAGTAATCATTACAAATAATTATAAAAAACCAACACTAATTACGTGTTGGTTTTTTTATGGTTCTGGCTTTTTGTAATAAAGATTTACCAAATTTATTTTTTACATCATCAATGGCTTTGTACAAATTGGTTTTCTTTTCTACATTATCAAACAAACTATGTTGTAAAGCATGGTTGTTTAATTCACTCAATCTAACACCCAATAAACGTACAGGTTTATCTTTTCGCCAAAGTTTATGAAACAATTCTATAGCAGCCGCAATTAATTCATCATCACTAAAAGTATAATTTATTACACTTTGTTTTTGTGTAGTTTCAAAATTTGGGTATCTAATTTTTACAGCAACACAACCACACCATTTTTTATCTCTTCGTAATTCGTAGCCCACTTTTTCCGTCATTTTCACCAATTCTCTTAGCAAGATTGCTTCATCTGTAATATTCTCATGAAAAGTATTTTCGTTGCTAATACTTTTTGCTTCTCTATAAGGTGCAACAATACTCGTAGATATCCCTTGTGCTTTTATATACAAAGCTGCACCCCAACTGCCCAATTCTTTTTCCAAAAATGGCACATCGTATTTTAAAATATCGCCAATTAAATAAATGCCCAACGATTTTAATTTCACAAAAGTTTGCTCTCCAACGCCGCTAAATTTATTAACAGACAAAGGAGCTAAAAACTCTTTTTCTTTTCCCGGAGGAATGTATAAATAACCATTTGGCTTGGCTTCATCTGTTGCAATTTTGCTCACCATTTTATTGCTCGATAACCCAAAAGAAATTGGCAGTTTTGTTTCATCCATTATATCCCGACGTAAGTCTATTGTCCATTGTAAGGGATCAAAAAATTTATCCATCCCGGTTAAATCAATAAAAAATTCATCAATACTTGCTTTTTCAAATAAAGGTGCTTTTGCAGCAATTATATCTGTAACCCAACGGCTATAACGACTGTATTCTCCTCTTGTTCCTTGCACTAAAATTGCATGCGGACAAAGTTCCATTGCTTTTCTCATTGGCATTGCACTGCGTACACCAAACTTTCTAGCCTCGTAACTGCAAGTAGTTACAACACCTCTATCTTTTGTGCCACCAACAATTACAGCTTTGCCCAATAAACTAGGATTGTTCAACATTTCTACACTTACAAAAAAAGAGTATAAATCTAAATGAGCAATATATCGTTGTGGTTGGTTCATGCAATGGCTAAGTTAAAAAACATTTTTTGTTACAAGCTGAAGAATAAATAGCATCGTTCTCGGTGTCACTCACTTCAAGGTTCAAATCAATATTCAACAATTTGCAATTACTTTTGATGGTGTATGCAACAAGAATTCGCATTCAATCATTTAAAAGAATTTACTTCTGCTATTCATACATTAAACAATGAAGAGTGGAATAGCTTTGCATCAATTTGGCAAATGCAAGAAGCCAAACGAAAAACTATTTTAACAGCTGCTGGCGATACAGAAAAATATTTATACTTTATTGTAGAAGGCGTTCAACGAGCATTTTACATTGCCAATAACAACAAAGAAGCAACCATTGTATTTACCTATCCATTTTCTTTTTCTGGCGTAGCCGATTCATTTTTAACGCAAACTCCATCGCTCTATTATTTTGAAACCCTTACAAAATCTGTTTATTTAAGAACAAGCTACAAGCAAATAGAAGAGCTTATGAACAAATACCACAACTTCGAACGGTTAATTCGTAAAGCAGTTGGCTACTCTTTAAAAGGTGTATTAGAAAGACAAATTGAGTTACAATGTTTTTCTGCTGAAGAAAAATTTAAAACATTGCTAAAACGCAGTCCACATGTATTGCGTTTAATTCCTCATAAATACTTAGCTTCTTATTTAGGTATAGATGCAACCACTTTTAGTAAATTATTGGGCACAATAAGATTATAAAAAATCTTGGCGTACACCAAGATTTATGTTTTATAGAACTATCATTTTTGCTATTCAAAAAACAAATATGGTAGTTTACAATTCTCAACAATTACTCAATCAGTTACAAGAACAAACAGAGCAGTTTATTGCCCAAGCTGTAAGCAATTGGCAAATATTACCACACAAACAATTTGGCTACAAACAGTTGCCTGAAAAATGGAGTGCCAACCAATGTTTGCAACACTTAAACAGTTATGGCACTTACTATCTTCCTGCAATTGAAAAAGCAATTACAATTGCCCAAACCAAAGAACAGCAAAATAACAATCAATTTAAATCGGGTTGGTTGGGTAATTATTTTACCAATTTAATGCAACCAAAAGCAGATGGAAGTTTGTCAAAAAAAATGCAAACACCCAAAAATCATCAGCCAACCAACAATAGCGAAAGCCATTTATCGATTGCCGAATTTATTGATCAACAAGAACGTTTATTGGTGTTATTAGAGCAAGCTAAACAAATAGATTTAAATAGAACAAAAGTACCCATTTCAATTGCCCCATTTATTAAATTAAAACTAGGCGATGTATTTATGTTTTTAGTGGCACACAACTTCCGTCATGTACTACAAGTAAACAATGCAATTGATGATACATTAAGTACTTAAATAATTCAATATTACAAGCCATGAGTTTGTTTCAATTCTTTACAAATTCTCTGTATAGAAGTTGGTAAGGATGTATAAGAAAAGCTAGGCAGGTATTGCAGTAATTTTTGGTTATTAAAACTCACTTTTGCTTGTGCAGTTTTGGCTGTTTCTTTGGTAAGCAAAGGTTGCTTGCCTGAAAATTTTGCTTTAAAAGCTTCCAATCGCCAAACAACAGCTGCAATAAAAGGAGTTACCAATTTGCTGGGTGGCTTTTTGTTAAATGCGTTTGCAATTAAGGTAAATAAATCTTTATACGTACTTGTTTCGGCACTTAAAATAAAACGTTGGGCAACAATATTGCTATTCATTAATTGAATCATTGCTTCAACTACATCTAATACATCTACAAAACCAGTTGTACCTTCTGTATACCAAGGAAACTCGTTGTATACCGATTTAAAAACACTTGATGAACCTTTGTTCCAATCGCCATTTCCTAAAATAATGGTAGGGTTTACAATTACTGCATTCAATCCTTCACCAATGCCACGCCACACTTCCATTTCAGCTAAAAATTTTGTTTTACCATATTCACTGTTGCTAGTTTCTTCAGTCCAATTCATGGTTTCATCAATCGGTTTATCTTCTCTAATTCTTCCCAATGCAGCTACTGAACTTACAAACAATAATTTTTGTACTTGTGCATTTAAGCAAGCATTTACAACATTTGCAGTGCCTTCTATATTGGTTTTATGTAGTTCGTTTTTTTGCTTTGGATTAAAGGAAACAATTGCAGCACAATGATAAACTTGGGTTACATTTTGCATAGCTTCTTCCAATGCTACAACATCTAAAATATCGGCTTTTACCCATTGAACGAGGCTGTGCTCAAAAGGAATTTCACTTCTAAAAAATGCTTTTATTGGCTGCTTATTTTGTAAGAGTTGTTGTATTAAATGAGTACCGACTAAACCGGTAGATCCTGTAACTAAAATCATGATAAAGGGTTTGCAAAACTGAAAAGTAACAAACTAATTGCAATTAATGCAAATACCGCTAATTACAACATCGGTTCTTTTTTCTTTAAAACCAATTGGTAAATGAACTGTTGGAGAAGTAACGTGATCTAAACAATATGTAATGTTACAATTATCGCAAATAAAATGTACATGATTGTCGTGATGGTGGCCTTGTGAACAATCATCTTTACACAAAGCATATAAAACCGAATTGTCTGCTGTAGGAATGGTGTGAATAATACCTTTATCAACAAAGGTTTGCAAGGTTCTATAAATAGTTACTCTATCAAACATTTCACCAGTTTTCTTTTCTATATCGGCATGTGCCAATGCTCCATTAGTTACTTGAAAGAGTTCTAAAATTTTCTTTCTACTATCCGTTACACTTAATTGGTGTCGTTTCAATATTTCTAATAAGGGTAAAGACATATTGTATTAATTAAACAATCCGTTAGTAAAATTTTTACCCATTGGTTTTTCCTTCAATAAATCTTGAATATCTTTTTTCAGTTTTTCCAACTCTTCTGTTTTTAAACCATCGTACACTTGGCCACGAACAATTCCATTTTTATCTACCAATGCAAAAAACTGTGAGTGCATAAAATCATCTTCAATATTGTTTACCACATTTTTAGGATCATCAATGCCATAACTAAACCTTGCAATATTGTATAAACTGTCTTTTCTTCCTGTTAAAAAAGCCCATTTTCTTGTATCAACTTTCATGGAGTCTGCAAAATGTTTTAACTGTGCAACAGAATCTCTTTTAGGATCGCAGGTATGCGATAGAATCATAAAATTGGGTTCGTCTTTAAATGCCTCGTAAATGATACGCATGTTGTTGTTCATCTTTGGGCAAATACTTGGACAAGTAGTAAAAAAGTATTCTACTACATACACTTTTTCTTTAACATCGGCATTGGTAAAAACGCTTCCATCTTCTTTTAAAAATGAAAATTTCTGTACATAAGCATTCTTTTGCAATTTACTTTGGTTGAATGTTTCTGTAAAAACTGCCAATCCAATCCAAAACAATACTAGCAGAACTCCGAAAAACCCTAAATAATACAATGATTTCTTTTTCATAATGTAACAACAAAAATACAGATGCTTTAGTTGTAATAATTGGTTTAAAGAAAATTTTTGCAACGAAATTGCAATTATTATCTTTGCACACGCTATGAATTTTAAAATAAACTGGGATGCATTGGGAATTACAGCTTCGTTAGCATGTGCTATACATTGTGCTGTATTGCCTTTAATGCTAACAAGTTTACCACTTTTTGGCATAAATATAATACACAATGCCATTTTTGAATACAGTATGATTGGGCTTGCTTTTTTAATTGGAAGCTATTCTTTTTATCATGGATATAAAAAACACCACCACAGTTTTAATCCTTTCTTTTTATTCAGTATAGGAATTGTTTTATTAATTGCTAAACAATTTTGGCACGAACAGCAATTGTGGTTTTTAATTCCTGCTGTTGTATTAATTGTTGTGGCTCATGTAACCAACTATAAAAGTTGTAGAGTGCACAATCATGCACATTCCGACGATTGTAATCATTAATTTTTCAGCATACAATAAATTATATATTTTTTATTGTTAAAATTATTTTTAGATTTGTCTAAATTTAATTTATGACTCGTCTTAATATTATAGGATTTTTATTGCTGTTTTCAACTACAACATTTTCTCAAAAATTTACAGGCACAGTATTAGATAAAACAACACAACAACCAATTGCTTATGCAGTTGTAACTAGCAATAATCAAAAAAATATTTGCGATAGTATTGGAGTTTTTCACTTGAAAAGTTTTTCTCAACCTCAACAAATTATTATCAGCTGCATTGGATATTATCCTTTAAAACAAACGCTTGCAACTACACTTTCAACAACATTTTATTTACAACCCATTAGCAATGGTTTAGAAGAAGTAGTAATTACTGGCACATTGAAAGAAGTAAGAAAAAGTGAAAGTCCCGTACCTGTTGAAATTTTCACACCTGCATTCTTTAAGAAAAACCCATCGAGTTGTGTGTTTGATGCTTTGCAAAATGTGAATGGCGTTCGGCCACAACTAAATTGCAATATTTGCAATACTGGCGATATTCATATCAATGGTTTAGAAGGCCCCTATACAATGGTGTTGATTGATGGAATGCCCATTGTTAGTAGTTTATCTACAGTTTATGGCTTAAGTGGAATACCCAATAGTTTAGTGGAGAGAATTGAAATTGTAAAAGGTCCTGCGTCTTCTTTATATGGCAGTGAAGCCATTGGTGGCTTAATTAATATTATTACAAAAAACGCTTCAACCGCTCCGAAATTAAGTGTTGATTTTATGACAACATCTTATCAAGAATACAATTTAGATATAGGTTTTAAACAATCGGTTGGCAAAAAAGCCAATGTACTTACAGGCATTAATGCATTTTATTACAACCATATTATAGATAAAAACAATGATAATTTTACCGATGTTACTTTGCAACAAAGAGTTTCAATTTTCCAAAAATGGAATTTTAAAAGAACACAAAATAGAGTAATGAATATTGCTGCAAGATATTTTACTGAAGATCGTTGGGGTGGAGATATTCGTTGGAACAAAATTTTTAGAGGTGGCGATAGTTTATATGGAGAAAGTATTTACACCAATCGTTGGGAAGTATTGGGCAACTATCAATTACCAGTGAAAGAAAAATTGATGTTTTCATTTTCATACAATCAACACAAGCAAGATAGTAGATATGGTACAACCATTTACAATGCTCAACAAAATATTGCTTTTGCTCAAATAACTTGGGATAAAAAAGTTAAGCAACATGATTTGTTGTTGGGTACAACTTTGCGTTACACCTACTACGATGACAATACAGTTTCAACACAAGATGTGTTACACACTACCAATAACCCAGATGAAATTATTTTGCCAGGAATTTTTTTACAAGATGAAATTTCGATAGCATCTTCACAAAAATTATTAATGGGTATACGATACGATTATAACAAAGTACATGGCAATATTTTCACCCCTAGATTGGCTTATAAATTAACCATCAACCCAAACAATATTCTTCGTTTAAATACAGGAACAGGATTTAGAGTAGTGAATTTATTTACAGAAGATCATGCTGCATTAACAGGTGCAAGAACTGTAGAAATTAAGGAATCTTTAGCACCAGAAAAAAGTTACAATATCAATCTAAATTATACAAAAAAAATATTCACAACCGCTGGAACAGCTATTAATATTGATTTTTCAACATGGTACACCTATTTTACCAACAGAATTGTAGCCGATTATGAAACAGACGTTAATAAAATTATTTACAATAATTTAAATGGTTATGCAGAAAGCAAAGGAATTTCAATTAACACAGATATTGCTTTTAAAAATGGTTTAAAAGTTATTGCAGGTGCAACTTATATGAATGTAGATATTGTAGAAAAAAATACAAGAACTCAACAATTACTTACAGAAAAGTTTACAGGAACTTGGGCAATTAGTTACACAATTTTACCATTAAAATTATCAATTGATTATACAGGAAATATTTATGGCCCAATGCGATTACCACTGCTTGGTTCACTTGATCCAAGAAATGAAAACTCTCCAACTTGGAGTATTCAAAACATACAATTTACCTATAAAGGATTGAATAAAGTAGAGTTGTATGGCGGTATAAAAAATTTATTAAACTGGACTCCCTTTAAAACCAACAATCCATTTTTAATTGCACGTACCAACGACCCTTTTGATAAAAATGTGCAATACAACTCCAATGGGCAAGTTGTTGCAACAAACAACAATCCGTATGCTTTAAGCTTCGATCCAAATTATGTATATGCACCATTACAAGGTTTACGCATATTTGCTGGCATAAGATATAACTTAAAATAAGTGTCGATTATTTTGGAACAACACACTTGTAATTACAGTTATCTTTGTTCTTGTGCTTTTATTAAAGCATTTAATTTTTATGATTGCGATAGATAATAAACTAATTAGTAACGAAGTTTTAGAAGAACAATTTGTTTGCGACCTTACCGCATGTAAAGGAGGTTGTTGTGAAGATGGTGATGCTGGTGCACCCTTAGAACTTTGGGAAAAAAAAGAAGTAGAAAAATACTACGAAATCGTTAAGCCCTACCTTACACAAGAAGGAATTAAAGAGGTAGAAAGACAAGGTTTATTTACATATGATAGAGAATTTGGTTGGGTAACACCTACTATTAATAGTGGAATTTGTGCTTATGGGAAAAAAGATGCCAAAGGTGTAATTCTTTGTGGATTTGAACAAGCATATAACGATGAAAAAATTGGCTGGAAAAAACCACTGAGCTGCCATTTATTCCCCATAAAAATTAGCAAAAGCGATTTAGACCCAGATTTAGAATACGTTAATTACGAGCCAAGAGAAGATTTGTGTAGTGCTGCTTGTGGTTTAGGCAAAAAACTAAAAGTGCCGGTTTATCAATTTTTAAAAGAAGCACTTATAAGAAAATATGGACAAGAGTTTTATGAAGCATTAAAAGCAAGTGCAGCACATTTAAACAAATAAATGACCCCAAAATGCTCATACAATATAAAAATTGGCTTTCTAGCTGTTTTATTTCATAAAAATTTGGCTAGAATAATTGTCAAATAGTAATTCACCCTTATCTTCGCCGTCCTTTCACAAAATAGTGGTATGGTGGCCGCTTTTGAGCTGAAACAAAAATTGTTGGTAAGTAAAAAAATAAGCAATGAAACAAACATTTCAACCACATAAACGTCGTAGAAAATCTGTACATGGTTTTCGTAAGCGTATGCAAACTGCAAACGGACGTAAAGTATTGGCAAGTCGCCGTGCAAAGGGTCGTAAGAAGCTTTCAGTTTCTGACGAAAGTGGATTAAAATAATTAAAATTATTTCCTCTTAAGAGGTACAATTCATTATATAAGTTCTGCCTTTATTGGCAGAACTTTTTTAGTTTTATATAGTTTATGGCTAAACCATTTTCATATTCAAAAGCAGAAAAGTTAAAAAGCAGGAAATTGCTTCAAGATGTTTTTGCCAACGGAAAATCGTTTTTGGTTTTTCCCATTAAAGTATTTTACTTGCCCATAGAACTTGGTGAGCAAACCAACACATTGCCTAAAATTGGTGTAGGCACAAGCAGCAGAAATTTTAAACAGGCTACTGATAGAAATAGAGTAAAACGTGTTTTAAGAGAGGCGTATAGATTGAATAAATTGCCTTTGCATAGTTTTTTAAACACACAGCCCAAAAGTGTAGCTGTATTTCTTTTATATATTGATAAAACTTTGCCTAAAGACAATATTGTACATCAAAAAATGTCTTTGGTATTGGATAAATTAATACAAGCCTTAAATTGAAAAAATTCTTAATTATATTAAGTTACCCTTTGTTACTGCTAATAAAAATTTATCAGTATGGCATTTCTCCACTCATTGGCCCTAAATGCAGATTTACACCAACCTGCTCACATTATGCTGCTGAAGCTTTACACAAACATGGATTGTTTAAAGGCTTTTGGTTGGCCATAAAAAGAATTAGTAAATGCCATCCAGGAGGAAGCAGTGGTTACGATCCTGTGCCTTAATCATCGTTTGCATTGTTTATGGCAATCGTATAAGCCATAATAAAAATTGCCCCTAAATTTTTGTGTGGTGGTACATAATCATCAAACCTTTCTTTACTTGTACCATAAAACTGAGGTTGTAAATTTTTCCAAATAATTGGCCAATCTAAATTCTTATTGGCTCTAAGTGCATTGGTAATTGATGTAATAATGCCAATGTTTACAGTACCTGTGCCGGTTTGTTTAGATGAAATAATATGAGCTCCTGGACAGGTTTCTAACACTTCACTTAACCGTTGATAACCTCCACAACTGCCCAACAAAATAACTTTTGCAGAAGATGGCAATTGATCGATGGTTGAACCAACAAAATAACTATGCCCTCTATGAATAACTACTGTAGGCTGCAAATCATTGTCTTCTAAATATCTGCCCAAAGATTGTTGAGCCTTAAAGTCCAAATCTTGTTCGTTATCTAAAGGTTTGTTGCAATAAATGGTAATTGGCACTCCTTTTCTACTTGTTAAACTAACCCAATCTTCATCATCAGTTCTCTTCCATAACGATGGTGGATAATGTTTAAAGAATGAATTAAACACCCCTTTTCCATCTCTATCGCCATAGAAAAATTGTTGAATAATAATTCTTCCTGTACTATCCTTCAACTCACTTATTGGCATTTTGTAAATAGCATTAATACCTAAACGTGCAGCAACATCTACCTTCTTGGTAGAATCCATAGATAAGAAAATAATATTCAAAAGATTGTAAATCGTTTGCCCACGTTGGTTTTGATTTATTTCACTTTGTTGTAAGTTTAAATCAATTTGATTTAGGATTAATTTTTTGATTGCAGAATTGTAAATACTTGCGTAAGAATTGGCTACATCTACAGCATCTTCTAAGCTTTTTGTATTTTCTAAACCCGTTACAAAGTCTCTCATTAATTTTTCTGCATTGGCTTTACTCATACGAGATAAAAAATCGTCTAGCGTATTGTAGTTGGCAGCTATTTTAATAAATTTTTTGTAGAAATCGTATTTCATCCATCCCAATAGTGTATCAGCATTGGGAGTTTTCATTTTTTCAAACATGCGTTTATAAACGCCCAAATAACTACTGGTATAAATTTCCTCTTCTCCCAAAACAGCTACATAATATAAATCCTTAGCAGATAATGGAGTTAAACATTTAAATCTTGTGCTTTCCAATTTCTCATCGTGTAAAGCATTAATTTCTGTAATGTATAATTCAACAGCTTTGCCCTTTAATTTATCTGTCAAGGTTTTCATCACCAACGGTGTATCGCCTTGTTTTACTCTTGCAGCATATTCAATTTGTGTATTTACCAATAGTTTAAAATAAGCAGTGCTATCGTTCAATGCTTTTCCAATTGAATCCATAGATATTTTATTCTTATACAAATTATCTAAAAAAGGAAAATACATTCTTCCAGTTTTCATTAAAGCAAGCATTCCGATTTTTTTAACCAATGGATGGCTAGATGCCTGAATTCTTTTACCTAAAGGATTTGGAGCTGCTGCATAGTTGTACAATTGTTCGGGATCGTTAAATGCTAAACTTGTAATTATACTATCTGCAAAAGAAGCTTGTGGATTTTGATTTAAGAGATTCATTGCTTTGTTAGGGTAACGATATATTTTCTTAAGCAACAACACATCTGCACATGACGCAACTCCAATGTTGCTTTTTAATGCAAAATTTTGTGTTAGTAAATCTCCTACTTCAAAATCGTATTTTTCAACTACTGACTTTATAGAAATGTGTTGCCATTCTAATTCCAAAGCTTCATCGTAACCTTTAATAATATCTAACAATAAATATCCTTTAATTAATCTGGTTTTATAACCAGAAATAAAAGAGGTGAGCATATCGTTTACACCACGTAGCCATTTGTATTTGCTATTGTCATCAACATTATTATTGAGTTCTATTTTGGCTTGTAAATTATCAACTATAATATGCAAAGCATCGTTGATAACAATATTCGAGGAATCGTTTTTTGTAGCTTTAAAAAAACCATCATCGCTACCATCCAATCTGGTAATTACTTTTTGATTGTTGTCTATATAATCGTGGTTTAATAAACGCATTGCAGGCACTTTGGGCATTGCAATAGGTGTTGTACCAATTGGTTGTGCAAATACAAACGCAGCACTTAAGCAAAATATTAAAACAACTAAACCTCGTTTCATCATAATTTCTATATTGAGCAAAAATAATTCCAAACTATTACTTCATTTGTTAATACACTTAACAATTACATAACTTATATAAAGTTATTTGCAAGCTAGGAAGATTATTTTTGTGTAAACATAAGGTTAACAAATGGAATCCAAACCTAAACGCATTTTACTTGCAGATGATGAGCCTGATATTTTAGAAATCATCAGTTATAACCTCATCCAACAAGGCTATGAAGTGTATACTGCAAAAAATGGAGATGAAGCACTGGATAAAGCAAAATTGTTAAACCCAGATTTAATAATTTTAGATATTATGATGCCCAAAAAAACAGGCATTGAAGTTTGTAAAATTTTAAGAACACAATCTATTTTTAAAAATACGCTCATTATTTTTTTAACAGCGATAGACGATGAACCAACACATATTAAAGGTTTAGAAACTGGTGCAGATGATTATATAAGCAAACCAATTAGTCCTAAAATTTTAATTAGCAGAGTTAACGCCATTTTTAGAAGATTGAATAAAGAGGAAGACAAAACACTAAAAATTGGAAATATAGAAATTGATCTTATAAAATTTATGGTTGCGGTAAACAAGGTTGATATTGTTTTAGCAAAAAAAGAATTTGAACTTTTGTACTTATTGGCATCTAAACCAGGAAGAGTTTTTTTACGCAATGAAATTTTAACCCAAGTATGGGGAACTGAAGTTATTGTTGGTGATAGAACCATTGATGTGCACATTAGAAAAATACGTCAAAAGCTAGGATTGGATTGTATAACTACAGTAAAAGGTGTAGGTTATAAGTTTGAATTGTAGCAATATTTTTTAACTTTTGTTAAGTACTTAAATTGTTACCTTCAACACAATTAATTTGACATTGTACTTACTATGTTTACAACAAAAAATCTTTCTCCTAAACAGTTATCTGCATTAACCGCTTTAATCGTATCTGTGCCTGTTGGCTTTGCATTTTATGTAGTTGAACAATTGGCTTGGATTGGCTTGGTTGCATTTCTTGTAATGTTTGCTGGTAGTTATTACTTAATAAGTTTTGTATTAGAGTGGTTTATTTACAGAAAAATTAAACTCATTTATAAATTCATTCACAATACAAAAGCAAGTAAAAGAGAAGAAACATATTACAAATATATTCTACCTAAAAAAGGTATCGATGAAGTTAAAGAAGATGTAGAAAAATGGGCCGAACAACGCAAGGCAGAAGTTGAGTTACTACAAAAAAACGAAGCCTACAGAAAAGAGTTTTTACAAAACTTAGCCCACGAATTTAAAACACCCATTTTTGCTATTCAAGGTTATGTAGAAACTTTATTAGAAGGTGCTTTAGATAACAATGAGGTGAATAGAAAATTTTTAGAAAATACTTCTAAAAATGTTGATAGAATGGTTGGGCTTGTAAATAATTTAGATGCCATTTCTCGTTTAGAAAGTGGTGAGCAACCTTTAATTAAAGAACAATTTATAATACAAGATTTAATAAAAGAAGTGTTTGAAGCTTTGTTTATTAAAACAGAAAAAAGAAACATTAAAACCAGCATTAAAAAGGGTTGTGAGACTGATGTTTTAGTATTTGCTGATAAAGAAAAAATTAGACAAGTAATTATAAATATTATTACCAATGCTACAAAATATGGCAAACAAGATGGTGCAATTGTAGCTGGTATTTATAAAACTGATGAGCAAAAAATTTTAATTGAATTTAGCGATGATGGTATTGGTATTGCTGAAGAACATTTAGACAGAATTTTTGAACGTTTTTATAGAACCGATAGAGGCAGAAGTAGAGACAAAGGTGGTACAGGCTTAGGTTTAGCTATTTGTAAACATATAGTTGAAGCCCATGCACAAACCATACATGTTCGTAGTAAAGTGGATATTGGCACTACGATTGGTTTTACACTTGATAGAGATAAATAAAATTTTCAGAGGCATAAAAAAATCCAATGTTAAACATTGGATTTTTTTATGCCTCTAATTTTAAACGATTAGTTTAGTAAAGATTGTTGCTGAATTAAATCGGCTTCTTTTTTTAGTTTCAATTCCCAGTCCCAAGCAGTTTTCATCATGGCTTCTAAATTGTATTCAATCTTCCAGCCCAATTCATTTACTGCACATTCGTTGTTGGCATAAATAGCAACAACATCACCTGCACGTCTTGGCCCAGTTTCATAGTTCAACTTTACGCCACTTATTTTTTCGAACATTTCAATCGCTTCTAATACTGTAACTCCATTACCAGTGCCTAAATTAAAAACATCGCATTTGCTTTTGTTTTTTGCATTGATCAAATACTCGATAGCCAAAGTATGTGCATGAGCTATATCGCACACATGAATATAATCTCTTACACAACTACCATCTCTTGTGTCATAATCTGTTCCATGTACAAACATTTTGGGCAACTTTCTAATTCCTGTTTGTGTAATTACAGGCACTAAGTTCATGGGCTTACCCAATGGCAATTCTCCTAAATAATTGGTAGGATGAGCTCCTACAGGATTAAAATATCTTAATAAAATAGCAGTTGTAGTTTGTGTTTGAGTAAAATCTTTAATTATTCTTTCGCCCATTTGTTTTGTAGCTCCATAAGGGCTCTCAGCTTCTTTAGTTGGTGATTGTTCTGTAACTGGAATTGCGTCAGGATTGCCATATACAGTACAAGACGATGAAAAAACAAAATTGGGAACATTAAATTCTGTTACACATTTCAACAAATTAATTAATCCAAACAAATTGTTTTCGTAATACAATATTGGTTGTTCTACACTTTCACCAACTGCTTTATAAGCAGCAAAATGAATAATACCAGCAATGTTTTCATTTTCTTGAAAAACAGCACGGGTTTCATCGTAGTTTTTCAAATCAACTAAATAATTCTTTATTTTTTTGCCAGTAATTTTTTCAATTCCAGCAATAGCAATATCTGTAGATCGAGAATTGTCGTCAATAGAAATTACATCGTATCCATTTTCCAATAAATCAACAATGGTATGCGATCCAATAAAACCACATCCGCCAGTAACTAAAATAGTAGCCATAATAAATACATTATGTAGGTAAAGTAAAACCTTATTATTAAACCCAACAATTTTTTAATTCAATTTAATTAAACAAACAGCTTAATAATATAGTAAAAAACAGCAGCCATAGCAGCCGATACTGGAATGGTTAAAATCCATGCCCACAATAAATTAATGGTAACGCCCCAACGTACTGCACTTAAACGTTTGGTTGCACCAACACCAATAATAGAGCCTGTAATTGTATGTGTTGTTGAAACTGGGATACCAAAATGTTCAGATACATATAAAGTTATTGCACCTGCAGTTTCGGCACTCACACCTTCTAATGGAGTTACTTTTGTAATGCGGGTTCCCATTGTTTTTACAATTTTCCAACCACCACTCATGGTACCAATTGCAATGGCTAAAAAACTACAAAAAGGCACCCACCAATAATCTACTACAAAGTGAGAAAATCTTTCTGCAGATGGCAGAGATGTATACGCAGGATTTCCAATTTGTACTTCGTGAAAAATTACTGCTGCACCAATAATACCCATTACTTTTTGAGCATCATTGCCGCCATGCCCTAAACTAAATGCAGCACTAGAAGCCAATTGCAAACGCTTAAACCAAGTTTCGGCTTTGTAAGGATTGCTTCGTTTAAACAGATGGACTATAAAAATGGTTATCCAAAAAGCAATAAACATACCTATGAGCGGAGCAAAGAAAATGAATAAAAAAGTTGGAATTACTTTAGCATAATTAATTACATCTACACCATTTTTACTTAATGCTCCTGCATGTGCAATTGCAGCACCCATAAAGCCTCCCAACAATGTATGAGATGATGATGACGGAATACCAAACCACCAAGTAATTAAATTCCAAACAATAGCAGCAACCAACCCTGCAAAAATTACTTCTAGCGTAATAAAATTTTCATTTACACTTTTAGCAATGGTATTGCCAATTTTAAATTCTCCTATTAAATATTTAGAAATAAAAAATGCAGCAAAATTAAAAACTGCAGCCCACAATACTGCTTGAAATGGAGTTAACACTTTTGTAGAAACTATTGTAGCAATTGAATTGGCAGCATCATGAAAACCATTGATATAATCAAAAATAAATGCCAATGCAACAATTATAATAAGCAGTGTAGGAAAGTGAAAGTTCATATAAATTATTTACTGTAAAGTGTGAACTGTGAACCAATATTAATTAAGCATATTTAATAATAATACTTTCAATAACGTTGGCAGCATCTTCTGTTTTATCAGTTGCAGTTTCCATTACCTGATAAATTTCACGTTTTTTAATCACTTCTTTAAAGTCGTTTTCTTGATTAAACAACATTTCAATACTCATATCAAAAACATCATCTGCTTGATTTTCTAAGCTATTTACTTTCACCAAAGCCTCTGTCATTTCTCTTAAGTTCTTCATATCTCTTAAGCCTTTTACAGCTTTGCTGATTTCAATAGAACCTTGCAAAATCAATTCGGCCAATTTTAAAATTCCACTATCGTTCGGATTAACTTTATAGAAGTTTATTTTTTTTGCTGTTGCATACGTATAATCAGCAATATCATCCAATGCTGTTGCTAAAGAATGTATATCTTCTCTATCAAAAGGAGTGATAAAATTTCTGCCCAATTCTGTAAAAATCTGATGGGTGGTATCATCATTTTTATGTTCTAAATCTTCTAAAACCGATAATAGATTGGCTCGTTTATCAGCATTAGGTTCATTTACCATTTCTTTCAACTTATAGCCCATTTCACTCACTCTATCTGCCACATCTTCAAACAACTCGTAAAACACTTTATTTTTAGGCATAAATAATTTGCCAATATTGTTGAATCCCATGTTACTTTTTTTATGTCTGCAAAGGTTAAATTTATTTGCAGAGTTTATCCATATTAAGAAAAGGTAATAATTTCTTAACATTGGTTTTAGTTGTTTAAGGCATATTAAACCCAATACTTTTGCAACAAAAAGTATCAACATGCAACAATTGAATAAAATATTGGCTTTTTTGTTGTGTAGCTTATTAATTAATACAGCTAAGGCTCAATTTTTAATGGATATTGTAGATACCACTAAAGAAACTGGCAGAGGAATACTAAACATATACAAAAATTTTAATCATTTGCAGGTAAGTTCATACCTACAACCTCAATTTCAAATTGCTCAAGAAAAAAGTATCAATAGCTTTGAAGGACCCGATTTTGGAACAAATGTTAGCAACCGATTTATGCTTCGCAGAAGTAGATTGAAAATAGAATATGTACATTTTGAAGCAACTACAAAACCCAATATTCAAATTGTATTTCAAATAGATGCCAACGAACGTGGCTTTACTCTAAGAGATATGTGGGGCAGAATTTTTGAAAACAAATACAAATTATTTTCTTTTACTACTGGCGTTTTTGCAAGACCATTTGGTTTTGAAACCAATTTAAGTAGTAGCGATAGAGAATCACCAGAACGTGGACGAATGAATCAACTCCTTATGAAAAGTGAACGAGATTTAGGAGCCATGATTTCATTTGATGCAAGAAAAAATATAGGATGGTTGAGTAATATAAAATTAGATGTTGGTGTTTTTAATGGTCAAGGAATTAGTGCTACTGGCGATTTTGACAACAACAAAGATTTTATTGGCCGCCTTTCATTAAAACCAATTGCCCTAAATAAAAAAATTTCCATTACTGCTGGTACATCAATATTACAGGGAGCATTGTTACAAAACACAAAATATAGTTTTAGCACAAGTTTAGTTAATGGAACTAAAACAACAACAGTCGATTCTTCATTAACCAATTTTGGCAAAAATGCACCAAGAAATTATTATGGTGCCGATGTACAACTAAAAATTAAAAACAAGGTTGGTTTTACCGAATTAAGAGGAGAAATAATTACTGGTAAACATGCAGTATTGGCCAACTCTAACGAAACACCAACTACATTACTAAGTGGCTACGCTGGTTATTATATAAGAAATTTTAATGGTGCATACTTTTACTTTTTACAACATTTATTTTCTACCAAACATCAATTGATAATTAAGTACGATTGGTTTGATCCCAATACAAAAGTTGCAACAACACAAATTGGTGCAGCCAATAGCAATTTTACTGCTGCCAATATTAAATATTCAACATTGGGAATTGGGTACATAAATTACATTTCTGAAAATGCAAAATTGGTATTATACTATTCAATTGTTTACAACGAAAAAACTTTATTAACAGGCTATACAAACAACATTAAAGACAATGTTTTTACGTGCAGAATGCAGTTTAGATTTTAAATAGCTAACTGCATAATTTTTTTACACTCCAGTTCAAATAATTTTATTCAATAGCTTAATTTTCTGATAACATACAGGTAACAATTACGTAACACTGCACAAATAGTTTTGCATCACCAAAATAAAAATTTGATGAAGCAAGTAATTGTTAGCACGTTTTTTCTTTTCGTTATTTCTATTTTTGCCAATGCTCAAAAATCAAAAATTACTGGTAAGGTTTTTAACAATAGCAATCAACCGTTAACAGGCGTTACAATAATTTTAGCTGGCACTTCTACTGCTACAACAACTACAAATATTGATGGTATTTATAGCATTTTTGTTGATGTAAATAAAAAACACAGTTTAACTTTTTCTTATATAGGTTACGAAACGAAAACCATTTCGAATATTCAACCTGCTCGTGCAAATGATGTTGAAGTATTGGATATATTAATGGTAGAAAATAAAACTGTAAACAGTGAGGTAACTGTAAAAGCAAGTACAAAAAGCAGTGGAAAGGGTGAAACTGTAAATGCCATGATTGCCTATCAAAAAAATACAGGTACGGTGGCCTCTGTTGTTTCTGCTGAAACCATTAAACGTTCTCCTGATAGAACAACTGGCGAAGTATTAAAACGTACTCCAGGTGCTAGTATTCAAGAAGGAAAATTTATAATTGTACGTGGTTTGGCCGATAGATACAATCAAGCAATGCTAAATGGTGTTTTATTAACTAGTACAGAACCAGATAGAAAAACTTTTTCTTTTGATTTAATTCCTTCGGCAATGATTGATAATATTATTATCAACAAAGCTTTTGTGCCTGAATTACCAGGAGAATGGGCTGGAGGTTTAATACAGGTTAATACAAAAGACATGCCTGCAAAAAACTATTTAAATATTCAATTGGGTACAGGTTTTAATACACAAACAATTGGAGAAAATTTTTATACTGATAATGCTGGAAGTTTAGAAAAAACGTTGGGCTATGCAGATGCGTCAAGATCGTTGCCTTCGTCATACACTACTAAATCTAACTTCGATTTATTGTCTGCATCTGCAAAAACAGCAATTGGTAAACAATTAAGAAACGCTTGGGAGCCCACAAAAATAAATGCTCCTTTAAATTCTTCTCTACAAATAAATGGAGGATTGAATACAAAAATATTTGGCAAAAAAGTAGGCGTTAATTTAGGAGTGCTATACAATAAAAACAACCGATTTTTAAAAGTATTAAATCGACAAAATACACTGTCTGCAAATATTTTTACAACCAATTTTAATTTCGATGATGATAGGTATGTACAAGAAATTTCTGCCGGTGCAATTGGTAGTTTTACAATTGAATTGAATAGTAAAAATAAAATCTCATTAAAGTCATTAATCAATCTAAACTCTTCGAATTCTACTACATTAAGAAGGGGTGTTGATTTTACAAGAGATGAAAATATTAAGGGCAATGAAATGACCTTTAAGCAAAACATTTTTAATACAACACAGCTTATTGGAGAGCATGCACTTACAAGCAAGGCAAAGTTAACTTGGTATGGTTCTTTTAATATTTTAGATGGTTTTATTCCAGATCAAAGAAGAATTTTATATACTCAAGCTGTAGGAACAAACAACCCTTACACATTGGCTTTATCCAATACATTGTCTCAACAAAGTGGTAGTAGAATTTTTCAAAATCTAAGTGATTACATCTATACTGCAGGTGGAAATGTAGCTTATAATGTAAACATGTTCAATCGCCGACAAACAATTAAAGTTGGTTACATGTTTCAAGTAAAAGATCGTTTATACGATGCTCAACTATTTGCTAATTATTTACCAACCGATAATACTACACTGCGTTTACTTACTCCAAGTGTTGTATTTAATGCAGAAAATTTTGGCAATGGTGTTAACAATAAATTTGCCTTTAATGCCATTAAAGGCAATACATTTAGATACCTTGCTAATACAATATTAAATGCTGGATTTATACAATTTGACAACTCTTTTTCGCCAGAATTAAGAGTAGTTTGGGGCGTTAGAGTTGAAAACTATGATCAATTAATTGGTAGCGTTAAAAAGTACGATCCACGACATACCTATTCTCAAGTAAACGATTTTTTACCTGGTATCAATGCTACCTATAAATTAAATACAAAAACCAATTTGCGTTTATCTGCTTCACAAACGGTTATACGTCCAGAGTTAAGAGAATTGTCTGCATTAAATTTATACGATTTTGAATTGAATGCATCTGTACAAGGTTATCCAGATTTATTGAGAACCAAGATTACCAATTTAGATGCTCGATATGAACTGTATCCAGCAACTGGAGAAATGATTACTGCTGGTATATTCTACAAAGATTTCCAAAATCCAATTGAGCAAATTTTTAGTGAAGGTGCAGGTGGAGCAAGTACATTTACTTACAGAAATGCTGCAAAAGCTTATGCCTATGGTATTGAAGTAGAATTTAGAAAAAAATTAAGCTTTATAACAACACTTAAAAACTTTACTGTTCAAGCAAATGCTGCTTATATACACAGTAGAATACAAGATGCAAAATATCAAATAGATCGCCCATTACAAGGTCAATCTCCTTACACGGTTAACGTTAGTTTATTGTATGATTTACCCAAACATGATTTTACTGCAAGTGTACTGTTCAATCAAGTTGGGCAAAGAATTTACTTAGTGGGTGATTTAACTTCAGGTTCTGCATCTCCAGATATTTGGGAAGCTCCTCGACCAATACTTGATCTTCAATTATCTAAAAAAGTACTCAAGCAAAAAGCAGAAATAAAATTAAATATTTCTGATATCATCAATCAAACACAATACTTCTACCAAAATGCGGATGGCAATAAAACATCTTTTCAAAAAAGTACAGATGCCTACAGATTTACCAGACGCTTTGGTACAACATTTAGCTTAACAGTTAATTATTCTTTATAAAAAACAAAAGTTTAAAAATTTACAAACTATACAAAAATGAAAAAGTACGTATTGTATTTATCTGCTTTAATTACAATTGCAGTAACTGGATGTCGTAAAATTGAAATGGACGGCGAAAAAGAAATTGTAATTATTAATGGTGGAGGTAGTAGCTCAACAGGAAAAACTGTAACCTTATCTGGCCGTATTACAAAAGATACAACCTTGCTAAAAGCAGATAACAATTTTATTAAAGGTCCCGTGTACATTACAAAAGGCGTTACGCTTACAATTGAAAAAGGTGCAACTGTAAAAGGTACTTATACCGGTGCAGATGTTGCTTTTCTTGTTATTAGTCGTGGTGGTAAAATAATTGCTCAAGGTTCTGCAGATGAACCAATTGTATTTACATCTGCATCTCCAAATCCACAATCTGGCGATTGGGGAGGAATTGTAATTTGTGGAACAGCACCAATTAATACAAGTACACTTGGTACACAAGGTTTGTACGAAGTAGAAGGTGGTATAAACAATTCAAATGGAGATGGCTTTGCAGGAAGTGGCGATGCTGCTTTTCCAACAGGAAACAGCAACGATAATTCTGGAACTTTAAGTTATGTACGTATAGAATATGCAGGTTATGCATTTCAACCAGATAAAGAAATTAATAGTTTAACAATGGCAGGTGTAGGTAGTGGCACAACGATAGATCATATACAAGTTACTTATGCTAAAGACGATGCCTATGAGTGGTTTGGTGGAACTGTAAATTGCAAATATTTAATTGCTTTTAAAACACAAGATGATGATTTTGATACAGACAATGGCTATAGCGGAATGGTACAATTTGGTTTAATTATTAGAGATTCTTCAATTGCAGATATTTCTAATTCAGAAGCTTTTGAAAGTGATAACAATTCTGGCGGAACAATAGCCACTCCAAAAACATCCGCAATATTTAGTAATGTAACTGCAATTGGCCCAAGAGCTACAACTAGCAATATTGGCAATAGTTTATTTAGGGGTGCTACACATATTAGAAGAAATACAGCAATTTCTATTTTTAACACAATAATTATGGGTTGGCCAAGAGGCATTGAAATTGATGCAACAACAGGTACATCCACTGCATTAAATATTGAAGACAGTTCTTTACGCTTAAGAAATATTACCATTGCAGGTTGTGCAACATCTACAAGATTTTCTGGCACAGTAGGTGCAACAATTAACAATGATGCTGCATTTGCTTCTTGGTTTACAAATGCATTTTACAATAACGATATTTTAGTTAATAACTCTGACGTTAAATTAATACAACCATTTAATTATACAGCACCAGACCCTACACCTTTTGGGGGTAGCAATGGCAATCAGAAAGTATTAAACGGTGCTAGTTTTACCGATTCTAAATTAAACAATACTTTCTTTAAAGCAGTTACATTTAGAGGTGCAGTTGGTGCAGCAGGCGATGATCAAACTTGGTGGAAAGGCTGGACAAGATGGAACTAACCCAACCTTAAAATAAAATTCATAACATAAAAATTACACTAGATTAATAGGTAATTAATACTAAAATATCACATTTACAATAGTTTAGTTTTAGGGCAATTTAACAGCGTACAGTAAGTTTTCTCATAACCTCTTGATTTCTATCAAGAGGTTTTTTATGCAGCCAACTCATATTTTCTAATAAAACTACTTAAATAGTTCTACAAAAAAAATGTTCCTATTTTCAACAATTGCCCAATTGCTTTTATACCATTGGTTAACTAATTTCCCTATTTTTGATGGGAAGTAATTCTTGTGTAGTGGGCTAAAGAACAAGAGTGTAGCAGCAGTGGCGTCGCACTCTTCAACTGTAAATCGTTTATCAGCATTGTGTCAATTGTAAAATACGGTTGACTGTTTATATAAAATTGTTGTTACATAAACAACATTGTCTATGTGCTTGCGTTCAAATAAGTAACGTAACATTTAAAGTATTACAGTGTAACGCCTATTATTCTTCATTACTTTTCATTAAAATTTTAACCTTATTAATTAAAGAATATGGGCTGTGGATCATGTGGAACGGGTAAACCCAATGGCTGTAAAAGCAATGGAGGTTGCAGCACAGGTGGCTGTAATCGTTTAAATGTGCACGATTGGTTGGCTAATTTGCCATTAACCGATATGGACAATGTATGCAATGTTGTTGAAGTAAGTTTTAAACAAGGAAGCCGAAAAGAATTTTTTAGAAACTTAACTGGCCATTACTTTGAAAAAGGAGAATTCGTAACCGTAGAAGGAGTAAATGGTTTTGATGTTGGAGAAGTAAGCCTAAGTGGTGAGTTGGTACGAATACAAATGAATAAAAGAGGCGTAAAAGAAAACAGCGACGAAATTAAAAAAATTCTTCGCCCTAGTAGCGATAGAGATATTGATACTTTTAGAATTAGTAAAGAGAGAGAACGTGCAGCACAAGCCCGAAGCAGAGAATTGGCCATTCAATACAACTTACAAATGAAGTTGAGTGAAGTTGAAATACAAGCAGATGGCAAAAAAGCAACGTTCTTTTATACTGCCGATGATAGAGTTGATTTTAGAGAACTCATTAAACAATTTGCCAGCGAGTTTAAACTAAAAGTTGAAATGAGGCAAATTGGTATTCGCCAAGAAGCTGCAAAGGTTGGTGGTATTGGCAGTTGTGGTAGAGAATTATGTTGTAGCACTTGGTTACACGATTTTAAAAGTGTTAACACCACTGCTGCTCGTTATCAAAACCTAAGCATTAACCAAACCAAGCTTAGTGGCCAATGTGGTAGATTAAAATGTTGCTTAAACTTTGAACTAGATACATATTTAGATGCTTTACAACATTTTCCGGATAATGCCGAAAGTTTTGAAACAGCAAAAGGAACTGCTTTCTTAATTAAGAAAGATATTTTTAAAAACCTCATGTGGTACATTATACAAGGAGGTAGCAAACATTATCCTTTAACCATACAACGTGTTAAAGAAATAAAAGAGTTAAATGCAAAAGGCATAAGGCCAGAAGAATTAGAACCTGTAGATGTTACAACGGGTAAGCCAAAAGAAATTGAACCTACGTTTGTAGATTCCGTTGGTGAAATTAGCTTGAGAAGCTTAGATAAGAATGATAGAAGAAGAAGAGATCAACAAAGAGACCAAAGAAATAATGATAGAAGAGGAAATAATGATAACAGAAATCAACGTCCCCCATCTAACAACGATACTAGACGACCAGAAAATAAACCATCTGCTCCTCAACAAAACAAGAACCAACAAAGACCGCCACAAAGGCAACAACGTCCACAACAACAAAATAGGCCACCACAGCAGCCCAAAATAAATATTCAAAAACCTAGGGTTGAAGGTACTGATGACACTAAAGAAAAATAGTGAACAACATTTGATACAACCAGCTTTGGTTCATTTATACATGAGCCAAAGCTGGTTTTTTATTTCTACTTATAGCTAAAATATTTCACCGCTTTTCTTGCAATTTTTTACTCCGCTCCATAAATATTTTGGTCATTCATCTGTATTTTTCAAGTAGTTAAATTTTATATACTATCTTGAGAAAAAATGTACAATGAAAATAAAATTCATTTTTGTTTTTAGTTTATTCGTTACAATTACTAAAGCTCAATCTTATCAAAAAATTCACAACAAAGCAATTCTTGTAGATACCCACAACGATTTTTTAACCAAAACCATGCAGTATGGTTTTGTATTAGATGCAGATTTAAAAGACAAAACGCATAGCGATTTAACACGCTACAAAAAAGGAGGTTTGGATCTTCAGTTTTTCTCAGTTTGGAGCGATGGAAAGCAACAAAATCCATTTGCATTTGCCAATCTTCAAATAGATAGTTTAGATGCAGTTATTCAAAGAAATCCAGATAAAATTGTAAAAGTTGCTAATGTAAAAGATATTTTACAAGTTATAAAACAACATAAAATTGCTGCATTGGTTGGGTTAGAAGGTGGTCATCAAATTGAAAATAGTCTCGAAAAATTACAAACATTGTACAATCGTGGTACACGTTACATTACCCTTACATGGAACAATTCAACCAGTTGGGCAACCAGTGCTTACGACGAAAATTCAAACCCTGCATTTAAAGGAAAAGGTTTATCAAGTTTTGGGAAGGAGGTTGTACATTTTATGAACAAAATTGGTATGCTGGTAGATATTTCTCATGTTGGCGAAACCACTTTTTGGGATGTGATAGCAACTACTACAAAACCCATTATTGCATCGCATAGTTCTGTTTATACACTTTGTCCTGTTCCAAGAAATTTAAAAGACGATCAAATAAAAGCCATTGCAAAAAACAACGGTGTAATACAAATAAATTTTAATGGAGGTTTTATAGATTCAACAGAAAAAAAACAAGAAGATGCTTTTATGAATAGCCATAAAACAGAATTTGACTCATTAACGCTTGCTACAAATAGTGAATACATTGCCGAAGAAATGATTCACAAAAAATACCAAGAAGCATCCAATAAATTAAGGCCTGCATTTGCTTTGTTAATTGAACATATAGAATACGTTATTAAATTGGTAGGTGTTGATTATGTAGGCATTGGATCGGATTTTGATGGAATTATTATTACGCCTCAACAGTTAGATGATGTTACTACCTACCCTTTCATTACAAAAGCATTGCTAGAAAAAGGCTATTCAAAAAAGGACATTTATAAAATTCTTGGTGGAAATTTATTACGAGTTTTAAAAGCAAATGAACCCAATCTTTAGTAACAAATTAAAAGATAAAAAATCTAGGGAAATAATATGACAAAAATTACTTTAGTTCTCGGTATTGTATTTTGGTGTAATAGTGTATTCGGTCAACCTTGTAAATGCGATAGCCTATTTATTGAAACACAAAAAATAGTAGAAAATAATTATGCAGGTTGGTTCGATAAAGTGAACTCTACCAATTTAAATACATACAAAAACTGGACAAAAACGTATTATGAATTATCTGCAAAAACTACTTCAGATAGTATTTGTTTTGCTACATTACAACAATGGATTACTTTTTTTAAAGACAGTCATTTAAAATTAAAATTCAACAAACCTAGATACCCCTCTAAACAAACTATACAAGTAAATAAAAATATAGAAATATTAACTTCAGCACTTACAGAAAAGCAAATTGAAAACTATCTTGCCAATCAAAAAAACTTAGACCCAATAGAAGGTATTTATATTAGTTCAAGTTACACATTGGGCATTACCAAAATTAATGAACACTTATTTTATGCAACTATTCTAACTACAACAAATAGTAATTGGAAAGCTGGTGAAGTAAAACTTACTATTGAGAAAAATAACAATATCTACAAAGGAACTTTTTATGAAGGCGATAAAACAGATACTTCTCAACATCTAGTAAACCTCGTAGACAATATTTTAGATTTTGATATTATTTTTTTTGAAAAAATAAGCCCCAATGTAACAACCAAAAGAGATATTAAAGAATATGAAATGAGTAAAGATAAATATGCTCCAAGTATTACTTTTAAAGGAAATGATATGGCTGTATTTACTTTTCCAAGCTTCCAAAACAACTCTTACGAACAGTTAGAATATCTACTGAGAAAATATGAAAAACAACTAGAAACAATTCCCTATTGGACAATAGATTTAAGTAATAACTCAGGTGGAGATTACAAAGTTGGCATGCAACTGTTAAAATATTTTTATACTAACCCAATCATAGAATACAAAGCAGAAATGAGAATGACACCTCAAAATTTTGATACGTGGTTTAACGCTTACATTAAAGATATATACGAAAATCTCGATACAAAAAACAAAAAAGAATACGATGATTATTTTGATTCAATGAAAGCCAATTATGGAAAATTTTTCAATACAAGTGGCAAAGCAATAGATACAATTACTTTAGAAAAAACACTGCCGTTTCCAAAAAAGATTGGCATACTAATAAACAAAAATACGGTTAGTAGTGGCGAGCTTTTTACCATAATTGCAAGACAAAGTGATAAAGTAATTGTATTTGGTGAAAACTCTGGTGGAATGATGGACTACGGAAATATAGTACAATATAAAACAACTTGTACCGCACTTAAAGTACAACTACCTATAAATAGACAACTTTGGTTAAACACTGGATTTTCGGTAGACAAAGAAGGTATTAAACCAACCATTTATTTAACTGGAGAAAATTGGTTAACTCAAGTATATCAAGCATTAAAGAAAGAGTAAAAACGTATTAACTACTATGATCTGCAACTACCAACCATTTTCCTTTAATTTTTTTCAATAACAACGTATAAAAACCTGTTGCATTACCAACACTTCTTTGCAAAAACCATTTGCCAGTTACGAAGTAATATTTTGCAGATAATTTTTTTAGACTAACAACAGTAGAAGTAAATTTTCCCATGTGGGCTGTATCCGGATATCCTTTTTTATAGTTAGCCAATGTTTTTTCATAACCATATGTTGGGCCATTTTTACCAATAAACATTAGGCTATCGCTTTGCCAGTAACCAATCATAAATTTTTCTAAACTGCCTTCGTTCCAAGCAGCTTCTTGGGTTTTTAGCATTTGCAAAATAGCCTTTTCATCTTTTGTTTGAGCCTTTGCAGTAAGTAGTATAAAAGAAAAAATAAACAGCAATGTATATTTCATAATATTCTATTGTATGTTTAAATGTAAACAATCTCGTTTAAAATATATTATTAAAAACATGAGTTATAAAGAGCATTTGTTAAAAGATAAAAAATTGTCAATTTGTTTGGGAACTGATATACAAGAATTAGCCCTGCAAAAAAATATTGCTGTAAGATTAATGGCAAGTATTATGAGCCAACAATTAAATACCAAAGTTGCTCAAGTAATTTATACCCGTTTTTTAAATCTTTACAACCAAAAAGAACCTAAACCACAACAGGTTTTAGATACTTCTTTTGATCAATTGAGAGGTATTGGTTTAAGCAATGCCAAAGTAAACTATGTACAAAATGTTGCAACTTTTTGCATTGAACAAAAAATTACAGATAAAAAATTGCAGCAGTTGAGCAATGAAGAAATTGTTGAATTGCTTACTCAAATAAAAGGTGTTGGTAAATGGACGGTTGAAATGCTGTTGATGTTTAGTTTACAAAGAGAAGACGTTTTTGCAGTAGACGATTTGGCCATTCAACAAGCGATGATAAAACTTTACAAATTAGATACAAGCAATAGAAAACAATTGAAAGAAAAAATGATACAAATTTCTAATAAATGGAGCACCTATAAAACATACGCTTGTCTACACTTATGGAAATGGAAAGATGAAAAATAAATTTAATTTTTACAGCTAATAAAAACAAAAGGTTTCTTACCCTTTAATTCAATTGCTTGTTGTACCAATAAAGATTTTGTAATAATTTTTCCTCTATTAATATCTATTACTTCGTGTGCAGTACAAAAGTTGAGGGCAGTTTCTGTATTGTGCAAAATTTCGTGCAAGCAAGTAATTTGATACTGCATGATGGCTTTGTTTGCCAAGGTGATGCTTTTTGAAATTACCAATAAATCTCTATTAGTTTCATGCATACTCTACAAAATTAACCCACTACTTTTCGAGTAGGGCACATACACGATTTGTCCTTTCTGCTTTTACCAAAAATGCTGCAAGAAGAGGCTGTTATCGTTACCAATAACAACAGAATAATAATTTGGTTTAAACGTTTCATATATCTGTCTAAATTAGTATTTCTCTTGTAATAAATTACATTTACGCTTTGCAAAACAAAAATTTTAACATACAAACCATTTTAATTGCCCCACTAGATTGGGGTTTAGGTCATGCTACACGCTGTATTCCAATTATACACAGTCTAATAAACAATGGCTATAAAGTAATTATTGCAGCATCCGATAAACCCAAAATTTTATTACAACAAGAGTTTCCAACTGTACATTTTGTTGAACTTAAAGGCTATAAAATTGCTTATTCTAAAAACAAATGGATGTTGCCTTTTAAAATTGGAATGCAAATCCCAAAAATTCTTAAAACCATTTGGTACGAGCACAATTGGTTGCAAAAAATTATACAAGAATATTCAATTAACTTAGTAATTAGCGATAATAGGTTTGGCTTATATACTTCAAAAATTCCTTGTGTATTTATTACCCATCAGCTTACTATACAAACTCCATTTACAGCATTAACCAATATAGTGCAACAAATAAATTATCGTTACATCAATCGTTTTACGGCTTGTTGGATTCCAGATTTTAAAGACGAACCCAATTTAGCTGGTGTATTATCTCACCCTAAAAAAATGCCCCTAATTCCTGTATCCTATTTGGGCTTATTAAGTAGATTTCAACCAAAAGAAACTGGACAAAAAAAATACGATTTGTGTGTATTGTTATCTGGTCCAGAACCTCAAAGAAGTATTTTAGAAGAAAAAATACTACAACAAATTGGTGAGTTTAAAGGAATTGCTGTTGTATTAAGAGGATTGCCCAATAGTGATAACAGTCTTACGTCTACCAACAACTGTACTATACACAATCATTTAAAAGGAAACGATTTACTGAGCATTGTTCAACAAAGTGAATACATTATTTGTAGAAGTGGTTATACCAGTTTAATGGAACTTTTCTCACTTCAAAAAAAATGTATTGTAATACCAACGCCAGGACAAACAGAACAAGAGTTTTTGGCAAAAAAACTCTTACAACAACATTGGTGTTTAAGTGTACAGCAACATCAATTTAATTTAATTGAAGTAGTACAAAAAGCTCAACAATTTAATTTTACGTTGCCACAATTTCAACAAACAACCACCAATCAATTAATTCCGCAATTGGTAGAAAGTTTGCTTCGATAGTATTGTTAATTTGCACCCAATGAACAAAAAGTTAAAAGCACATGCACTGGTATTGTTGGGTAATTTTTTCTTTGGTACTGGCGTTGTAGCAATTAAACATATTACACCATCTTTAATGCCACCATTGGCTGTAAATGTTATAAGGGTTGGCATTTCCTTATGCTTATTTTGGTTGTTGTACTTTTTAAAACCCAATGGTACAAGTGCATCTATTCAAAAAAAGCACATTCCATTATTTTTAATTTGTGGTTTAACAGGAGTTGCCATTAATCAAATATTTTTTATAAAAGGTGCAGCCTTAACAAGTGCAATTCACACAGCATTATTGGCATTAAGTACACCAATTGCCATTATTGTAATTGCAGCTTGGCTGATAAAAGAACGAATTACCATTAATAAAACCTTGGGTTTAATATTGGGTATTGCTGGTGGTGCAATTTTAATTCTTTTAAAAACTTCTAGCGATGAAGGCAGCAGCATTCAAGGTGATTTGTTCATTATTTTTAATGCAATCTCGTATGCGTTTTATTTGGTATTGGTAAAGCCATTAATGGAAACGTATAAACCTTTACATGTAATTCGCTGGGTATTTTTAATTGGGGCATGCATTATTATTCCAATTGGATACAATGATTTTACACAAGTTTATTGGCAAGGGTTTTTATGGCACCATTGGTTTGCTTTGGCTTTTGTTGTAATTGGTGCAACATTTTTAGCTTATATGTTTATGGTATATGGCATTGC
>ERZ724508.185-NODE-185-length-44533-cov-5.563447_pt1 | contig 44533 bp, 62 predicted proteins | sample MGYA00376041_ERZ724508 | MGnify/ENA primary metagenome ERZ724508 (study PRJEB28724, sample SAMN07190887) | wastewater metagenome | isolation source: effluent of sewage treatment plant in Hong Hong | place: USA: Christiansburg, Virginia | collected 2016-03-01 ...
TATCAAAAGCTCAAAGTTTCAGCTAGGGGTGCTAGCAATAATCATCTTGAAGAATGCACCAAATTCGAAATACTCACAAATCGCAAATATGCATCACTGCTAGTCCTTGCGCAACGTTGCTGGGACTTCAGCTGACTGCCACCAAACCATACAACCCAAATCAAACGATAACGGCAACTTCAATAATGCTAACGGTGTGGAAGGTCGCCTTCAACTCAACTTGAACCTATTGAAGAGCAACATCCGAAGCAGTATCATCATAGCGATGGATCAGAGCATCATTTCTTCCTCTTGAAGTTCACCGAGACATCCGAATCCACCATCTTCAGAGCCTTCGATTGAACCGATGAACTCATTGACACATCGCTGTTTATCTCTCCCAATTTGAGTTTGGTTTGCATGACTCCCTCATAGTCTGAGTCTTTGCCATCCAGTCCTCCTGGCAACCGAGATCCTAACTTAGTATGAATCATACCTTTGTCCCTTGATGCTTTCCTGCGGTTGGCAATATTGATCTTGGACTACCCACTGGAAGGTTTTGACACTTCCAGATCCTCAACGCTACTCGGCAGGTTAGATGATAGGTCATGGATTCTTCCTAAGTCCTCTCGTTTGATCCCAAGTGGTTTTTGTTTGCCGTCTTGAATCTTGCTCAAATCAAATGTTTTGATGTTTAAGTTGATATCGCTGTCGTATCCTTTGAGATCCTTCGCTTCTGCATCTACTTCTGAGACTGACTAGCTCATTTCCATCACTTTGCTGGTCTGCGATTTGTAAAGGTCAACTCTTGGACCTTTGCGGATCCTTGATTGGAGCTCTTCGAGTTCCTTAATTTCTCTGTTCCACTCGGCATCGTCTTCGACCCCATCGAGAGGCCCTTCGTAGTTTGAGTCATACTCACCTGCGAACTAATCAATTTTTCCGCCTAACTTATCTTCCCGTATAAAGTCCCAGAGGTCACTGTTAATGAGCTTCATCAACTCTTTGTCGTTTTCAGTTGGAACTGGCACTCCCCTGCGTTTCGTATCGACTTCATGGAGGGAGTATTCGAAATCACTATCGTAATTGTTGAGAACCCGACCATCAATACTTTAGAGACCCAGATTAGAGACTCCTGAGCTCATATTATCAAGCCTATTCCTCTGCTCCTTATCGACTTCAATGATTTCAGCAGGCTTCTTCGTCTTGGTTTGTTCTCCAGGAGTTTTGTAATCCTGTTTGTACCTTTCGAATTCTTTTGCCAGCTGTTGATATTTTTCGTACCATTCGTTGTCGCCAAACAGTTGTAGTTCGCGATCGGCTATCTTTCCCTACTTTTTCAGTAAGGCTTCCATGGCCACTAATTTCTGCTCGTATGATTTGATTCTCATCAGGAGAATGTCGTTGCCAGTCGAGCTATCCCTCACGGTTCCAGCTTCTACCACTTCTTTGAATTTACGAATCTACTCCTCCAGCTGCTTCTCCTTCTGCTTTAATCTACTTACCTCCTCTTTCGTGACTCCAGCTTTAGTTAGTTCCTCCATATTTACTTCGAAGTGCATCTTCTCCTGGTTGTGGCGTTACTGCTGTTGCTTGAGCTGAGCCTCAAGGAAGTTTACTCGGTCTGCTCTTTGGTCTGACTCTTTCAAGATACGCGCAATCTCCTGCTAGTATCTGGTAAGCTTGGCAGTCAGCTCGTCCTTCTGCTTGTTGTTAAGATCCCGTATTTCGTTGATCTTATTCTTCTGCTCCTCTTGCCTTTTCTTATTTCCGACGCCTTCCAAAATAAGCCTTTCATTCTCCTTTGATAAGGCATCCACCTCGGCTGCCAGCTTTTATTTTTCGAGAGTAAGCTACTCGAGCTGCAGCCCATGGTTCTGCTGCAACAAATTCAGTTTATTATTCGTTTGTTTGCTCTTAAGTTCCAGCTCCTCTACCTTGATCTCTCGCTCGTACAGTTGGATGATCTTGGTATTGCTACTGTCCTTCGTTTGTTTGAGGAGCGATTCTAAAGTCTCTACCTTACGTCTCGCCACCTCCAAATCGCTTCGCATTGTTGTTAACTCCACTTAAAGACGGCTGTTCTTCCGGAGGTCACCTGTGAGAGACTCTATGACCTTCTTCCCTGATTTAATTTCAAGACGGAGAGTTTCATTTTCTGACTTCAACTCTTGGAGACTCCTGAGCAGTTCTTCATTGGCGTTTTCGAAGGAAGACTGTTCTGACACGGCGCTTTTATCGATCCGGTTTTCCTCCTCTTGCTGGTGACCCTCTGAAGCGACAATATTCGGGTCCTTGATCTTTCTGCGAAGCAACAGAACTTAGTTTTTTAGTCTGTCAATTTCCATTTTGAGCTCCTCTCGCGACAATGCTCTGATCCTTTATGGCCCTTTGGTGAGAGCTGCAACGATGATGTTGTCGCATGTAGCCCTACCGATTTCCTTCCCTTCTTTCTTGTAGACGTAATTTCGTAGCACCTAGATCACAGTGTCCTGGTCTTCAATCTCACGATTCAGCTGCGAAATCAGCTTCGAGCGCTTGTGCTCCTTACCCGAGTTCTCCAACTGGGCGTTCTCCTTCTTAAGCATTTGAATCGAATTCATGAGCGATCGGATCTTGTCGTTGTGAATGCGACCCAAGGCTTGAATCTTTTCATCTGCAGCATTACCCATTGTCTGATAGCGCTGCAACTCTTCGTTCTTCTCGAAGAGCTGTTCTTCCAGTGACTTCACTCGCGACTTCAGTTTTGTGAGCTGTTCAGTCATGTCGTTTCCTTTCCCAAACAATAATTTCGAATAGAGTTCAGTTGTCAAACCCCACACGATGCTACCTTACGGATGAATTTATTCACGGGCAAAATAACTAATATGAAGCAACTCCGGACCATCAAGAAGAAGGCGAGTAGCCTTATACACACCGGAGCAGATGTCGAGACGGAAACCAAAGGCAATGAAGAGCTCGCCAAAGATGTATTACTTGAACTATCTGATGCTTTGCAGGAAGGTCCCGAAGTGGATCCTTATATGGTGCGACCAGCCTCAGATAATGAGGAAGCCTCCCCAATCTTCAAGAGGACCCTTGCTCATGCCAATACCTTTACTGAGTCGCATTCAATGAGCTTAAGAAGAGATATTGAGCGAACTGAGGAAGGTCCCAAGCATAAATTTCTACTGCGAAAGAGATAGTCTCAAGGGAGTCCAACACGCCAACGCTTGGAACGCAAGATCAATTACATAGAGTACTCCTGTTCTCCGAAGAGGAGCCTGAGAGCACCCTACGAAAGTGAGTAATCTCGATACGAGGAGCTAAGAGGAAGCACCGTCTATGTAGCAAAGGTAAAACCTCAGCCTGCACCATAAGCCAAGTACAGTAACTGCATTCTTGACGCAGGCAAGTTCATAATGTGCTAGGAGCTGCCAACTGACTTGATCAACCCCAAAATATGGAATGACCTGAAGCGAGTAACCAAATAAAGTGGAAAAAATGTGCTCTGGACCTCAATGAAGAGACCAGCGAGGAACATATTTCAGCTTGACACGGGCGACGATAGGGATACACTCAACAATAGCACCCACTGTCGATTCAAAAATCAGTTCATCGATCGAAAGCTCAACGGAGTCAGCGTAAAGTTTACTCGAACATCTCGATCGAAGACTGGAGGGTTCGGAGTGTCCTATCGTTCGTGACGGTGTTTTAATTAATATATGAACTCAACCTCCCCACGCTGGATTTCACAGGTAGGAGTTCTCGACCAGCACTAAGAAAGGTTCCTGGATAGCCTCGAACAAAGACTCTCCAGCTTAAGTACCCAGGATTCGATGCAGTCTCGCAGAAGCACCTCCAGTTCAGATCTGAATGTTAACTGTCTGAGCTGAGAATCCTCAACGAAACAGCGAGGCACTATGAACTCAGCGAAGAGTTCAGGCGCATTGAGAATGATCTGTCGCGTCTTCTCCAATAATAGCAGCAGCTGCAGGAGACTGTAGCATCACTATCCGAATAGCTCTCCCGGCGGAGAGAGTTCGTAAGCCTTCAGTAACTCAGAATAGCACAACCTTACAGTACAACAGCTTCAATATCGGCGAAAAAGGGGTGGAGCTTCAGCGAGTATCAACTGAAATGGCTCGCCAGGTTGAATCCCTAAAACGCTCTTTGCAACGGGAGACACGCCAACAATCGCAGCTTCGACAGAAGCAAGATTTCTTGAAGGCAACTGTGGCATAACAGTTGAGATAACTGAGTTCACTCGACCAAAAGCGAAAAACAGTCCCACATGAGCAAGACCTGGAGCAAACAAGAAAGGCACAGCCATCGAAATGGGAGTGACCATATACTTTTCATACTCCAAACATAAGAGCTATCCGTTATAAGAAGCAATGGAGGACAGAACGACATTCATGAACTAGTTCGAGTAGCTGGAGGACAGCTACCAGCTGCTTCAACGGCTAGGTAGCGTTGATACCAAGAAGTCCTTCGAGGTGACTCACCACGCAGACTCGACCGAATCACTCAAGAGAAAATCTACGAGTAGAACAGGGTGCTCTGAGATAATTCACAGTCTCTCCTTGAAGCAGGAATGTGAAGAAGAGGCTCTAGAACAAACCTTCTGCAACATCGAGAATGTGGAAACTGCGAATATACTTGAGCAAGCCAAATCAAGTATCTGCAGCGTTCGCGTTATCGTCAATCATGTGCCGCATACACTTCACATTCCAGAAGGGTCAACCTTTGAGAAGCTGCTTTCCGAAGTTGAAGCTCTCACTGGTTCTGAACTTTCAACGGTCGCTTTGGGTCGGTTGGTTCAGTCGATTTAAAATGTCTGTGCTCGAGCTCAGTTGACTCCGTTAAAAGCCACTCCTGAGGTGATCACACCCACTAAGTATACACCATCACGCCCAAGCAATAGAGAACGCTCAAAGGAAAATCGTTCTGCTTTCGACCAAGCGACAATCGTCAGAAACCGCAAAAGGATGGTGTTATTCTATACCCAAAAGTCGATTCACCAAGACATAGAGATGCTCTGCATTACCCACAAGCTTCCACCGTCAGCAAAGAGGCTCATCCTGAAGGCGCTAAATAAGGGTGACAAGCAAATCATGCTCAGCATCTGATTCACTTCTGCTCACATCTGCATGGCCTCGGCTTATTAGATGCAACTGCCTCTTATCGTTATAATTCAATATGGGCAGCATCAACGCCTGTTGTGAACACACAGTCAATGCACCGTTTTCAGGCGGTTACAAAGACTCCAACTTCATCTTGGAGTTTGTGCCGGCTGAAGTTGTTCCCCTTGTCAATGAAACTGTCAAGAAGCGTATTCAAGAGCTCGCGACCAGTAGCCTTTGAATTTTACATTAGATCCGCTCAAAATCAATACGGAGAGACATCACAAGGCTCAGGATCTTATGCCGATGAAGTAGAAGGAGAAGGGCTTTGTTTACGAAGGGCAGTGGATCAATAATAAACCAGACGGTTACGGAAAGATCTTCTTCCCCAACGGTGAGTACTTCTAAGGAGAGTTTATCGATGGAAAGGCTGCCGGCCCTGGTCGTTATCTCTACCAGAATGGCGCATACTATGAAGGGAACGTCGATGACAATATAGCTAGAGGAAAAGGCAAATATATTTCTGACGAGGTGACATTTGAGGGAACCTGGGAAGACTCAAAGCCAAGGGTTGGTACTTATCAATTGAGCAGTGGTGTCTTCATTAATGTTGAAGAAGGGCATTACGCTCAAATAAGGTGGCCTGACAATAGAGAATACAGTGGAAGCATTGGGGAGGACTTGAATCCGAACGGATCTGGCAAAATGATCTTTCCCAACAAGGAAGTGTATGAAGGGGATTGGAGGGCGGGCCTTATGAATGGCTTCGGGACATATCTGTGGTCTGACGGACGTAGGTATGAAGGTAATGAAATCCATACAACATAGGATAATACGAAAACGGAGTAAAGAATGGAACTGGGACATACTTTTTTAAGGGAGAAGAGGATGGAAGGTATGAAGGTCAATGGAAAAAAGGAAAACAAGATGGATCAGGCAAACTCTTCAGCAAAGACAAATTAGTCTTTGAAGGGACTTTCCACAACGGAGAGCCCGTCAGAAACCCTCCACCAAAGGCTCAAACTCCAGTGTAGAAGCATCCCGATGTTGTTGCTGGGGAGCTGATTGAGCTAAAACCAGAATCTAAAATTCTCACAGCTCCAATGAGAGTTGACGAGGAAGCAGAAAAGTGGAAATTGAATCCGGATCCTTGGAACATTAACAAGGCAAACACTCAAAACCCTTGGCCTCAGAACTATCCGTACGAGACTACTAACATTTCGCCTGCCAATGTAATCAACCCCAGTTGATGATTTAGCTCTGATATCTAATAACTACATTCTCACATTTTGGTGCTTTTGGTCTGTTATTGGCTATCGACAGATCATCTCCAATTGAAGCCCTGGAAGATGGGATCGGAGTTTTCGACCACTTTCCCATCATCGAATACGAATCGGTCGCCGGCGAAGTCGTAATGAGGGACGTTGATGAGTTTACTCTTGCGCAGCTCCTTCTCCATCAGCCCAATGTTCTTCATCTGCCATCGTCAATTAGCTTACGTATTTCTTGCGGTTGTGGCACTCCAAGTAGTCTTGAATTTGATTCTTGCACTCGAACTGTCCGTAGGTGTGTCCCTCAATGCACTGGCGCATCTCCTCGAAGTGGGGGAAGCAAATGTGCACACCGTTATTGATCGAGAGCCCCGTGAACGACATAAATATTATAGACAGTAAGCAGATCAATGCAGCTCATGGGTCGCCATTGTAGTCCTTAGTAACTCATAATTTTGGTCCATCACAGGGAGTTATTCCGGTCTAAAATAGCCTCTTCCGAAGAGAGGGACAGCAAGGGTCCAGAAGTCAGGCACATCATTCATCCATGAAAGGTTGAATGTGGGGCAATACATGATACGCGGATGGTTTTAGGTCGGCGTATAGCACTTGGTCTTATTCCAAGTGTTGATAGCTGGTATTTCGACTTTCAAGAGAAAGAGGCACATTAGACAGATGGAAAGAGAAATGTTTGCCATGAATAGCCAATTCTTGTACCCAAATTGCACGTAGCTGCAGTACACCATAAAGCTGACTTGACACGGTAGATAGATTTGAGGGAAGTATTTGAGAGATGACCGTGTGCGAAGCAGCAAAAGTCCCACAAATTCCATCATTGCGATAAACCCACAATAGTTTTCTCTGAGCTCGTTTCGGCAAGGAAGCAGGAATATCCAGTTCCACAAGTATCCCATCGATCCAATGTAGACGCAGTAGACAACCGCAAACATTGACAATATTGCTTGATTGACGTCCCTTGCAGCCGAGTTAGCGTTTCGGGACCGCTAGAGTGGCAGCATGTATATTCCCAACCAGGGAAATACTTTATAGACTTGATAGCGGTTGAGGGGATCGCGACAGCAGAAGTATTGCACGACGAAGATGAGGAATGCAGGTGCAGTGATCACAGTACTGTAGATGTATACAAGGGACACAATTTCAAGCATCAGCACGCCCAAAAGACTTTTAAAGATGACTGTGAGCTTTTCTGTTCTCTTCCCTTTTCCAAAGGAAAACCTTTCTTCTCCTAACTTTATCTCGAGGTCGGTGATGCCGAAGTGAGGCTCGCCAATCAGCTCGTTAATGATCAAATCGTAGTCGCTGTAAAATGCATGATACCACTGAAAGTATTCGCGGTTCATGAACACTGTATAGTTCTGAATCTCATATTTAGTCTTGGATGGTTCTCCTAGATCTGGCAGCCAGTATGTTTGGCTGAAAGTGAGAGCACCGAAGCTGAACTCTGGAGGGGAGTTATTGTAAACTCGGCAACCAGATCCATCGCCTAGTTTGTAGGAAATATTTGGGTAGTGCGCTGACTTTTCATCAGTGATGATTACGTACACTATTGCCTCGGCAGACAGCACATGGCCTAACAGTGTATTATCGCTGTTGAGGCACTCATGGAGGCGACCAGTTCCATTTGGCAGGTAGTTGATCCCAAAGCCGAATGCACAGACAGCTAACGTGGCTGCATAAGCTACAAATTACCGAGCATGAGTGTGAGGGCAAAGAGGTACTGCAAGAAGCGAGTTGTGGTGGGAGAAGAGAGAAGCTTTTCGGCCAGCCGAAACAAATTCTTTTAAATCTCCATTCAATTACAAGCATCTTCGGAATCTGCTGGACACACCATATATAGCTGCCATAGTCACAGCGACTTTATCCATTTGATCATTTTTGAATTTCAAACATGTCATTCGGTCTGCAAAAGAACCCGGGCAGTACAGCCAAATCGCCCTACGACTTCCAAGGCATCACAGTAAGGACCGCTTCACGTAGGCAAAACCTCCTCCGAGTTCCTACAAACAAGCCCTGGAGTCCAGAGGAGGAAGACCACTTGGTACTGCTGCCGGAGGAGTGGGAGACCGACCGTTGACTTCAAACAAAGCTGTGGGCTTTACGTCCAAGTTGAACGAGAAGAACAACGAGCTGCTGAACACCCGAACCAAGTTCGACGTCAACAAGAAACCAGAGAATACTCCGGATGAGCAAATCAGGAAGCTGGAAAAGGAGATCAATGGATTAATCGAGGAATCAGCCAACTGCAAGGTCAAAGGTAAGTTCCGAAGAATACGCAGGTAACTTCAACGAGGGACTTGAAAAGGCCAAGGAAGCGGTGAACAAAGACAAAAACCTGAGGAAGATCCGATAGGCAACGAACACCATGGAGTCCATCAACCTTGACCTCTCTTACTGCGCGCTGTTTAACCTGGCTGTCAGCCTCGAAGCAAACGGAATGATTCAGGAAGCATTGACAAAGTACACCGAAATCATCAAGTCAAAGCAGTTCCAGCACGCAGGAAGGCTGAGAGTCAACATGGGCAACATCTTCTTCCAGCAGAAGAAGTACCTCAATGCTATTAAAATGTACCGGATGGCCTTAGACATCATTCCTCAAACAAGCAAAGAGATGCGTTTCAAAATCCTACGGAATATTGGCCATGCCTTTGTGAAGCAAGGGAAGTATCAAGAAGCCATCAACAGCTATGAGAACATCATGAAAGGCTCCCCAGACCACAAGACGGCCTTCAACTTACTGATTTGCCTCTATGCGTCTGGAGATAAACTTCGCATGAAGGACTGCTACTCCTCGATGCTCATCAACGACAATGAAGAGGAGGATGCTCCAGAAGAGGACGATGATGCGAAAAATACCAACGATAAGCTAAAGGATGAACTGAAGGAGAAACGTCGAGAGGAACTTCGATTGATCATCCTTTCCTCAAAGCTGATCGCTCCAGTAATTGAGGGAGACATCATTGAGTCTTACGATTGGATACTGGAGAAGCTCAAGTCCTCATCTTACCCCGAAGCTGAATCAGAAGTCGAAATCTTTAAAGCGATGGCTTTTCTGAAGAAGAAGCAGATTGACAAGGCAATAGAAACATTGAAGACTTTGGAAAAGAAGGACAAAGTCACGATGGGACGTGTGGCCTCCAACATCAGTTTCCTGCACTTCCTTGAAAACGACTATAAGAACGCTGAGAAGTATGTTGACATTGCTGTGAACTATGACCGGTATAACGCAAAGGCTTTGGTCAACAAAGGAAACTGCCTGTACATGCGCAATGATTTTATGAAGGCAAAGGAGAATTATCTGTAGGCGATAGGGGTTGAGGCTGACTGCGTGGAGGCTCTCTATAACCTCGGTTACGTCAATAAGAAGCTCAACCTTTTTATGGAGGCTTTGCAGGTATTCATTCCAAAAGACTCAGGCACTCGAAAAGCTCCAGACCATCATCGCAATCCCTGAGGCCATTTTTCAAATAGCCAACATCTACGAGATAATTGGCAACACGAAGCAAGCACTTAAGTGGTATGAGGTGCTGCTGACAAAGGTGCCGAACGATGCAGGCACGCGTTCTCGCATCGGCAACATCTTCTTCAGAGTTAATATGAGCTTATTTAGGAAGACGATGAACAACAGGCACTCCACTACTACATGGAAAGTTACAGACTGCTGCCAACCAACATTGATACCAACATCTGGCTGGGAATCTACTACGTGAAGCAAGGCATATACGAAAAGGCGTGCTACTATCTTGAAAGGGCCAGCCAGCTTCAGCCGAAGGAGGTAAAATGGAGACTGATGGTGGCGTCCTGTCAACGACGTATCGGAAACTTCCAGAAGGCGCTAAAGATATACGAAAGCATTTATCAGGAATACCCAGAAAATATCGAATGCCTTCGCTTCCTCGTATTGCTTTGCAAGGACATGGGGCTTGAGTATGAAGAATACGCCCGGCAGCTTTCACAACTCGAAATGGAAAATGCTGCGAAAGCTGGTTACGACAATCAGGAAGTTCAAGATTACAACAACCAACCTGAACCTGAGGAGAGACAGGTGGAAATGGCGCCAATCGACAAGGCGCAAAACCGAAGAAACCAGCAGCAACAGATCAAGAAGGCACCCAAGGCAGAAGACAATTGGGGAGATGATATGGACCCAAACATGCTGGGTCTGTGATGCCTTAAGAATGATGATAAAATAGAAGAAGCGTGGGCTGTTTGTGCCAATAGCGGCAATGATAAAAAACACCCCGACAGGGAATCGAACCCTGGTTCTTGGATTTAGAGTCCAATGTCCTAACCATTGAACGACCGGGGTTAGGTTATCCTGATGAAGTTGTTGTGCAATATTACTGTAGCAACTTTCAAATGCTGCGGCAACGCTTCCTCAAGTTCAGACTGTACATAGGGGGTCAAGAGCAAAAATATCCTTTTAAAATTCGACTGCACTGGCCGGCATCATTTCGATTCAAACTGAATGTTCCCTTTCGTCACTTCCTTCCCCGCAGGAACCGTATTTACTCGTCCCGCTGCTCCACTTGCCGTTGAAGTTTCTCTATGGTTCTCAAATGATCCGATTATCTCCGCGCCACTTTTTCATATTATGACTTCAGCACTTTGTTCTCCAACGCCAGTGCCTTCACAATCTCAGTGCGCTCCAGAGTCTATATTCGTTGAATCTGTACCTTGTCCACCTTGTTTTTGAGATCTTTCAGATTGTTCAGCTTTTCGTTGAGCCCCTCAGTTGTTTCACTGATCTCCCAAAGGTCCTTCTTGAGCTCAGCGTAGCGAAGCTACCGAGTATTGAAGCGCTCCATAAGGTCATCTTTCTAAGTTTCTGTTCTGTATGAATCAAAAGTTACCTTAGCACCCTTTCTGCACAACTTTCTTCAACAGCCTCAAGATGCCTTATCAGGAAGTCAATGTTCTCATCAACTTTGAGGTCCTCAATGGCCATATATCGAGCCTCCATGAGTGCCTTGTACCTCCTGACCATCTTTTGGTTTACATAGATGATCTTGAGAGCAGCCTCCCGACTCTCAGGAGGGACGTTCTTGTCCTTCTGGTAGACTAAATAGTCTTCGGAGTACTTTTGTGGAAGATCGGCTCGTTGAGGAGCATGATGAGCTTTTCCTCTTCTATCATTGAAATATAATCACATCAAATCATCGTCTTCGCAGTTGTGCAGCTTCAGTGGGAACAGCTGTATCTTGGGGCCGAACTCGACAAACTTCTCATTGTGGTCATTGTTTCTGAGCTGTTCGAATTGCACCTCAGTCATCTTCCGGGTTTCTTTTTGTGTGAGGAGTTCTTGATGCTATATGCGCTTCTCACGGAACTGTGTTATCAGATCCACAAGTTTGTTCTCCATGTATTGTGTGCACTCGAACTCCGTCGCGTAGTTCTCCTACTGTTTGTTATGCCGCTGGCGGAGCAAATGGCTAAACAGCTCGGTTACCTTTTCTGCGACAAAAGGGCACGACCAGGTGAAAATGTCCATGAAATTGCTGAGAACAAACGGGTGAGGGCTGGCTGTCAGCTGAATAAAACTTGTCTGGCCATTCTGCATCAATGAATATTGTGTACAACTAGCTTGGCTATGGCACCCTCGTTCCCATAAGAATCGCAATAGTTCGGTGCCGAGAATACCGTGATCACGCTGGGGAATGTACTTCCTTGCCACCGGTGCAGTTTATAGCCTTTCAGCTGGACTTCGTGTGCTCTGAAGATGGTTCTTAGATTATTCCGTTCAAGAAAGGATCTGCATGCCTCCTGACCAAAGAAGTAGGAACATCCGCGGATGTTGTTGGGTGTAAAGTCCGAATCATCCCTGTTATCAGGCATAGGATCGGACCAAAGTAAGTCACAGAAGGGACCATTCCTGCAGGGTTATTTAAAGCGTTGAATCTTCTGCACGTCATCCTATATGAGCCTCGAAGTTACTATTGATTCGAGCTTGGGGGAGATGCCACCATGGACCGCAAAGTATTTCTTATTGATAACAGCCGCAACTGGGAGGCAGTCGAACAGGTCGGTGAGTACTTCGTAAATGTCTTGATCGTATTTGACGAGGCCTGTATTACTTCAGAACATACATTCCTGCCTAAAGTTAAAGTAGCTTGTAAGCTGACGGCACTCATGATTGCCCCTTAACATAAAGAATGTCTGTGGGTATCGAATCTTCAAGGTGCAGAGCAGCATGATAGTCTCGAAGCTGAACATGCCTCTATCGACATAATCTCCCAGAAAGAGGTAACCCTCGTTTGCAGGATCTCCTCCAAGCTGGAGAATTCGCAGTAAGTCATAATATTGTCTAGCTGAGCCAAGGCAGTACCCATGGATGTCCCCGACGACGGTGATCGGATCGCTGAGTTGGAGCACATTGGGCTCGTTTTCTGAGTTGAGACTGTAGTTACTAACGATGGCGACAAAGAGGGTAGAGATGTGATGGATGAGGGACCGACTTAGTGGCTTTTCCTGTTGGAGATGCCGAATGAGAACTTTATGATCGGGCACGTCTATCTGAAACAAGATGTACCCTTGAGGAAGACATCGCTGATCTCCAATTGATACTTGACTTCCTTGCGATGCTGATTTTCCATATAGATTAATCGATAATCGTTAGCAGCGCCTGTGAAATATAGTCTAGGGTGCTCCCGGCTACCAGTTTCAATACCATAATAACCTCCATCGTCTTTAGCTGCCTCATATGCATGCTTCGAATCTACATTCTCTAGTGTCTAATCATATCATCAGATAGTTTCAAGCTTTCAACCGACGCTGCTTTATGGCTACCAGCTTCTGGTCGAAATCGTCTCGGGTCACGCACGTTATGGCGTGCCCTCGAATTATCCTCTTGAGTTTTTTCTGATGCCTTATCTTCACCTTCTTGGAGACTTGAATCACGAATAGCAATAGCATTGCCGAGACCAATGTTAAGCTTCTGAATAGCCAGGCTGCCCATACGGATTGTTTCGGTCGTGAGCTGATAAACCCGAGGGTAAAGTTGAATTCCTTAGTGATGTAGCTGTTCTTGAGAGTGATCCACGCAGTGCAGTTAGGAACCTTCTCAGGAGTCTGGCTTGCGGGTTAGTACGAGATATGCCAAGCCAGCTACTCGGAAATCTTGTCGTAGCAAATTAAGCTGGTCGGTTCGCTCACAATCATAAACCCGTTGTTGAAGAACACCCTTCCGGAGTAAGGGAGAGGCATCATAAGTCCTGGCCAACTTTCGTTTCCAAGCTTTAAGAACACCTGAAGAAGTCTCGACGGCTTATCTGCCACGATTGGAACCAGGTTGGAGACCACGAATTTCTCTGAGGGACGGAACTCACAGCTTTTAATGATGAACTGTTTGCTACGCTGGGGCTTGCTTTCTCTATTGTAGTAGCAGTTGACGTATTTGTTGTAGATGTGCTGCATGGTGAGACGGTTCGTGGCGAGGTCCAGATGCACCTCATACGACTCCATGGTGGTTGCGACTTCGAATATCAGCCATTCGCCAAGCTTCGACTGCTCCATCCTTATGTAGGAGAAGGGTGGGTAGATCCCGAGCTGCTCGGCGAGATCAGACTCAGCAATCCATACAGAAGCGTTTAAACTTGAATTTGTCGAGTTACTACCCCTCATTTCGAAGACCCCGATGCCTTGTTCGAGAAGCACAACATATTCATTGTCCATGTCGAAGTCGATAGATCGGAAACTTTCTTGAAGTTCTGTGCCGACAGAATTAACAAGAGCAGAGCAGTTCACAAACTTCATTGATTGCGGGTCGAAGACACAACTGTAGTAGTCCCTATTTTCAGGCAGCAGAATGGGAACCTCAAGGGTCAAGTACGGATAGCCAGCTCTAAACTCAAAGTAGACATAGTCCTGGAGCTCGACGGTAACTGCCTATTCAACAATCTAGCAACCCATGTCAACAGTCAGTCTCGATAGCTTTTCGCCTTCACATAACAAAAGGAGCTCTACTTGAGTGTCTGTGTGATGAAACTCTTGTAAGCTACAGTTCTGGCACGTTCTCTTCCATTTTCTTTGAACGCGATGGCGTTGAATACATAACAAGTACTGAGTGGTCACCACAACCTCAATGCCTTCTTCCAGAGATATGAAGGTGACAAGACGTCCGAACTCTCCAAAGCGTGCCAGACACTCGTACTTTTATAGAGGCTCGAGTCTGTCAATTGATACTTGGGTAGTGCAGTTCGAGTGCAGTTGATAGCTTTAGATTGGGCCCCTCAGATACTCAGGAAGAAGCTTTACCGTCACATTCTGAGGTTCCAAGGAATCAAAATTTACCTCAGGGAGAATCTGTGTAGAAAATATGAAGGAGTCGGTCAGGTCGACTCCGATTGTGTAGTCCACAAGGCTATTCTGTCCCACGTCATTTCTAACTCCCATGGTAAACTTCGACTCTGAGACGTTTGATTCAACCTTGCTGACAAACTGGATTCCCGAATAAGTAAAGAACACATCTCCAATAAGTCCCAGTCCTCTCTGCATATCGGGGCGACTTCCCTAGGTATATCCTGAAACGATGCGTGGACACATCTCGAACACCTCAATCTTCTTTGAAGGCATATTCCCAGAGATGTCTGCAGGATCATACACCAGATAGTACAGTTTGTCATCTCGAATGACTTGTACGTACAAGTAGGCACTGTCGCTGAAATGGCATCCTCGTATAGTATAGTCGTAGAGCGGATACCTACGAGAGTATCGTATACTGAAGGGATTTGTCATGATATATTCAACAATGGCGTTCTGCTCATGGCAGATAACCACAAGCCTATAGACCTTGCTAACTCGAAAAAGGTGAACCCCTCCGAAGGCAGTGCATCTTTATGAGGTGGTCAGCATGCTGGTGATGTGACACAAATACAGTAGGTTTCTTTCCCCGCTGCTGCGCTGAACAATATAGATAACTGAGTTGCTGAGCATGACCACCAACATTTCCTTGAAGCCAGAGTCGGTCTTGAAGTCTACGATGGAAATGTTTGGATCGTTCAGCTCCTTGAGCTTCCCACTTCCGACCTCCATTAGAATTGACTCGACAGAATTAGGATCGCTTCGGAGGGTATATAGCCTTAGTACTTTTCTGTTGTTGACCAGCATTATTACCAACTCGTCTCCGACTACTTTGACTTCGTCTATAGAAGTGGTGAGGTTGCTGAAGTCTTTATTGGCGCACTGACCTGTCTGGTCACAAAGCATAAAGCTCCGATCATCATTTATCAGGTACTGTACCAGGTCAGTGCTGCCAGTACGGGGAGGCACAACTGTAAAATGCTTGGCCTACTTGATGGTCTTGGAAGTGAATTTGATGTCAATGGGAGATATGCAGTTGCCGATGGAGTATTGTCTGAAGTCATGCTGGTACTCAAGTGAGCAAGTGTGGTAATCCAGCACTGCATTCCCGTTCGCAGTGCTCCGAGAAAAGAATTCCAGGTAGTACTCATTGATGTTCACCTTGAATTTGAAAGCAATGATGTTGCTGAGGGTTTCTTGGTTTGGAAAGGTTGCGACGAGATCAACAAGATTGAGGCCGTTAATGTAATCAAAAGTGGAGAGGCGGTTCTCGTAGAGATAGAAGTCCAAAAGTGGGCCTGTGAATGGCAGCTGAAGTGGAACTGTGATGTATTGCTCTTCGAACTTGAAAGAGAGTTTATTCAAATCGACTGAGTACCTCTTATCTGCAAACGAACGGAGCTCAACATCGATGGTCATACTGGCAAAACTTGACTTAAGAGTAACAGCTAGGTGACTGGAGTTCAAAGAAGAGCGATTGACGAGAGATTGGATCGTCACATATCTACCGCGATAGTATCGGATGTCGAGCGTGTTGCTGTCGAGATCGAAGTTAAAGAACGCATCGATATCGGAGAGGTAGTTATCGATTTCGTAGATCGAATGAGAATAGTTGTAGTAGCCCTTGTAAGCCAGATAAGGGATTGAATCGTTGAGGGTGTACACTCTCAGTAGAGACTCCTTGGTCTGGAGAGACTTGTATTGGAGGTAGATGTAGTGCTTTGTGACAACGAAACCTGTAACGTCCATCCGTGGTTAGATGATATTGATGCTCTGGAGATTGTTGAGTTTTGGGTATTTGATGATGAGAGTGTCTCTTGTCAGAACATACAAGTCGTCCACCCAAGTGGCAGTTCCGATCTTGATTTGCCGAAAATCTTTGATCGTCATTAATGGCTTTGCAGAACACCCATCTGCATTGTAGCTGAACACAGCTTTGTTTGTTATCATTATCAGGGTCTGATTCTTGGTTATACTGAGTACCTCAGTACTGTTACAGCATTGCTTTGGGCAGTTTCCAAAGTTGTGCTTCAGGTAGGTCTTGCTGTCGAGAGAACCCTTGATGGAAAGTAGCGGGGAAACATTGGTATCTTGCCTCTTCAAAGCAGGGCATAACATCAGCAAACTCTCAACTAACTTCTGGCCAGAAATAGAAACGTTGGATGAATAGAGAAGTTGCCTTTACTTGCATCCAGCCAAACTAACTCTAACTCTTTTGTCGTAAACCAAACTCTGAATTGTATCTGTCTGGTCTTAAGTCAAGAGCTGAACTCTAACAATCCACGCGAACTCACCTGTAGGCTCATCGCATTTTACATAGACTGAGTAGCTGTTTGGGTTAACTGTCACATCTGTACAATTGATCGTCGGTCTAAGTATTCAATAACGATGTACCCAAGCACCTCGGTTATATTCAGCAGCGAAATGGCTCGATTCAGACGGGTCTGACCACTCTCCTCGAGAGCGAGCAAGACAAGATAGTTTGCTTAGACCAACAGAATGCGTGCTGGTTGACTGAATATGCTGATGCCTTTGATAATTCTGGCAGATGACAGCTGCCAGCCGTCTGGGGTTGTAGTTGTAACTTTGGTCACTTGGTTCATGATATCGGGCAAAGTGATGTTCAGATATAGGTTGATGGGATATGGGAGACTGTTGTCGATATCAACTTCGATGTTGCTGACGGCCGGTTGCCCCTTGAAGTGCTCCCCGAGATCAAGGTAGAGGGTCTATCCAGAGTCAGAGAGACTGCCGTTGGTGGCTGAGCTGCATCTTAAAAGGAAAATTGTAAAAATTACTCTTAACATATGTTGCTAATCGGAGATCGTATAATCTCTTCCCAACTTTCTTTGAACGAAGAGGTATTGATTGCATTGGTAAGGTAGTATAACGATACCCGAATGTGTAAGGCTTGGTCTATGTCTAGTATAGGTAGTGCCGTGAATAATAGGATTATAGATTGCTTATTACAATCAAACTTTGATGCGGTTCTGCTCTGTCTCCTTGTTAATATACAGCAGCATCTCGGCTCTCTCGCTCTCCAAGTACTTTATCAACGAAGAGTTGTTGTTCATCGCCTTGAGGGCTACTGTCAATTGGAACTTCAGGTCGTTCAGATCGTGATCCTCTTTGAGTAGTTGCTTTTTGGTTCGCGTGTTGAACTCCTTGAGGTCTTCGACTGTCTTGCTCTCCCTTTCACAATCCTTCTTGGTGTTCGCACTCATCGAGTTAAGTTGGGCAATTTCTCGGCGGAGTTGGTTGCACTCTTCGGCGACAATATCGTGGTTATAGATCGCCTTGGCAGTCTCTGCACGCTTCTTTTCGAGGTTATCTTGCAGATGGTCGATTTGGTTGATATGCTGGTTCTGCACGTGTTTGAGCCCCGAAATATTTTTGCTTTCAGCAGCAATCTTCCTCTTCAAATTTTCAATCCGCATCTCAAGCACTCCCTTCTCGTGGTTCATATCTCTCACCATTACATTGTACTCGGGGATCTTGTGAGTCTTCGAATTCAGAGTCGAAATCATGACAGAGTCGATTATAGAGTTATGCATCTTGGTCTGGTCTCCATTCTCCGGGTTGGTGGTACTTTGATCTACAACAATTGAGTCTTTGGTAGCGCTGTGGTGTCGCTGAGAAAGGTTGAAGCCACTTCCAAATGTTTTGGAGTAGATCTGAATATATTGGGATTGTACTGAGTCGGCGAGCTTGAGGCACTGGCTCTTCTTTTCGGTGACATTGGTGGTATGCGCAAATTGCCTGAGTATGCCAACCAATCTGTACTTTTTGAATGGAGTAACTTTCGTGTTGAGCTTATTACGCTTTTCGGTCTCGATCGAAATTAGGTTGGGGGGAAGTTCCTTTGGGGCCGACGGATACTTCTTCGGTGAGGAGAGGTTGGTGGATGACGCACTCTTCCTGGACGTGTTTTTCATACTGCAATAAAAAATTTATTTATTTGTCGGTCAGCTCCGACTCCCACCTATTATCGATTCCTCGCGAGCCACGGATGGATGTAAATTCTATGCTGATAGCGACACGCTCTTGTTGATATTCAGCTCGGGAATTAAAAATAGTTATCAATGTAAGTGGAGCAAGCACCATCGACCATGTAAATCATTCCCTTATCTCAGTGAGAAGCAGGAAATCAAGCTGCTTGATGAGTACCACAAGTGCCTGGAGACTCTCTACAACGGAAGCATCGATCAAGGTATTCAAGGCTTGAAGACTATCCTCCAAAACCAGATCACATACAGCAAGGAGTTTGACGAGCTCCGGTATTCTATTTACCAATCGCTGGCTGAACTGAGCGAGAAACACAGTGGTTAGCTCACAGAAGCGGTGTACTACTTACACCAGGCTCTCAAGATTCGTGAGGATTTTCTGGAGTGGAAGAGACTCGCTGGATTATGCCGCAGAAGGGGTTTTCTGGACCAAGCTGAATTTTGCTTAAAGAAATCGGTGGGGATGGCTCCAATGCTGAACAAGGATATCATCTACGAGGAACTCTGTGAGACCTATATCCTAAACAAGCATCAAAAAGAAGCAATCAACTTAGCAGATGAACTAATTGCACGAGGGTTCAGAACCGCTCGAGCGAAATCACTAAAGCTCGTGGCAGTTAGGCAGCTGCTTAGCGAATCGACAGTTCAAGATTTTGTACGTCGCAGACTCAAGTTAGACGAGGACATCCTGCTATCCGAAGGGACAACCTAAAACACATTTTTGGCACTCGAGCAGAAGGAACTTTAAAGCACGCGGGAGAGGTATCAGGAAAGGACAATCGCTACACTCGGAGTCAAAGCATAGCCGATCGTAACACACCCTCTTCCATTTTTGATGAAGGAGAGTTCAAGCTGGAGCACATTGCTGTCGAAGCTGTACCTCATCCTCAAGTATAGCTCCATCAAAGAGGGTGACAGAGAAAAACGCAAGAAGAATACACGAATCTATAAGCAACTCGAAGAGTTTTTCCTGAACAAGAATATGCTGAAGGAGCCTATCAAGATCGTAACGGGGCTGGGACTGCAGACTGGCGAGTTGATGGCTGACTCAGAACGGCTCGACCAACTGGCAGATTCGTACCTCTCCTTCAAACGCAAGAAGAATAAAGAGGCAGGACCTATGTCCAAATTATCGAGTAGTGAGCCAGACCGGCAACTCATTCGCATTTCAGGAAACATCAACGCTAAAGACTATCTCTCAAACCCTGCGATCCATGTCGATTCGCTCGTACACCTCCAATGCAAACAAAAGAGGAAGGATATGAGCAAGCTGCACGTCATGAAGCTTATCAGCGAATAGCTCTGTCCCTTCCATTCATTTTACCCTCACATCTTCAGCAGGTTCCAAGAACCTGTTGAGATGGTTGAGGTCATGGAAGTAGACAGGACTGCCGATCAGCGAGCAAATACGCAAGTGGAGACAACAGAGGGAGACTCGGGGCATGGTTCTTAGCAAAATGCTGAAAACGAGAAGACGGACGTTGAAGTAGGCCGACCTCGAAAGAAAGTGTCAGACTTAGAAAAGCTGACTGAGCAATTACTGCAAGAAGACTACCTCGAATTCCTGAAAGATGTTGCTGGCCATTGCTTCATCAATATCTTTGAGCTTGTGAGGAGGGTGGTTGTCCACTTTACGCATAACCAGTTCCGTGAATCGAAGCTATTCGAACTCTCCTCGAAAGAATCGTTCCAGGAGTCACTTGAATTCACTCCCAATTACTTCTTAAAAAGTAATGAGGAAACCTGCATCAAGTCGTTCGTGAAGCGTATCTACCTCCAAAGCGTGAAGCTCTGCAGCGGCAACTTATATCCTCAATCTTCCTGTAAAGTTACACTCCTGGAACTCTCCGTGGAACGCTATACCGATCTCAACAACAAATCACTGCAAGGGAAGAATAAGGATAAGCTGGAAACGCTGAGAAAGAAGAAGGCGCAGCTCCACGCACACATCATCGGGCTTGAGGGGGAGCTATTCATGCGCAGAGATTTTGCTGAATTTATGAACACCCTCACTGAGAAATTTAAGACCCTGCTCAAACTCCGTGTGTACCACAGCCTTACCATCTTCTTCAGTCTCTCCGACCAGGAGAATTCTACGATGCTTCAGAAACTGATTCCCAAATTCGAATCTTATCAAGTGCAGTACAAGCAAAAGACAGGTGAGAGTTCCATCAGCCTTTTTTGGTTAGATCTTGGAGCAACCAAAGCCGATTTAGCCAACTACGTGGATAATCGACTGAAAGAGAACAGGCTTCAGTCCTAAATTGAGCAAAGGGATGTCGGGCGCACTGATGAAATGGTCGAAGCCCTTCAAAAATCTGTGGACAACTTTCGGAAGATGAAGGAAAAGTCTGTGGGAGAGGCGGTAGACCTCTACTATAAAAACATAATCGAAATGATGAGCGATGAAATGTTGCCGTTCGAGTATTTTCTCTCCCATCTCGGAGACATCCTGATGCTATACTTGTAAATCCTGGAAAAGAAACCCAACCGAGAGGACTATGGTAGGTATATCAACAAAGCAGACGACCTGATGAAGCTAGAAGAACTTGTACAGCAGCTCATCAAAAGGAGCAATGTCGACAGAGACATCAGGGGTCGTATCCTCGAGCAGTCCGTTCGATTGAGTAACCTCTTCTTACGCATTGTCCTCATTAAATTCTTCATTCAGGAAAACGAGAATCACAACAACAGCAATCTCATCAAGGGCCTCATTTGCTGTCTTTCTTCACTGGTGAAGAGTATGTCACCAGAGCAACGAAGCAGGTTGGTCCCTGATTTGGTGTTGCTGATGCACTTGCTTGCCCACATTCCCAACGATAATGTCTCAGTCCATCGGAAGATAAACTCCCACTTTGTCAGTAAGTACTTAGAATACCTCTACGACGATAAGAGGATGCTCAGCAACGAGGATTCCTAATCAGAAGATCAGTAGCGAGCCAAACCTGAGGATGACCCAGTGCCAGTAGGCGGCGACATGCAGGTTGAGGAGAGTAGTGAATCAGAAAACGAGCACACGAGCTTCCGGTGGGAGGCTGAGGAAACCCTCAAATGCTACTACAACTTCAGTCAGAAGAAATTATCTGAGTTCGCTCCCACAACTTACAAATAAATCGAGAGCTTTACACGGTACCTTAAGTTCTTCCACCCACGCTACTTCGATGAACCCTCAAGCAAGATCAAGATTCCAGTGTGCAACATTCTCAAAGCAGCCGAGAAGATATTAATTGAGGAGAAAAGCAAGTTTTGCCCAGGGTTGGAAGAGGCTCGTCGAAAGCTAATCGAAATGTACGTGAACAACAAACGAGACGAGTAATTTCTTGGATCGATTGCCCAGATCATCGTTGGAAACCCAGCAGCGAAACTGTGTTCTTGTAATGAAGCCAACTGCTTTGAGGATGTCCGAAGAAATCGATCTGCTATGGTCGACACCTATTACATTGTTGCAAGGAGTCTCTAAAACTAGGAGTACGCAGACAACGAGAGCAATCGTACTGACGTCGAGAAGAGTTATAGGCATGCCGAAAAGTTGTACCAGACTGTGGTTTGTTTGGATGTCAGCCAAGGACGCAGTTGGTATTGCCTCTTCAAGATCAACAAGAAAAAGGCCTACGTGTACTTCGACTCTCTCATTTATGATGAGCAACCTCCAGATCTCAAAGGAAGCTTCCTTATTGCTAAGAAGTTAGCGCTTTATGCCAAGGAGCAGCCGAAACTTTTGGATAAAAATCTCAGAAACGAACTGGAGGAGGACCTATTCATCCTCAACTTACTCAAGATATACGAACGGAAGTTTCTGTACTTACAGAGTAAAGAGTCAACTCCCCAAGATACTGAAACGATTAAAGGGAGAGAGGCAAAGATGACGGATGCAGAGCAGACCATCATCAGCAAGTTGGAAAGCCGTAGTCTCAGGGTACAATACCTATCCCTTGTCTGTCTCATCAAACCTTATGAAATGCGATGTCACTTTCATAGCTCCACGTGCATCAACCTGACTCAACAATTTGCTAGTCTCCGAGAGGCAGTACGGAAGAATATCGAAGACGAAGAGGAGTAGTGCAAGGTTACGGATTAGGAAATCTATCCGGAACTGCTATTCTTCCTGCTGAAAGTGGTAGCACGTTACATTGACCTGATTAAACTGGATCCGACAAATACCAAATCAGTATTCGCTGACATGGCCGAATGGTTTTAGGGAATTAAGGAAACGATACCTTAGTTGCTTATCGAAAGAGAGGAAACTGTCAACTACTATCAAACTTACCTCAGTAAGGACCGAACAGGACAGGATCGAGGCCGATCGGATCGTTACTCAAACTATGCTACAAGCGTTCTTGACCATCATCGGGAGGAGGCTGTTGGCTCTAAACAGATGCCCCCTCCTTAGGTAACAATCTCTGGTATCAACACAATGATTGGCAACATCCAACTGTACCTGAAACAATTCATCGGAGCAAAGACCCACACCAAAAAAAGTCGGCTTATGAGAAACTACACCACCTGCTGTTTCCAGCTCAGTAGACTCCAACTTCAATTTGAAGGCAACAGTGTACAAGCCTTATTCACGATGAGCGAACTGGTAAACATAAAATTCGACTAAATCATCCAGGTGTACCGCTACTACGAAAGTCAGTCACTCTAACGGGACACCAAACTGAGCTAATTCTTCAACCGCAACCTCTATTACATGCTGGGCAAATACAAACTGATCAAGTATGTGATATAGCTGTACTTCGAGGTGGAAGACTACGAGAAGATTCGGGTGCTGTATAAGAAACTTTGCAAGCTGCTGCTTCGAGAAGATGCTGGAAGGATTAATCAGGCCTTTACACTTCTCCACCGAATATGCTTGGATATGAGCATCCACAGCCTCTGGGAAATGCTTGTTTCGAAAGATTACCAAGAGGAATTTGAAAAGTGGCTGCTCTAACTCTATGAAAAAATAATCAAACCGAAGAAGACAGTCAAGAGCGAGCACTCCGAAAAAATCCGGGCCTTGGTCTCGGCATATTATATGCAGAAGGAACGGGATCATACGAACAAAATTCCAGAAGCAGGTCGGTTTGAGAAGGGTCTGGCATTGCTTGAGGATAAACACCGGAAGAAGAAGGCTAAAGAATCAGGAGCGGAGGCCAAGAGAGGCACCCAGGTTTTAATAGAGGAACTTGATTGATGCGATACCTCCCATATTAAACGTAATCTTATTATCCATGGGAAATTCAAGCCAGGCGAAGCACCCTTCGGCATCAGGTGCAATTGGAAAGTGATATAGATACCAAGGAGGACTACAAGTTCGTCAAGGCCATTGGAAGAGGCGGGTTCGGCCGCGTTTGGAAAGTTGTTCATAAACGATCTGGTCACATATTTGCAATGAAAGTGATGTCAAAAGCTCGCATTCTAACGAAGAAGGCAGTGGAGTCAGTCATGAAGGAGAGGAGACTACTGCTGCAAATCAATAGCCCGTAAGTCGAAGACTTATTCAGCTTCGTCGCAAGTGTGTTAGTTGGCTTTCAAGATCGCACGAACCTGTACAGCTTAATGGAGCTAATGAGTGGTGGTGATCTACGCTATCACCTGAACCAGAGAGTTCGCTTCAGTTAGGAGGCCGTAAGTATAATGAGCTTAAATCAGGATTTATAATTCTCTGTCTCATGAAGGGCCTTGCACATCTGCACTCGATGAACATTATACACAGGGACATTAAGCCGGAAAACATCATCTTCGATGACAAGGGATACTGCAAGCTTATAGACTTAGGCATTGCCACATAGTTGACAGAGGACAACTCTGAGCACACGTCTGGGACACCAGGTTATATGTCACCGGAAGTAATGTGCAGACAGAACCACGGATTCTGTGCTGACTACTACGCTGTTGGAATTGTAGCCTACGAGCTCATCATTGGGAGGAGGCCATTCGTAGGGAAGACTCGAACCTAGATCCGAAAAGAACTGATGGACAGGCAATTTTAGCTACCAGATGAGGAGATCTGTTCTCCATAATGCGCAAACTTCGTCAACAAAGTACCTCTCTGCTAAGATTGAGTTAATTCAGAGAAAGGTTTGCAAACGACTTGGCTTCCATGGGATCGATTAGATCCTTGATCACCCTTGGCTGAATCTCTCGGACAAAGAAAATAGGATGCTTGAGGACAGGAAGCTCGAGCCGAAATTCGTTCCAAGTGTTGAGCACGAAAACTACTGGAGCTGTAGGAACGTCTCTGAAGAGACTGACCAGGAACGCCAAAACGCATTGCTTCTGAAGAACCACGAGATTCAAGAGCTCTTTGATGGCTACAATTTCATGCGAGAGGTGCCAGGTAAAGTTAATCCAATGCCTGAACGCACTGTCACCCTTCCTGAAATAACTCGGAATTCAATACTTCGATGAAGGGAGCATACACACTAGACCTTCCTCTACTTAATTTCTGAATCAATTCATATCGGCACTCAGATATCACCCAACCCGTCGTGCATCTGCCTGCAGTTCGTCCTCTCCCAGGTCGTTCATGATGTCGCCGATCGACTTCTCGATATCATCGATACGCTTGCCCATCTCGTCGATGCGTCCAATGATGTTGCCGGACATATCCTCAAAGCGCTCCTGCATCTGTTTGAGTAGGTTTTGAACAAACTGGTTCAGCTCTTTGGTTGACTGGTCCTCTTGCTTGGTCGACATGCTAACGAAAAGCTGTTTGAAAATTATTATAACGACGCATGGTGGAACATATAAATTGCGGTTCTGATACGCTTTATCAATCGCAGGCTTTAAGTTTATTCGATGAGCAGTGAGCATCAGATAGCAGCCAAGCTGGCTGATTTCTTCGCCGAACTCGCCAGGCATGAGGATGCCGTCGACACTATAAGGAGCATCGTCACAGAAAAGTGCCCAAACTCAGATGAAGCAGTTTCCCTGATATGCGCTGATCCGAGTTCCCACATCGACAGAAACATTATTCTTCAGTTCATCGCAAAAGAATCGCATACTGCGGCAGCGACAGCAGCTCAGTCTATTGGGGACTTCTTCAGTCTGTACAGTCGCAACTGCTCAAACAAGGAAATGAACTTCGAAGACTTTAAGAAATTTGTTTGTCATGATGACCCGAACAAGTTGTTGGCTTGCGACAGGCTCCAATTCGAACGATACGAGTTGAGGTACGCACTGTTTTTGATGCTCACCAAGGAAATAGAAAACTGCAGAAGCTAGCGCAAAGCTCTTGAAGAGCTGTTCATCCACTGTCAGACTGTTCTTCCATTGTTATTTCCACGCACTGAGGAACACCTTGAGCCTAAGAGCATCATCACACTTTGCCGATCGTGCGGAATCGATCTCTCAGCCTCCGCTCGGACACTACTCTGGAGGAGACTGCTTAAGTTATGCCACCTCGACACAACTCGCCAGTGCCTAACAATAAAATAATTTAACAACCTGATGCGAGGGACGGGAGGCTTCGGGAATGCAGGGTCCTTTCATTCCAAGCCAGCAAATACTTCCGCATAGTATACACCTGTGCGGCAGCTGAAACAGTCGGATCTCAGGAGCTCCGACCGTTCTACAGCACTCAAGTCAAACGAAAAGAGGGATCTGAAGATATAGCTGGAACACGTCAGCAGAGAAGTCAAGAAGAAGCTGGTGTTTGACTCCTTGGCTGAAGTAATGTTGAAGAAAGTTCTTGCTTTCTTGGTGGCTGTGTGCAGAAGAGACAAATAGATCAATGCAGTCAAGGCAGATCTCTTCAGCAGGTACAAAGTCAATGTCGCCAAGCTGTTTGAGTTTATTGACACCACCAGATCAGAGTTCGTAACCAGCCGCCAACTGGAATGCTTCTTTGGAGATATCAGCACCCTCGTTGTATACTTTTATGGTAGCGAGGGAGTCGTGAGGTTCTGCGACTTCGTCAAAATACTCGTGCCGCTGAGTGCCAACTTTGAAGATGTAGAGAGCAGACTCGAAGATGAAGTCACACCGGAGATATTTGAAAAGATCGAGCGGATCTTCAAAAAGATGGCTGAGGCAGAGCTTTCGAACCTGAAAGATATCGGGCGACTTGCTCAGGAGTTTAAGCTAAGCAACAAGACAGACCTTCTCCGATAGTCCCTTTTTCTGCATGTTAACCGTCTCAATACGACCGAACTCTCCGACATCTTCGACAAGAACTCAACGCTTATCAGCGAGATGGAGCTAACGCTGCTATTCCGTAAGTATGATAGGGACTTCGACGGGTACCTCACACTTGAAGATTTCTCCCCTTATTTGCTGTGAAAGACATCATTTGCTGTGATTCGACGTACTCTTGATTGCTTCAAGTATGGGGGATAGCTGACATTTCGTGGGTAGCTCCTTTCATCCTGGCATGCAGACTCCTGAGACCGGGTAACACATTCTGGAGCACTTCGCTTTCCTGTCCGAGTGAATAACACGCTTGGCGTTTGATTTCCTCGAATCGAACCTTTTACTTGAGTAAATCGAGCTTTCTTCGGTACATGTCGCTATCGTTGGTCTGATCGGCATTCAGTACTGAAAAAGACCATTCAAGTTCTTTGCGCTGAAGTGCTTATTCTTGTACCTTCAAATTTCGGGTCCTTTCTTCCAACTCGAGCTTCTGCTGCTCGAAAGCAGATATTCTCTGTTGAATGTCCTTCATAAAGTTTTCTCTTTTTAGATTCAGTTCTTCTTGCTGAAGCTAGAGCTCGACCTTTCTCTCAGCCAACCCTTTTTCCTTGACAATTAAAACGAGTTATCTCTTCCCGATTTATTTCTCTCGTTCCTAAAGCTGGCGTTTAGTCTGGGGGGCAACGCTACGCAGTACACTACTTAAAGCATATTCTCCACAGTTTTGGCAGTTCGCAGGTCTTGGTATACCGTGCGTTGAATTCGAAGGGTTGATTTCTTCCACTAAGAAACTTTGGATATTGGCATACAGACTGGAGAAGAGAGGCATTTCCTGGCACGCCTGATAATCGTAGCCGTGAGCTGCGAGTGTAGCTCGAAAGACTGAAGTGAGGCGGTCGTTGATGCTGGGCAATTGATTCGTTGCGAGAAGAGGCACTGGGATCTGAAACATGATTTCTGAGAGATCGTTGATCGATGACTAGAACTGCCTCGAATTAAGCTGAAGTGGCAAATCACATTCGTCGTCAGTCTTAAATTGGTTGGTAGCTGAACACTCATTATCATCTGCCGTCAATTGAGCATGTTTGCGGGATGATTGGCTTTGCTTTTCAGGTGTCGAGCTCGTCAGCGATAGCTCACCAGGTTCATAAGGAGGTGGAGTTTTGCAGTTAGAAAGTTTGCGCTATGAGTGGGATACTCTCTGATTTTGGCTTTGAGCAATCAGCAGTGCATTTTGGAAGTGAACGAACTCCCTGAGATTCTCGTTCTTCAAGGCAACAATAGTGTCGTTCAGTTGCTCAATTTTATCTTGATAGTAAGTAGTGTCCCTATACGGCCGAGATACCGTACCCCTTTCGCTGAGGCAAGACTGCTCGACGATATTGAGAGTAGTTTACTAGTCTAACTGCACTGCTTTTAGCTTCCATGTTCGATCCAGTTGGGTTCTCTGATGAGGCAACGCCTGGCCAGAAGATTGTGACTGATGCAATGCCGAGCCAAACACCTTTAACTAGAACATGTCGAAGATTTGAGATTAGAGAAGGCCAAGCCCATCGTTGACGAGTAAGCAATAGAGCAGCTCTTTCTTGAAGGTTACGTAGTCCCTCAGAAATTCACACTTCGATTCCTTCATGGTTTAAAACAATAACGTATTGGTCTGTACCCAAGCACATTCTAACAACACGCATAACATCAAGCTACCCGCTGCAAAGGCTTTCGCGAGTAGTTTTCATTCTTGCGTGTCAGTTATGTTGCTCATGCCTTCAACTGGTCCAGAATCTGATCAATGTTGGTCTGGTTTATGCGAGAGCCTCCCTTCAGCCTCGACCAGAGCTACTTCGTTGGTTTACCGTCTTCTTCAAGCACAACTTCAAACTTGCCACTTGCTGCATTATCAACTATGTTACTTGTTGGAGTGGCTGTCCCAGTTATCTGGATGCTGGGATCCAATATGCCGATTTCTCGCTTGAGATAGTTGAAGTCTCCTCGCCCGCCTCATGAAGAGCAATACTCCACCTTGACTCGTCTGGCAAAACTGAACAGTCCCCGAAAGAGCAGTCTGTTCATAATAAATCTGTATATTATGACATGCCAGCCATTGTCAAGATTTGAGGCTGTGCCACACCTCCCAAATTTCTTTGGATATTAATCTTCCTGATTCGTTTTCGTGTTTACGCATCCACGGATGGCTTTCGATCTACTCGAAGGTCATACGCTGCCGGGGATCCTTCGTCAGCAACCGGCTGATGAAATCCACGACATCTTACGATAGGTTGGTCGGAAATTGAAGATCTAGTGACAGAATCTTGTCATAAGTCTCAAGTTCGTTTTCCTTAGCCTCGAACGGTGCGTGGCCAGTACATAGTTCATAGCAGAGAATGCCGATGCACCAGATATCCACTTTCTCATCGTAAAACTCGCCCACAACAATCTCGGGTGGAACGTAGTCAAGGGTACCACAGAAGGTTTGTCGTTGGCTGAGTTATGAAGGATGGTACTAAAGCGGAGAGTAGACTGCCCAGCCAAAATCGCAGAGTTTCAACACTCCAAAGCTATTGAGAATATTCTCCGGCTTGATATCTCGGTGCATGATCGAATGACCGTGGAGGCACTTCAAGGATGTTATGATTTGCCGAAGGTAGTAAGCAGCCTGATCCTCGCGGAAGCAGTTCTAATTTATTGTACAGCTTACCTTGCTTTTCAGTTATCTGAAGAGACAACCGCTGCTGGCGAGCTCCAGCAGCAAATAAACATTCTTAGCGTCACTGAAGCAACCGTACATCTTTAGAGTGTTTGGGTGATTTAGGAAGGTCTGAATCTTGATCTCAAAAAGCAGTTGATTCTCCATTTAGGATTCCTTGAGCTCCTTCTTGCTTATTACCTTCATGGCCATAATCAGCCCGATTTACTTTTCCTTTACGAGGAATACATCTCCGAACCTCCCCTTTCCAAGTTTCTTTCCGACTTCAAAATCCTATAAACACACCGATCGCCGTTTTGGCTCTGGCTTAGGCATGGCTCGCAACTGGAGATCCGATTTCTTCATTGATCTACTCTTCTCATCCCCCTCAGTCTTTTGAAACTCACCCTTGCTGCAAGCAGACGATGTATTATCGCGGGGAGTTGACACATTCATTCCTTTGGGCTTCAGTGTGTGACTGAAGTTTATCTCCTTCTTCGAACTGGCTATTTCCCTTCCATTCTCTTTGTCGTTGACAGTACTGCCGATCACCTTTCTCTTGATGTTCTTGAAGCCTCCTTCTTTTTCTCTTCGTTCAGGATGCATTGTCAGCGGGTCTTCCTTACGACTGCTTGTCGATGTGACCTTCTTACGTGGCTCTCCCGTGCTCACTTTGGATTTGTTGGAGTGCTCCTGCCTCGATGTCTTGCCACCTACAGCTGTTGGCTTTTTGCGACCCATGCTGATCTCGTTTTTCTTGCTGCTGCAAGAAGAGGATAGCAGCTTTTTGTCCGCACTGATTTTGAGGTGCTCTCGAGAAGAGTTCATGTCAACGGCTTATAATTTAACGAATATATTTCTGTTCGACCAAAACCCATAAGCTGTGTCGTTGGGGATGCTTACCGTCGTATCGATATCCGATGAGGGCTGGCCTACCGAAGTAATATGGCAATCTCTCACCGAAACGCCATTTAATATTTTGATATTCGAGTGAGGGCGGCGTCTAAGGCACTGCAACGATATCAAATGTGCCTACGAGATAATTTTAATATTATAATGAACAGAACGTTGGTGCTGCAAGACGAAGAGAGTCGCATCGAGCAACTACTTCAGCAAAACGAATCCATCTTCAGTCGAGTCAAAGAGAAAGTTCGAGACATCAATCAAACCAGCCAGAAGCTCGAAAGCAACCTGCGAAACATCCGTTCACCGCTTAACGATTCCGATACCGACAAGTAGAATCACCGCCAGATGGAGTACTCCTTCAGTGGTAAACCCTAATAGGAGCCTCAAGCAGTTGTTAAGGTGGAGAGGCCTATGCTCGACGAAATGAGTTTTAGTCATGAACCAATATTCGAGGAATGCCATCAAAGGCACGAAGTTACCAGTACGGGGCGTCCTCAGACAGTAACATTTATTCCATTCAACAAACTGTACCGGTCCCCTATTCTCCAATTGAAGTGCAAGGACAAGCTGATCTTAGCAAGAAGATATAAGGGAAGCTCAATTGTCGTCAATCAAGGTCGTATCACGGACGGGAAGATCTACAAGCTCCCTTGCATCCTGACCGACGAAGAAGAGATGCTCGATGGGTTATGTTCAGGCCAATCGGAAATTATATGCTTCGCTGGTGCAAAGTCAACTCTGAAGAGAAAATTACATATGTGCCTCCTAATCAAGGAGTATCAGCGTCTGAATCAACTCATCGCTCAATCGAAGGTATGCAAAATCTAAATTCACTATTCCGAGATTGCTGATAAGGTACTTCGAATCGATGAACTCGAGAAAATCGAAATCGACGAAAGTAGTAGACACTCCTCAATGCTACGTCTCAGCAACTGTTTCGAAAGTCTGCTGTCGACAATCGGAAACAAACATGAAAAGAACCCGATCCAGCAGGCAAAGCAGCCCAAACATACCACCAGGATCTCCAGGATAATATTCGCGTCAGACCAAGGGAAGCACCTGATTGAGCTGGTTTCCACCAATAACTTGAACCTCGACTTCCTGCATGAACTCCGGCCGAAGATCGTTGTTTGGTGCATCAATCCCCTTGTCAAAAACTATGAGGAAACTCAGCTCACCTTAGAGACTATCGTGCAATTTGAGCGGAAACTTGGCGAGTCGTGACCTTTTATGTGCCTTTCGTGTCATTGGAGGAGTCATAGATTTTTGTTGTCTTTAACTTGTCAATTTGATAATGCGAGCTGTGGTTCAACCTGTATTCATGGCGACTGCCGTCGGAACGCTGCTCTACGCTTGCAACCCCCTCATAGACATCCTACCAGCCGAAGCAGCATCCATCTTACCTTTCTGGGTTGGAGTTGTCAGGCCATCAGGCATTTTCTGGAACAAAGTACAAGGATTCTCATGCAGGTCAACAAGAAGATAGCAGCTGCAACAGGAATGCCTGCAGAAATGCAACGCTTTAAGGAACTATTCTTAGTTTCCAACAAAGCTATTGCTGCCGACTTCATTTCCAACCAGGTGGTCTATCACTTCGGAGTTGCACTACTCCTCTACGCTTACACGTACTCCATCAGGAAGTATGCTGTTGACAAGCCACCTTCGCTGACAGGATGGGGTCTTCTGATGAAAATAGGGCCAGACCTTCTGAGAACGAGACTGCTAATGACAGTTATCAGCATTGGAAGTGAGTATTGGATGTCGTACTTCTCAATTCAAAGCATCAAGGGCAAGCTCAGTATACCCGAAGGATCGAAGAGATTGATCCTCTTGAAGGAATTCATTTTGTCAGTAGCTTGGTACACGTTTTGCCTCAACAAGTACTATACGAACTTCTGAGGGAGTGATTGTATGTCTACTCACGCTTCAATTCAATTTAGAGAAAGTCACACCGCGATATCCTAAGCTCTTGTGAAGTTTTTTCTGCACATGGGGCACGTTGGGCTAACTTTGAACCACCCCGATATACAGAACTTATGGAACACATGTTTTTTGTCGCATGGGAGCAGCATGATCTCCTCGTCAGGCACAAAGCTTTGAAAGCAGATGCGACACTCCGGATCACTCTCCAAAGCCAACGCAGGACTGTATTTGACTGCTGGAATTTCGGGCATTGTTTAGTAAGCTCTCCCCTTTCCACAGCATACGCAGCAGCAGGCTACCATGAACACAAACGGCATGATCAAACAAAAAAGTATTCCCAGCACCAACTCAATTTTAGCTAAGAGCTCGAACGCCACGAAGAGGGATCCCATAACCTTGCAAGCAGTATCGAGATCCTTGCTGTTGGCAAGCGTAACTATGATGTACAGTGTCAAGGCAAGGGATAGTAGGTGAAGCAGACCTATAATAGACCTTGTCCACCGAAGGGCAACAAGGTGAACTGACTCAATTGACTTCGCCAGTGACTCCTCGTACTTCTTCTTTTGATCTTCAGGCAGTTCGGCAGTCGAAGGATTGGCAAAGTCATAGGTATCTGACCTACAATCTTCCAAGGTCCCGGAGTTAGCCACAAAAATGTCGCCTAAGGTCGCATGGCCGAAGTTATCTGCGATTTCGATATTCTCTTGCACGCGTTTGATTCTACTTCTAACGTAAAGGTATTCGCAGACGTAGATGAAAGCCGCTACGATGGCAAGGATGAAGGGTGTCAGCAGACTCCGGTTGGGATACTGCCATTCACTGAAGTGGACTGCAGTAAATATCACTAGAGCTATGATCTGTGTGAAGGTTTCGTTACTTTGCAGGCATGGAATATAATGTAGCGGTTGTATGTTGCAAGCACTTTCATGGTTGCGTTGTAGTAAACAGTATCTATCTTGTGGAGGTTGGAGCCTGACTGAGGAGATGGGAGAGGGTTGTGCTCATGAGGTTCTCCGTGCAACTATGCTTCGTTCATTCTCAGATATATTATAAGGTTACGATCGAAACCGGATGAAGCTTCCGAGTAAAAAGTTTCGCCGACCTGTTCGAATTGCTCTTGTCGTGTTCATGATCCTGCTTCTTGGCACCGGGAGCTTCGTAGTCCTCGACAAATTCTTTGTGTGCATGTACCAGCTACCCTACCTCACTTTGTGCTCAACAAACTACTGCTGCCAACACTCGTGTCCGTTAAGTGGAACTGTGGGCTGCAAACCTCTGAATCAATAGCCATATGCAACTGCGACTTTCATTGCTGCGGCTGTGTCAGGATCAGTAACATTGCTGCTGATTATCCTATGTGTGTGCTGCAGCTGTACAAGTGAAGTCAAGATAGCAGGTGATGAATAACATGATTCTGAAATAGAAGGTGAGGAGTCGTTTGTGAGCAATGAAGAAGCTGAGATTGCAGTGGAGATGGCCAATTTGTCTCTTCTACACCAAGGAAATCCAGATTTCAACCAAGAGCAGGCCCGAAGGATCGAGTAGCCTCCCAGAACTATCCAGGGAGGTAACTAAAACTCATAAGACGCACCTCCAGCTTCGCGCTTTTCCAAATATCGAGCAAATCGCTGATCACTTGATTTTCTAAAGTATGCTATACGATAATGTTGTCAGCCGATGCGAACTCCTGCACCTTTGAAGGCTTCGATATTGTTTGTAGACCGAGGAGGTCTGTTTTTAGCAGAAAGTATTACCTGAGAGGAGGTAGTGGCTCAGTGGTACCTTGCTGCCCGTACGTCGGGGCGAAGTCTGCGTATAACTGTCTGTTACTATCCACTGGCTGCTCAGCGTCATTCAAACTCGGACGATCCTGGCGATTACGGTCTCTTTCAGCGAAGAACTATCTCATTTGAGGATCATTGTCGAAAGCTATACCTTTGAATTATCGGTAGATGAAGAAGCAGACAATTGAACAGCTGAGGTAGTAGACAAAGTAGATGATACTGAGCACGAAACGACCGCACATAACTCCAGGCGGGCACACGTCACCTCCGTTTTGAATCCTTCTTAAGTATACAGGTACTTTCCAAGCACATATATGAGGTCGGTGACGTACATCAGTATGGTGCAGTACATGTAGATTGTGAGGGTTTAGTGCTGAAGGCTACGCCAGGTGCAGAACAGCAACAGCATGAACAGTATTGAGAAGATGCCGTGGTTGTACAAGCCTGTCGCAAAGCCACTGATGGCTACGAACAGCTCAAATCCACAGAACACCTTGAGCACTAGCACGAATTTGGCACACTTTTCGTTTGGGGGCTCGACGGGTGGGTCGAACAGGAAATTGCACATTGATCGGCGTTAATTATACACAGCAAGTAAATATCAGTGGGTGGTGGGTCATGGCTTACAACATTTGCATAGTTTCCTACAGACCCAGAGAATGAAGGTGATTCCTGTGAGCATAAGAAACCACTTTAGCAGACACCCAAGCGAGCAACTTCTACGAAAGCACAATAGCATAATAGCAAGGAGCAGCAACAAAAGTATGACTCCTAAGATTATCGCCAGAATCTTGATCTGTGATGTGCATCCAAACAGGACCAGGCACGGAACATTTGTGGGATTCGGACATTTCTTTAGACATGAAGTAGTCTTGTTCCAGAAGTTGCTGAGAGAGTCGAGGCTTGCATTAGCGAGTGCGGACATGGAAGAGTTGCTTGTGCTGCCAACAACTGCATAGGTATTGTCGAATCCTCTGAGATGGAGAACATCTGTTACGACAGCAGCCGAGATTCCTTGAACGGTCTTGTGCTGGCCTGAACTACAAGGATGCTCAGCATGATGAACCAAAGCTTGCTCATTTGGTTGCTAATGGGTTATAAATTATTATGCAACCCAAACTGTTGGATAAGCGGACTGCAGAAGTTAACATTGACTGCATCAAGCGGTGCCCGTTTGACAACGAATTATTCGCGGCAGGGCACTATAAGCAGATCGAAGGAGAAAACGTGATCGGAGGGTTATCGATAACGAGGATTGACAAGTATTGACTACATCATGTAGGACTTCACTTGGGAAGGAACCTGCCTTTCTGGAACTTCCTCCTGTTCTACATCTCTGCTGGCTTGACATCAAGAGTGCTGAAGGATATGTTCTATTAGCAGCGTGCAGAGATTCACATCTAAGAATTATGCAATACTCACCTTCGAGTCACAGCATCAAGCTGCTTTCAGAACTATAGCTTGAACCCAAGATCTACTACCTCTATTGTGATGCCAAAGCTAACATCGATGGGGTGGTTATTGTGTTCAGCACCAATGTTGAGACGGTCTGGCACCTGAGTCTTCGGCACGACTTTAGTAAGTTTGTTCTGATTGCAGCAATATCATCTTCCAAGTGCTTCAAAATGCACGAATTCTCGGTATGGACTTGTCGATTGAGCCCATATAATTACAATCAATTTGCTAGCGGGGATGAAATAGGTCGGTTCAACCTGTACGATATGCGATTGCCTCAAGAAAGGTACTTCACGAACAACAAGTAACAGTTTCGCTATGGAGATGCCATTAGGGAGGAGTGTCGGATATAGTCTTTAGTAAATCTAATTAAAATTTCCTTCTGACTGCGACTTTCGGAGGGACGCTTCAATGGATCGACCTCCGCAAACCCACAGGAGCTACGCAACAGTATAAGACCGAAGGAGTAATGTGGCGGATCATCGAAGATGTGAGACCCTGCAACTAACTGTTAGTTTGCATGTCTTCGGAGAATAAGTATGAAGTCATAAGGCAGGACCCCAAACCGTAGAGGTTATACGAAATAGTAGGTCATGACTCACTGACCTACTCAGCAGATTGGAACAGCGATTCCATCTTAACTTCGAGCTTCTATGACAAGATAGTCTGCCTATGGGGCCGACCATGATGGTACACGCCAAGGTTTGTATAAAAGAAAAGCTAATAAATTCATTTGGGTGGTAGATCATATCGAGGGAATGGTCACATTGGGCGACAGAATACGTCCTTCTTCTATCCAAGCTCTAGACCCGACACTTCCAGACTAACAACATAAATCGCTTGAAGTATTCAGAGTGCCAGAGCTCCTTTCAAAAGGCTAAATAATCCCAAATCTTTTCTCTGATATATGGCTGGGTTCATATGGTTTTTTTGGTGATCATTGTGCATCAGTCCTTGATGCAGTAAGGTGCGGACGGTATCGGTTCGTGGTAGCCAGTCTTGCAGACGCACTCTCCTAAATAGTTGAGCTCCCGGTGTTTGGCGCAGTCGCAAGTAAGGCACTCGTAATGGTATTCGGTATTGATGTGGCAAGTCTTGCAATAAGTACCCTGAGTGCACTGCTTGCATGTGGAGTCGAAGTCCCAGTAGTAACCGTTGAGGCAGGGACAGATATCTGCAGTGCCGGTGGTAACTGGGCTCAGAACATGGTAATATCGATAGTCGCAACTAGAGCAGGTGGTTCCGCTGGCACAGATGCATCCTGGCGAACAGACATTAGAAACAGAGACAGGGAGATAGCTTGCGTAGAATTCTCGGACTTCGAAGCCTTCGGTTGGTACATCACTCTGACGATTTGCTATCGTATTGATGCCGTCATCAGTACTGATCTCGACGACCATAGTTGAAAAAGCACGTATGACAAATTTGAAGGTCTCAATACCGTAGATACGGATGGTATTTGGGTCGGTGATTGGTTGATTGTAGTTGACATCAGTAATGTCAGTGGTATAGGAACCCAGGGCAGCATTTGGATCGTTGTTACGTACCTCATTATAGCCAGTGTAGATGGGTCCTGCTAGATCAACCTTGTGCAAGATCAAATTTATACGGAGGGCACTCACTGTGAAACCTTGCATCGCGAGCTTGACTACGTTCACCTAATCGACCGTGGTAAACGGGCAGCTTTCTCCAAAGAGATTCGTGTTATCCAACACGAAAGCGCTGTTTCCTGAGTAGGCATAAGCACTGTTTCCATCGTCCCACTTCGCAATGGTTATGTCCGCCTGACTAAGGTACACCGCAAAGTAAGTGAAGGATGAAAGAACCGAGGTTATTCCTACTTGGAAATTCCCAGAACTCCATTGGACAAGGCTTGGATAGTCGAAGGGGACATCAATAACTTGAACGTGGTTTTGGTCAACTGTCTCCGGAGCAATAACGAAAATTGGAAAAATTTGGAGGTGTTCACCCAAGCAAGCTACCCAGCGGTATTTGAGGCTGTTGATTGTTGTGCCGGACATCGCGTTGTAAGTTGTGTTCACCATACTGAACTGGGCGCTCACTGAGGTAAGGGTGCCTGCATCAACATCAAAGCCGTAGATAGGAGCACCAACCTGGATTTCAAAGCTGCTCAGTAGCAACCCGAATTGTGGGGTCGATGGGAACACATAATTGAAGTTGACGACTTGAAGGGAGGGGTCAGTCCAGGGGCCAGTCACGGTTATGGATCCTGAATAAGGTCAGCTGCTACCTGCATCGATCATAGTTGGCGGGATGGCGTTGATAGTCACGATTGCTATGGCAAGCACAACAAATCTGAGCTTCATGAAGATTAATTATATTGTGGTGATTGGGCTTCTCAAATTAAAATGGACCCTCTGCTCTGTTTATATAGCTTTAGCATAGGACAACGATTGAGTTGCCTGTATGAAAACATCAGCTTAGGCGTGTTCATGACTCCTGGGCAAGTTTCCGTGAAAAATTATCTGGGTAGCATCAACAACGTTGGGGACGTGCTCTTCCTCTTTGATTCATCGCTTCAGCAGACCGCTTTCAATCCTGGGTGCCTTCTGAAACCCTTTGAGTCCACTTCAACCCAGAGATTTTTAAACGAAGTCAGAAAATTAATATAGTGACTCTGACAACAAAGACAATGCAATACTGGGGAATCAGATCCCCTCATGCTTCAAAGCCCTGCTTGTGCTTCAAAGGAAAAAATCCAGGGTTGAGCACTTCTGAATTCAGTGCATTTCAACGCTTCTTTACACAGTAACTCCCACAGAAGATTTACACCTGAATGGTCAACATTTGCCACTACAGGTCAACCCAGGCTATCGATAACCATCAACTCCCCTTGGTAGATTGATAGTTATACCGAACACTATCTTCGTAGTCTTCATGGTTTTGTGCGGGTTAGAATCAGATAGAGCCGCTATGGCGGACTTGGCTGGTAGCTGACCCGCGAGCATACTGTGCCCACCTAAGTTAGTGCTGATATACCCTGTTGATTTGCGTTGTCAAATATAGCATAGCAGTCATATTGCGCATGCCGATACTGAGAAGTGAGCATTAACGCCTAGCAGGGACCTGTTTTAAAGGAGGGTATCTTATGAAAGTAACTGCGTTCAAAACTGCCGTTTGGATTGCATAAAGTTTGGTATGACAAGGCTGTGCAATTCGAAGGAGAATGCAGCGTCATCGGATACGAATAGAGTGTAGCATCTGACTTTACGGAGTCGGTTTCCAAGCTGTTTTCGTTGTCTCATTCAGGTCAGCCCCCACTTTGCATATCCTTCTGAAGTGAGAAGTCATTTCTGAAAGACATCTTCATTGAATGCACCACCTCGAATCTCACGAACAATGGCAACCATTCCCATTTCCACGATCAATAGGGCCAGTGATGTTTCTCTTCAGATTCGCCATCTCTGCTCAGAAATTATCGAACATACCGAGCTTGAGTTCTTGTTCCAGATCACCCTTATGCCGAGATCAGCATTATGATATCTCTTACCGTTGGGTAAACCTCCGCGATGAGCGTAATATCATGAAGAACCTTCTGATGAGGATTGGAAGAGCTTCAATCGACTCATTTATTAAGGAATGATTATAAAGCGATCAGAGTAGCTCGAGCGTTGGTAATTCGATTGTCATTGTATTCGTGTCCTTGGGTGACTCCTCACCCTCTTTCTTCTGGTCATCCGTCACCGGAATTAGCCTGCAGATGTCCTTCACCAACAATCTCTCACTAATTTGCTTTCGTTGAATGAGGTAGTAGGTGAGCAGCATCACGACAAACTGGAATACCTCGAGAACAAGGAACCACTGGTATTATTTGGCTGCCTATGCGACGAATTTTATCCATTCAATCTCAGTCTCATCAAGTATCTTCTGCACGAGAAGCATAAATGGCCGAGCAAGAACACCAGTCGAAGGAATGGTTTATTAGGAGTCTTCGTTGATATTGTAGTAGACATGGTGGAAGTAGATGTCAAGCCCTTCTTTGAATGGGTTCCGGAAGTTGGTGGTAGGAGAGAAGTTCTCACAATCAAGTCCAGGGGAGAGATGTTGAATTTCTGGGCAAGCATCATCAAAATAAGTCCTCCGAATGAACTCATTGAATTCGCTTGAGAACGGCATGGTTTGGTAATTCTCTTCGATTGTGAAGAGTGCTGTCGAGGTTTAGTTCAGCATCCGTTCGTTCACTCCGTGCTCCGAGTCGATGCTCATGTATAGGTAGTTGATGTAGGACTCTGCAAATGCTCGGTTCAGCATCAAGAACTCCTTGTTGTTGCTAGCCTGTATGACAGTCCGGGTGTAGATGTACACGTTGATAGCAGTGCCGAGTAATATCAGCATCAATAGGGAAGCAATAAGCCCCTTTCTTTCGCTGAGACCCGTGTGGCATTGCTTTGGCACTGACCTCTTTTGGGTGATAGAGTCATCTAGGAGGCAGTTGTGGATGTTCATCTAGATGTTCTTATCGTTGAGCTGAAGCATTGTTTCAAAATTCTGCAGCCGTCCAATGCAGTTGTCCACTTCCTGGTCGGACATTATTCGGAATTGCATCAGCAATACGAGCCTGGCACGCATTTCAGTGTACTATGTGAGCAGAATCGACAGCATGAACAGCAGCATCAATAGAGATTTGATGGCCAACAAAGAGCGTGCTATCCAATGCACGGTGACTATGGAGTCTTCAATGTCAAGTCGAATCTTCTCCTTTTCGGCATACGTAAAATTGTGCAGCTGGTTCACAATCAGGTAGTGGATGTCCTCGCTGATCAACGTTGTACGCGCTGCCACCATATGCAGCATGTTTGACAGCACTGTATTGTAGATCTCATCTAGGTCGTTGGTGTATGACACGTTTAGGAACTCCACAGTGTGCAGAGTATCCGTGAACAGGCGATCGTTCTGGTTTGCTTGGACCAAATTCAGAATCTACTGAGCCTATATGGTCCAGTCTTCGGTATAACCAGGCACCAAATCTAAGTCCACATCCCGGAAAATGCAAGCCATTCTGTAAAAGCGAAGCTCGAAGGTTTCAATTCGAGTGTAGGTTTGGTAGTAGTTATCTGTACTGGCTATCATCGAGTTCTCGTAAACGTTTCCTGACAAAGCAACACAGAATCCCGCAAGGCATGCACCAATTATAACTCCCATGAGTACTTTTTTGTCATAGAATGTCCTGATGAAGGTGTTCAACTCTTCAGGCTTGGTCTAGATCTTGATGTAGTCTTTACTCATCTACTCAGACTACAGTTCAACGTTAAAGATACGGTCGCCTCTTAACCGGTAGGATTTGATACCCTCAGCAAAATTCTTAGGCTTACCTTCATCTCTCGCATGCCTCTCCTGATTTGTTAACTTAATCTCAATATCCTCATCGTTTGCTCGGCCGCCTTCCAAGTATAATTTCTCAGAGAAAGAACTGTAAGATGAACGATTTCCCACTTCGACACGATAGGAAAAAAAGTATGAGTTATGAAACTGCTTCATTGTCTTCCGGACAACCGATTGGCTTTTTAAGGTAGGACGTTGTTTGAGCTCCATTCTGATCATGTCCGTGAGTCGGTCAACTGAGTTGCATATCTCCACGGCAATGCAAAGCGATTCCCTTTCGCAGTCGACCACGATCGACTGGAATTTGACGAGCTGAGGCCAGTTCGGTTGCACAAACTCAGTATATGCCTCTTCAGTCGTGAAAGTATAAAAACCTTTTTCCAGTTTTGTTTTACTGCAGACTTGCATTACCAGATCGGCTTGGATTATTGCGTAGGCTATATTCCCAATCTTTGGTACTTCCACGAACTGGAGTAAGTGAGACTTCTTACTCGAATACTCCTTTATACGGGTCGTTATTCGGGTTACTATTATTCCTTCGAAGCGACTTTTGGCGAGGCACAAGACTGGGGATTCTATCAAACTCGTAAACAATTCGGGCCAGTCGTCTGTTTCATCTATGACCAGCAGCTCCTTTATTGGCCGTTCGAGGAGCTCGTGCTTTTACCATCCTAGTAGTTTTACTGCTTCAAGATTGCTGTCTACGATGCTGGAATTTTCCATGTTGATCTGAAGAGTCGGGAAGGGGCACTCCTCTAGAGAATAGTCTTCATATTGATCCTGTATCTGCTTCTTTCCAATCTGCACTGTCAGCTGCTTAATGAGTGATGCATCCTTCAGAAAGTTTTCAACGAATTCTAGATAGAACTCAGTGAGGGTAATATCCATTTTGCTGTTCTGCAGGATCCGCTGGAACAGTCTTTGGATTTCACAGGTAAGGATGTAAGCCTCACCCCCGATTCGCTCGAGATGACTCAATCGAGTACGTTGTTGACGCAGTTATCGAAAGAAGTTGCTGAAACTCGCGACAGTCTTTTTGAGTTGAGTAAAGAACATATTTTTTGTCTCGATGAAATTCTAGTCAGTGATTCGGTAGTCCTCGTTTACAACATTCTTCAGCAAGATCCTTCCGAAGTGAAAGACAATAAAGCGTAAATGGAGGGAGTCGATCCTGCGGGTGAAAGAATCCAAAGTCTTTCTCGACATGGCTTCGTACAAGCAGAGATAGTACTGCGTAGCCAACACTTAGTCACCCAGGCTCATCCTTTCCAATAGCTTCAGGAGGAAAGTGTCTAAGTATTACTCCAACTTAGCTCTGTTGTTCTGTTCAACGGCTGCGGATATTTCCTCTTTTTGTGCCTTGACGTAACAGCTGCCTAATTTGCAGCTTTCGATGTGGCTGTAGAAAAAGCCACAATAATTATGGCACACGAGTTGGGTATCCTCTTCTTTCATAATTTCCCAATAGGCTCCAATGAACTGGCATATCCTTCTTCTGTCGTGGCTCTTGCAACTGAAGAGAACCAGCTTCCTGCTGTCAGGCAGCCCCAACTGTATCCACTTGTAAACGAGCAGGCTCAGCATAGCAACACACCAAAAGTAGAATAACGGTTGGCTAATACCGACCGCCAGCTGATTGATAACGATGAAGACGCAAAACACAACGACAAGTTGACTGGGTAGAGTACTGATGATCTGAAGTGCTGGACTTGCCAGGACATGCTCAAAGCAGTATAACCTACTGGCTTCGAAGGCGAGAATGACAAGAATCGTCTTCCGAACATCGGTGTTGAAGCAGATGAGGACTATCCTAGCGAGCACTATAATGACGTCGTAGAAGTCATATTCGTTGTCAATCTGATAGTAAGGGTTATTCTTTGGCATGGGGTTGAAGTACAGCTTGGTGCTGAGCAGCACTGTTGTGACAAACAATAGCAGCAGCAGGCCAGATCCCACTCGTAAGGCAACACCCAGTTGATCGCACATAACGTTGAATACAAAGAACAGGATTATCGGGCGTGCTAGCACTTTGGACACCCGAAAGAGGTAGGCTGCGAAGATGAGAAGTGGAGAGTTGCCTGCATGCACCACCATCATCGTTAGGGTGGCGAAGTTAATCGCTGCGTAGATGAAGAGGCACATGGATACTATATGGTAGATATCTACTCCTTGGTTGGCAAGCATCTCTTGAGGAGACATGTAGCTCAGAGCGTTCTGCAGCCTTTTCATTTCAAAGCAGTCCCATTGCGCTGCAAGTTGGGAAGTGAGTATGATGCTGAGGTCGAAGGCTATTGTGAGTATTTGCTCAACTGCGAATATAAGATTGGTTTGCTTGACTTGCTGGTAGGTGTGCTCGATCAGCAGAGAAAAGCTTGTAAAGAGTCTGGCGATGAAATCCTGCAGCGTATACGAAGGCTGCTTTGGAACAATCATCATTTCGATTGCGGGATTAGAAAATTAATAGCCCCGCAACTTCAGGCTGTAGGAGACAAGGGATGCAATGCTAGCTTCACTGGAGGGAGGGAAATGTGAGCAGCTTTTAGTACGATACTGAGGATGCTCGTTAGTATTCTGTTGTGTTGAGGTCAGGCAGAGATCTTTCGAGAGATTCTATTCCCGCTGACACAGCGACGAGATAGGGTGTTTTAATCGTTAGATGATGCAAACGAAGCAACATTAATTTAGAGAAATTTGAAAAGTTATGAACATAGACAAGTACCTGTCGGACTTGCAGGAGTGCAAGTGCCTCCACGAGAGAGACCTGAGGTTGGTCTGTGAACGAGCCAAGGAAATCCTTCTGGAAGAGTCAAATGTCCAGCCAGTCTGCTCACCAGTCACTGTCTGCGGTGACATTCACGGACAGTTCTTCGATTTGCTTTAGCTCTTCCGCACTGGTACCCATGGTCACTTACCTAGGTGGGCAGATCCCAGCAAGTGCTTATGTTTTCATTGGGGACTTTGTGGATCGGGGATATCATTCCGTTGAGACCTTTGAGTACCTACTGTGCCTCAAAGTCAAGTATCCCGACAAGATCACCCTTCTGAGAGGCAACCATGAAAGCCGCCAGATCACCCAAGTGTACGGATTCTTCGATGAAATCAATCGCAAGTATGGCAACTCCAACCCCTGGAAATACTGCACAGAAGTATTCGATTACCTGCCGCTCGGAGCAATCATCGATGGAAAGGTGCTGTGTATTCACGGTGGACTTTCGCCATAGATCAAGACTATCGATCAAATACGCACTATCGACAGGAGGATAGAGATTCCCCACGAAGGTCCGTTCTGCGATTTGATGTGGTCAGATCCTGAAGACATCGAAGATTGGGCAATCAACGCGAGAGGTGCAGGTTGGGTATTCGGTTCTAAAGTAACTACCGACTTCTGCCATATCAACAATCTAGAACTCATTGCCCGTGCTCACCAACTGGTCCAGGAGGGTTATCAGTTTTGGTTCAAGGTACAGCCTTTCCTTACTGTAGGATAAAAATCTCGTGACTGTGTGGAGTGCCCCAAACTATTGCTACAGATGCAACAATGTTGCAGCGACTATGGAAGTCAAAGAGAACGAAGAACGGGAGCTTAAGATCTTCAAGACTGTGCCACAGACAGTTAAGAGCGTCCATTACAGACAGGCGCCGCCTTACTTTT
>ERZ724508.186-NODE-186-length-44408-cov-5.347846_pt1 | contig 44408 bp, 28 predicted proteins | sample MGYA00376041_ERZ724508 | MGnify/ENA primary metagenome ERZ724508 (study PRJEB28724, sample SAMN07190887) | wastewater metagenome | isolation source: effluent of sewage treatment plant in Hong Hong | place: USA: Christiansburg, Virginia | collected 2016-03-01 ...
GCCGAAGTCCTTCAGCTCTGTTATGGTTTAAGACTTTGTTTAAATCAAAATCAAATGCTCCGGCTGTAAATTTTCCGAAATAAACATTTTGACCCAGGTTTAATGCTTTTTGAATGATTAGTGGATTTAATCCGTTTAAAAAATAATTGTAAGTATTTTTGTCTTCAATTGTTGCTGGTTCCATCCGAATTTGGTTCCAATAATTGGTATCCTTTTCTATGGATTTTTCTTGGTAGGATAGAATACGTTCGTCAAAATCTTCTTTTACAAAATGTTTATTTGTTTGATAATAATGATACCACGTATTTGATTGAATAATAGGGGACAAACCGCCAATTTTTTCAGTACCTCTTAAATAAATGGTTTGTCTTTCGGGAAACAATTCGTCTTCAATTGTTTTATATTGCACCGCAACTTCTGTAAGTCCTTTTCGAGCAAATGCAGGCGATACCAATACATAACGAACAGAAAAATCGTTGGCGTGTATGAGCATAATTCCTTTTAGCGCACTGAAATTTTTTCGCGCTTTTGGAACAAATGCGATGGAATAATATTTTCCATCAGACAAGTAAAGCGTGTCAATTATTTGATAGTTATAGCGGTTAATGCTATGGCTTTGCGCAAGTGGACTGATATATTTTTTGCTTGAAATATCAATAAAATTATCATAAATGTTAACATGCTGAAGATGTGTTCCTAGTAAAGCAACACCCGGGATACGCACACCAGAAGTCATTAACGCATCAATTTTTTCAAGTTGATTTTGTGTGTTTAAAATTTTTCGAGTGGCACTACTTTCTAAGATATATAAATGTTGTTCTCCGGAGATATTCTCATCTCTGAGCAATCCATTTTTGTCAATTTTTTTAAGAATTTCAGATACTTTGTTGTAGTTACCAACGTCAATAGTAAGTTTATTATAGGTTTGATATTGAATCTGATTTCGCTTATTGATATTATTTTCGCTAGCTAAATTTATAGTGTTTTTAATGATCGTTAATACGTCTGCGTCTGAATCCGGCAAATTCGGGAACAATAAATATCTATTTAGCTTCACTAAAAGAGAATCACCTGGTACTTTCAATTCTGTAATTTCAATTGAAACAGGGCGATGTAAAAACCGATTAAAAGTTATTATACTTCCAGCTGCAGGATAGGGTATACTAAATGATCCATCTATACCACTGATGAATTCACTCCCTGAAGGATGTATGGTAATATGTACAAATGGAAGCGATTGATTGCTAAATGTTTCACGGATTTTTCCGTGCAAGGTATCCATTTGCGCAAAACAAGTTGTATTACATACAAGGAGCATTATTAAAAATACTCCTATAGATTTGATATGTAATGAAACGATTCGATGCACAACCAAAAATACAAGAATTATTGGCTCAATAAAAATTGTAGTCGTTTAATTGACTTTTGATTGTTTGGTTCAAATATAGTACTATAAAGACTTTCCTTTTCTCTCAGTGTTAAGTGCCAACTTAATGCAGCCCGTTCACTAAAAGGTTTCTTATTTGATTTTTTTTCCTCATTCGATAAAAACGTATTCGATCTTGGAATATATTCAAACTCAACTACATCTAAAGGTGCATTTAACCAAGAGGAAGCATATTCTAGTAAGTTGTCGTTATTGAAATCTTGATATTCACTCCAGTTATTATATAAGCTTCCGATAGGGGAAACGATATTTTGAAATACGGATCCTGTGTTTCCTTTTTCGATTTCTTGATTTTTTTGAGAATCTCGAATGTTAACGAAAATTACTCCACTTGTATTCATGCTAATCCATTCCTTGAAAACGTATAAAAAAGTCGTAGCATCTTTCACTCCAAAATTATCAGACAAACCAGCATCCATTATTTCCATTGCAGGCTCACTTGGCAAATCAACATTGGGTGTAATATAAGGGAAGGTAGCACTCATTCTAAGTGCACTCATAAAGTGTAAATCATTCGCTTCTTGTGATTCAAAAAACTTTTTAAACTCAACACCTTTTATTTTTTCACTGAAAATGGAATCTGTTGAGCCTACACCTTTTGTAGTCATATAGGCTACATTTATTGGAGAAATATATAATTTTCGACCATCATTAATAATTGTTGGCGAAAGCATTAACATGGGTATTTTCGCATCTTCTTCCGGCTTTTTATAGTCAGAAATACGCTTATACATTACATATTCTGTATTTTCGTGCATTTTTTGTTCAAATGCATAGCCTCTGTCTTTATAATATTCATGGTTGCCGTCAGTAAATTTTTGAAACCTAAAAAATAGGTCATTTACCACCATACTAAATACAACAGGGTTTAGTACATCTTTAGATATATTATTTAAATATTTAAAGTTATTGGCACTTTTAATTTTGCCTTCGGATTCCATTAATTTTAATTCTCTAAAATAACTTGCACCAATAATACCACCCGATGCGCCTGTTATTAAACGCGTCTGTTTCATTAATGCTCCGTTTGTAACACTATCTGTATACTGTAAGGTACGTAGGGTCCATACTGCTGCACGCTGTCCGCCACCACTAGTACAAATAAAAATCATTTTTGGTTTTATACTATCTGGAAATTGGCTTCTCCAATTATCTAAAATTTTAAGTGTTTGTTTTTTGTCTGCTTTATAGGTTTGTGCATTACTCAATGCTTTCAAGCGTTCTAAGGAAAACACTGCTGATTTTTTATTATAATTAATTCCAAATACTTGATAGGTGGATTGTATAAATTCTTCCTTTATTAAGAAATTTAAAACGACCAAAATGATAACAATGGAAGTAATTGCCCAGCCTCTTAACCAATAAGAGAATGCTCCAGTAAACATAACGATGATTGAAAAAAACAAAATTCCACTTGCTGCTGCGGGTATTTGAAATAAAGGGTTGTCTCTAAATAAACCTAGACTGATGATAACAGTTATAAGACAAATTTCAACAATAACAGCATTTAAATGGTTTTGATCAAAAATCATCATCATCATGGATCTATCTAAATGATCATGATCTGGCGTTTTGGCCACTTTTAGCCCCATTGTAAAAAAAGAGGTGATGTGATATTTATTTTTAAGTTTTTTTGAGTGGAAATCCTTTAACACATTTACACGATTGATGGGATTTCTCTTCAATGTTTTATCTACCGATTGAGCAAGTTCTTTGAATATATCTTTGTTGGTTCTGCTGAAATACAAAAACATAATCAATATAGTAGTAAGTTGTCCTGTAAGTAATCCTGCAACTTGACAAAAGACCTCCCAAATGGTTTTTATATTGTAATTATTTTGAAAGTAAATAATGTTAATTACATATACACCCGTAAATAAAATAGGGATGATGCTATTATTTAAACAAAAAGTTGAAAAAGGTTTTGGGGTAGCTCCTAAAAAAGGGAATTTATAACTATCCAATATGTAAATTGTTATATGGAATGACGTGATAAATATCCCTAAAGCAATTCCAATAATGAAAAAGCTCTTGAAATTTGTTACATAAAGATATTCAGGGTCTAAAAATAAATAAGGTATGCCTATTAAATCTCCAAATGTTCGAGTGACACAACCTAGTAGTATCAACCAAATTAAAAGAAGAATTTGATTTTTTTTAATATTATTTAAAACAAGCTGAACCGCAAAAGAGTAGTACACTTTTTGTATCCAATCCCCAGATGGGTTCTTAGGCAAATTCATTTACGAATATAGGTTTTATCGTTGGTAAGATATTATTTCAATATTACGGATTTGTTTTAATCTATTCTAACGTCATTTAGCTTGGATAAGATACACGGTTTTCTCCGTTTAAATGATTAAATTTGTAAAAGAAGAAATTAGTAGATGGAAAACATTCGGAATTTTTGCATCATTGCACATATTGACCATGGTAAAAGTACCTTGGCAGACAGATTATTAGAGTTTACAAGTACGGTTGGTAACCGCAAAATGCAAGCTCAGGTTTTGGATGATATGGACTTAGAACGTGAACGCGGTATCACGATTAAAAGTCATGCCATTCAAATGAATTATACTTTTGAAGGTCAAAAATATATATTAAATTTAATTGATACACCTGGTCACGTAGATTTTTCTTACGAAGTTTCTAGATCCATTGCTGCTTGTGAAGGAGCATTATTGATTGTTGATGCTGCACAAGGTATTGAAGCGCAAACTATTTCAAATCTGTATTTAGCATTAGAGAATGATCTTACAATCATTCCGGTAATGAATAAGATTGATTTGCCAGGTGCTATGCCTGAGGAAGTTAAAGATCAGGTTGTAGAATTATTAGGATGCGATCGCGACGAAATTATTCCTGCAAGTGGTAAAGAAGGTATCGGTATATTTGAAATTCTTGCGGCTATTATTCAGCGCATTCCGCCACCAAAAGGTGATCCTAAAGCTCCATTACAAGCATTAATATTTGACTCTCAATTCAATTCGTTTAGAGGAATTGAAGTTATGTTCCGTATTTTCAACGGTACAATTAAAAAAGGTGATAAAGTTAAATTTATAAATATTGGCAAAGAATATCATGCCGATGAAATTGGTGTATTAAAACTTCAGCAAGAACCGCAGCTAGAATTAGGTGCAGGGAATGTTGGTTACATCATCTCTGGTATTAAAGAAGCCAAAGATGTTAAAGTAGGCGATACCATTACACATGTTGTAAATCCAGGTAAAGCAATTCAAGGCTTTGCAGAGGTAAAACCAATGGTTTTTGCTGGTATTTATCCAGTTGAGACAAGTGAGTTTGAAGAGTTGCGTGCAGCCATGGAAAAGCTTCAGTTAAACGATGCATCTTTGGTTTGGGAACCAGAAACTTCAGTGGCTCTTGGTTTTGGATTTCGCTGCGGTTTCTTAGGCATGCTCCACATGGAAATTGTGCAAGAGCGATTGGAACGCGAATTTGATATGACTGTTATTACAACGGTACCTTCTGTTCAGTTTAAAGCATACTTAACAAAAGATCAGGAGATGGTTGTTGTGAATGCACCTTCTGACATGCCAGAACCAACTACTTTAGATTATATTGAAGAGCCATTTATAAAAGCACAAATTATTACGAAGGCCGATTATGTTGGTCCAGTTATTTCTTTGTGTATGGATAAACGTGGACTGATTACCAATCAAACATATTTAACATCCGACCGTGTTGAATTGACATTTGAATTGCCCTTGGCGGAGATTGTATTTGATTTCTTTGATAAATTGAAAACAATTTCCAAAGGATATGCATCTTTGGACTATGAATTGATTGGTTTTAGAGAATCCAATGTTATAAAATTAGATATCATGTTGAATGGAGAGAAGGTTGATGCCTTGTCTGCTATTGTTCACCGTGATAAAGCATATGATTGGGGCAAACGTTTGTGTGAGAAATTAAAAGAACTCATACCCATGCAAATGTTTGAGATTGCGGTACAAGCGGCAATCGGACAGAAAATTATTGCTCGTGAGACTGTGAAAGCAATGCGTAAAAACGTATTGGCGAAATGTTATGGTGGTGATATCTCCCGTAAAAGAAAGTTATTAGATAAACAGAAAAAAGGTAAGAAACGCATGCGCCAAGTAGGTAATGTGGAGATTCCTCAGTCTGCATTTATGGCGATTTTGAAATTAGATCAATAGAGAAAAGACGAAGGCTTAACGCGAAAAGCTTAATGCTTTTTCGCTGTTACGTTTCTTTTTAAAACGCTGATTTGAATAAAAAAATAATTAAAAATATGAGCTATTCGCCTTAGGCCTTTAGCTTTAAGCCTTAAGCTTTAAATATGCAATTATTAGACGGTAAAATTACTTCAGATCAGATAAAAAATGAGCTGAAGAACAAAGTTGAAACAATAAAAAACAAAGGTGGTAAAATCCCTCATTTAGCGGCTGTATTAGTAGGTGATAGCGGTGCTGCTGTTACGTATGTAAATGCAAAAGTAAAGGCATGCGAGTTTGTCGGTTTTAAATCTACCTTGGTCAAACTTCCTGAAACAATAAGTGAAGCGGACTTGCTAGCTAAAGTTGCTGAACTAAATGCAGATAAAGACATCGATGGTTATATTGTTCAATTACCATTACCAAAGCATATCGATGAACAAAAAGTTACTGAAGCTATTTCTCCAGATAAAGATGTAGATGGTTTTCATCCAACAAGTTTGGGTAAAATGGTATTAAATTTACCAACATATTTGCCCGCAACACCTTACGGTATTATGCAATTATTAGAACGTAATGGCATTGAAACAGCTGGCAAGCATTGTGTGGTAATGGGTAGAAGTCATATTGTTGGTTCACCAATGAGTATTTTAATGGCGCGCAATACCAACCCGGGCAATGCAACCGTTACGATGGTACATTCGCGTACAAAGAATTTAAAAGAATTAACGCTTCAAGCGGATATATTAATTGTTGCTATCGGTAAACCAGAGTTTGTGACTGCAGATATGGTAAAAGAAGGAGCAGTAGTTGTAGATGTTGGGATACACCGTATTGAGGATGCAACTAAAAAATCGGGTTATCGATTGTTGGGTGATGTAAAATTTGATGAGGTTGCACCCAAAACTTCTTATATCTCTCCGGTTCCAGGTGGCGTGGGTCCAATGACGATCGCATCCTTATTAATGAATACATTACAAGCAGCAGCTTTAAAATAATACCTTGCAAACTTCTACAAACATAGTATCGTTGCCAGTCATGGAGTCTTTCTATACCATTCAAGGGGAAGGACATTATCAGGGTAGGGCGGCCTATTTCATCAGACTTGCTGGCTGTGACGTTGGTTGTCATTGGTGTGACGTGAAAGAATCATGGGATGCAACGTTACATCCTTTACAAACGATTGAACATATTGTTGCAGAGGCGGCAGTATTTGTTGCACGTATTGCTGTAGTTACGGGTGGCGAGCCCTTGATGCACGATTTGACCAACCTTACGGCTCAATTAAAACAAGAAGGTTTTAGAAATCATATTGAAACCAGTGGCGCGCATCCCTTATCTGGAGATTGGGATTGGATTTGTTTGTCACCTAAAAAGTTTAAAGCACCCTTAGATTCTGTGATTGAGGTATGTGATGAGTTGAAAATTATTGTTTTTCATCCAAGCGATTTCGCATTTGCAAAAACATTTTTATCTAAGGTAAAAAAAGAATGTAAGTTGTTTTTGCAACCCGAATGGTCGCGACAAGAAGAAATGTTGCCACAGATTATATCTTTTGTGAAGGAAAATCCTGAATGGGAAATTTCCTTACAGATACATAAGTTTATGAATATACCTTAGAGGTTAGATTCTATTTTTAGATTTATTTTTACACTTTTAGTTATGGCATACGTTGTCCATATAAGTATTAGGGGTACCATAACATTAAATTGTCTTGGGTAGGCACTTACCAAAGAGCTCAGGCCTAAATATATCATTGAAAAAGCTACCAGCAACGTAATTTCAAACGGTAGTTTTCTCCAATTCCAAACCATAACAAATAAGGAATATACCATTGCTAATAAAAGTATTGAGTTTACATAGATTCTTACTAAGGTTGTAGGTGCCTGAAAATAGTAAGAAGCAGGGAATCCAAATAACAATCGACCAATGTTCGAAAACCAATTTTTGGCATATTTTACAGGGCTCCGTTTAATGTTTGCTATTGCCATTGCTTTAAATAACGAATCTGCTTCAATAACCGTTTTCGTTTTATTGATTTTGTCAAAGTCATCTTGGTGATTTTTAGCAATAAACGAAGCATTGCAGAAAGACTTATTGTAGCAATTCGCATCAAAATTATTGTTGTTCCAATCACCAAATTCATCTTCACTTAAAGAAGTCATCCAATACAAAACTTTGCCACCCTCAGTACTTAAATAGAATACTTTGCCCGTTATCGAATAGGTATAAAGTAGATAAGGAGTGATGGTAGAAAACGAAATTAATAAAACGAATAACGTTTTTAAAATAATAGGTTTACGCTTGTTTAAAAAATAATAGATGGTACAAATGACTAATAATAGAACTAATACATATGCAAATATTACTTTTGTTAAAATCAGCAAACCAAAACTTAAGCCTGCAGCTACTATAAATCTATTTGAGACACCTCTTTTATGTTGAATATGTATAATCAGATAACTAAAAATAGATATTAAAAATAGCGTAAGACTCTCCGTTAATATGCAAGGCATCTCTTGAAACGCTAAAAAGTATGCACCCCAACAAATCCCAATTAATAAACTCGTTTTAAATGATTCTGTTATTAGCTGAATGGATTTAAAAACAAATATGATAGATAGATAATGCAATAAAGCATTTAAAAGGGTTATTGAAATTAGAGGTAATTTTAATAAGACAAATGGCATTAAAATTATTGGATATCCTGGTCCATTTATTAGATCAATTTTAGGATAGGCTGGAGAATAAAATCCATTTAATAGATTCTGTGCAAAATTTAAATAACGGGCTTCATCACCAAACATTTCATCTGTATGGAAGTGAATGACAAAAATTATATATAAAAAAAGAAAGGGTATGAAAAGTAAAAAAGGAGACGTTGACTTTAATGTTTGAATACGCATGCTTCAATAAAATTTAACTTATTGACCAATATAGCTACTATTTTCAATATTTTGAAATACTTAAATTTAGCGAGAAGTCAATTTCAATAAGTTTAACTATATTAGATATTCGTTTTAGAAACCTACATATGAATAACTTTAAAATAGTAGCAATCTTATTTTTTATGTATTCAGGAGCGTATTCCTATTCACAAACGCCAACTGCAAACCTGCATACAAAAAATAAAAAATCCATTTCTTCCTTTCACGAAGCTGAGTTATTGCAACAACAACGTAAATGGAATGAAGCCATTTCACTATTGGATGCAGTTATTCAAAAGGATACAGCATTTGTAGAGGCATATTTGAAAGTGGGTACCTTGTACATGACAATGGGAAATAAGACTGCAGCAAGAAGATATTTTAGTAAGGCTTCCGATTTATACCCATCTGTTAAGTCATTTGCAGGAGCTTATTATACAGCGGGTGAACTTAATTATAACGAAGGAGCATATGAAAAAGCAAAACGTTATTTTCAACTTGCAATAAACGTACAATCAACCGATAAAAAAATTGTTGAATTCGCACCACGCTTTATCGAACGTTGTGATTTTGCAATTAATTTAATAAATCATCCTGTTGATTTTAAACCAGTGTTGTTAGGGCCTCCAATTAATACACTATTTTCTCAATCGCATCCGGTACTAACTGCAGATCGTAAAACGATGTATTTTACAACACTTACGGGAATGGCACGTCAAGATAACGAAGATATTGTGATGACAACCAATGTAAATGGTGTTTGGTCTGAACCTAAATCCATTTCTTCCAATATCAATACAACAGCAAATGAAGGTACTTGTTCGATCTCTATGGATGGAAACTCCTTGGTATTTGTTGGATGTGGTAAACCAGATGGTTTAGGTTCTTGCGATATTTATATCTCTAATAAATTAAATGGAGTGTGGTCTACACCTGTTAATCTCGGGCCTGCAATTAATAGTTCTACTTGGGATTCTCACCCAAGTCTTTCAGCCGATGGCAGAACATTGTATTTTGTTTCCGCACGTAAAGGAGGCTTTGGTAAAGAAGATATTTATATTTCACATCTAAATGACAAAGACGAATGGATGCCTGCATTCAATGCTGGTCCATCTATAAATACTCCGGGTACGGAATTTTCCCCCTTTATTCATGCTGATGGAACTACGCTTTATTTTTCATCTAATGGATGGATGGGCTTAGGCGGTTTGGATATTTTTTATACTTCAGGAGCTGATACGAGTTGGGCTATCCCCAAAAATTTAGGGTATCCCTTAAATACGAATTTAAACGATGAGACATTATTTATCACAGTAGACGGCAAGAAAGGGTATTATTCAAGATTTAAAGGGGAATCAATTAATTACAACAGCGGAATATTGATGTATGAATTCGATGTGCCTGATTCTTTCAAACCAGAAAAGACAAGTACGTTTGCACAAGGGCATATCTATGATAAGGTTACTAAAAAAGCGTTGGGAGCTCGTGTAGAGTTGATTGATATTTCCTCTGGCGTTGTAAGTCAATCCATTTTATCTGATAGCATTACAGGTGAGTATACGATTGTAATTACCGAAGGCAAAGAGTATGCTTTATATGTAAACAGAAAACAATACTTATTTGAATCGCTAAATTTTGATTATAAAAAGGAGAAGAGTTTTAATCCGCTAACATTAGATGTTTATCTAACACCAATAAAAGCGGGCTCTCGAGTAACATTAAATAATATTTTCTTTGCGACCAACTCCTACGAATTAGAAGAAAAATCACTCGTTGAATTGAATAAATTAATCAATTTTATAAATATTAATCCCAAGCAACCCATTGAATTATCCGGATATACGGACAATATTGGCTCTACGGAATCTAATATGAAATTATCGATGATGCGAGCAAAAGCAGTGTATGATTATTTAATATCTAAAGGTGTAAAATCAACTTTCATATCTTACAAAGGATATGGCGCAACAAATCCTGTTGCAGATAATACTTCGGAAGAGGGTAGACAAAAAAATAGAAGATTGGAGATTAAAGTTTTATAATAAATAAATTTTCTATAAGATATAAACTATATCGTTTTAAATTATTGACATGTAAAGTCGGTTATAAGGTATTTTTAATATTAGCTGATATAAAACAAAAAAAACAGGACACTTTCACATCCTGTTTTTTTGTTTTATATCTATATAAATATTAATGTTGGAAATCGTACATGTATTTTGATTTCTTTTTCTTTGTTGATTTGCTACTCTTATGTTTTCCAGCAGGCTTACCTGGTGCTGCAGAAGCTGCAATTGCAGACATTGCAAAAACAATAGTTACTATAAATACAATCTTTTTCATAGTTCAATAGGGTTAAGTATTATAAAAATAGAAATATTTTATTATTAAACATAATTTAACCTATTTTATATGTATAATTTATTATAAAATCATCTAATAATGCTATTTATATGTGATTTGTACTATATGTTCAATCACATTATAAGCTATTTTTATATAAAAATATATTTTATAAAACGAACAAGTGGCTTTATATATAATCAATTTTTTGTATTGTTATCCTATATAATGTATATACTCAATTGTACTATCTATGAGCATTTTAATAAGGGGGAACATTATTAATGGGTGCTTTTTTTTTGTGTGTTTTTTATATTAACTTGGACTTATATTAGTGAATAAGATGAAAAAATATTTAATAATCGCCTTACTTTCTGTTTTTATTGGAAACCTATCGGCTCAAGTAATACCAGATAATTACGATAAAAATATAAAAAAAGGGAAAGAACACGTCTCTTTAGAGGAGTATAGACAAGCACTTCCGTATTTTTTAGAAGCATGGAAAGTAGATACAACCGATTATAAATTGGCTTTTAATATTGTTACCTGCTACTTCAATATTAAAAATGAATTAGCTGCATTCCCATACATGGACAATGCAAAGGTGGGCATCAAAGATCCAATTATGCTTTTTTATTATGCACGAATTTTTCACTTACAACATAAATTTGAACTAGCAATTACACTCTATATAGAATACCAACAAACCTTAGATCCTGCAGAACCTGAATACTTTGAAATGCATCAATACATTGCAAATTGTAAAACAGGGATGACCTTAATAAAAAATCCTGTAAAGGTTAAAATCACAAATCTTGGCCCAAAAATAAATTCCGTTTATCCAGATTATGCACCCGTTATTTCAGCAGATGAAACAGAATTGTTTTTTACTTCTCGCAGACCAAATACTACGGGTGGAGGTAAGGATTTAGAAGATGGTATGTATTTCGAAGATATTTATCATTCAGAAAAAATTAAATCAGATGAATGGTCTCAAGCTACAGACATCGGAAATGGCATCAATACAGATTCTCACGATGCCTGTGTTGCATTAGCACCAGATGGTATGGAATTGATATTGTATCGACATTCGGGTACAGATGGAGGCGATTTATATTCAAGTAAACAAAAAGGTGAAACTTGGGAAAAGCCAAAAAGGTTAGGTAGTACTATAAATACCCCTTATTGGGAACCAAGCGCTTCAATTTCTGCGGATGAGCAATCCATCTTTTTTACCAGTAACCGCAAAGGTGGTATCGGTGGAACGGATATTTATATGGTTCGCAGAAAAGATAATGGAGATTATGGTTCTGCTATTTTATTAGGCCCGACCATTAATACTACTAAAGATGAAGATGCACCTTTCATACATGCGGATGGTAAAACGCTCTATTTTAGTTCTAAGGGATTGAAATCTATGGGTGGATATGATATATTTTATTGTACCATTGATTTAGAAACAGGAGAGGTGTTGACTCCACCACAAAATATTGGCTATCCGATTAACACTGCAGATGATGATGTATTCTTTGTATGGTCTGCAGATGGAACTAGAGCCTATTTCTCTTCTATTAGAGAGGGCGGGTATGGTGATAAAGATATTTACATGCTTGAAAGGGATGCTGTGAAAAAAGCACCTACTGTATTGTTTAAAGGACAAATTGTTGCTTGTGAAGATAAACATCCTGTTACTGCTACAATATTTGTTACAGACCTATCTACTCAAAAAATTGTTGGTGTATTTAACTCCAATAGCTTTACCGGAAAATATACGGTTTCTTTGCCTGCAGGTAAAAATTATGGAATTTCAGTAGAAGCTTCTGGATATTTGTTCGAATCTAAAAACATTAATTTTCCACTAGATAATGGGTATATAGAATTGGTAGATACCATTTGTATGAATAAATTAAAAATTAATACTTCTATAATCCTTAGAAACGTATTTTTTGATGTAGATAAAGCGACTTTAAGACCCGAATCTGTTCAAGAATTAGATAAGCTATTTGATATTATGCGTAATAACCCGAATCTGAAGATTGAACTTTCAGGACATACAGATTCAGATGGCAACGATGACCATAACATGACCTTATCTGACAATAGAGCAAAAGCTGTAGTTGATTATTTAATCAATAAAAGCATTAATCCTAAGAGACTTACTTGGAAAGGATATGGTGAAACAAAGCCTGTAGAGCTAAACGATACGCCAGAACATAAGCAAATGAATCGTAGAACGGAAGTAAAGATATTAAGTAACGAATAGGCAATAAGGTGGTCAGTGGAAAGTGAATACTGATTAGTGATATAAAAAAAGGATAGAGTTAATCTCTATCCTTTTTTTATATGTCTTTTACTATTTTCTACCAGACTGGTGTCCACTATTAATAATATGTTTTTGGAGGTTTTACTTTCTTATTCTTCCTTTCAAATTCCAAATTACTGTTTCTTCTTGAAGGTTGAAATTTCTCTAACTCCTCACGTTTGCTTTTATTGGTTTTGAATTGCTCTTTCAACGCTTCATCGCTGTCTGCATTATAAAATATATCACTGTTTTCGAGTGTTGTATTTTGGTTCTTATGTTTTATAACCTTTAGTTTCTTTTCTGATTGTGATGACATCAGTTTTTCCCTACGAGATTTACAAGAAGGAGCTAAAAGAAGTATTATAAAAATCAAACTGCTGAATCTTAACATTTTACTAGTTTTTTGAAAATGGGCTAAGAATATTTAATTTGGATTAAATGTCTCAAATGTATTATCAGAATAAAAGAAGACAATTTTAAGCACTTTTTTATCATTTTGAGCAGATTTTTCTTGTTTTTTTGTGGTATCCGACGATTTTTCAATCTTTTCTTGCTCCATACTTTGTTCCATGTGCGCTGCGGGGATTTTTTCAGTATCTATGGTTGCCACCTTTTTGGCTATTGGAGATATTTCACTTTCAGGTACTTGCACATTAGATTGTTTATAGGGCACTTTTAAGGGATCATCTGCAATTGAATCTGTAACAATGGGTGTTTCCTTTAGCACTGTATTAACCCTCTGAGGAATAATTATAGCGGGTATTTCAGCTGTTATAGGCTTTTGATTCAATTCTTCTATTGAATCAATCGTAGTCGACTGATTACGAGTACTGTATTGTTCTGATGTGAAAGGTTGAATAGGAGCTACATCTCCTTTTATATCGAAAAGATCTAATTGCTTCATTGGTCCAGTTCCCATAATAAGCCAAGTAGGGTTGATGTCTGAAAAATTATTTAATATTTTTTGTATAAAGTCTAGGCTGGGTTTATTCCTGCCAGAAACCAAATGCGACATACTGGAGCGCTGTACGTCTATTTTATCCGCAAATTCTGATGCTGTGAGCTCAAATTCCTTCATAAGGATGAGGACGCGCTCTACTATTGATTCTTCCATATGTAAACTGTAGTTACAAATGTAATACTTTTATTGATGACTTATGTAACTTAATGTGAAATTATTTAATAGTCTGAATATGAAATATTTGTATATGCAGTTTACAATTGTAATTACATATGTAAACTGCATATACAATTGTAAATTACATGTGTAAATAGTTGTTTAATTAACAATAGATAGACTTTATTGAAAGTGTGCTTATAAGGTTTAACTTTAAGGTGTATATATATATTAATTAAAAATCAGTTATTTACGTATAATAACGTTATAATTTAAAAATAAATGGTTTTAAAAAAGGAGTTTACAGAACGCAATCAATATTTAAAGCTAAATTTTTGAAGTATTTACAATTGTTGGATTTAAAATTTGTTAGCCTTTTGCCATCTGAGCCTAAAATGTAGTTTTGGATTCATTGTGTTACTTATATTTCAAACGAATAAGATTTAGACTAAAGGTGTGCAGTTACTCTACATTATTATTTATAATTAACTGTTGCTAAGCTATTTAATTAATTTCTAAAGATTGCATACTTATAATTTGAATATAATTTGTCTTATAATCTCGGTTTAATTAAAGTATAATTGTTTTTATATTTTAAAATCAATCAATTGAAGGTTTATTACTTAAATAGAGCTGCTTTTAAGCAATAATCATTTATGTTTGTCTAATATTTCCTTGATTTATGGCTATAGATAGAGAAAACAACTTTGATTTTTTGAGATTAGTATTTTCATGTGCAGTAATTGTCTCACATTCATTCCCTTTAACGAATAATAATGAGATCTTGTCAGTACTTTCAAATAATCAAATTGACTTTGGTGCACTAGCGGTTGATATTTTTTTTATTATAAGTGGTTATCTGATTTTCAATAGCTTAAAATACAGTCATTCATATGTAAATTATATTTGGAAACGATGTTTACGTATTTTTCCAGCCTTATTTGTGATGCTTATTATTTCATTAGGTATTATACTGATTGTAAGTACAAACCAAAAAACATTTATGCAACGGGATTTTCTTACCTATCTTCCTAATAATTTATCTCTTTACAGAGCTCAATTTGTTGTTAATGGTGTATTTAAAAATAATCCATATCCCAATGCTATAAATGGGAGTTTATGGACCTTATGTTATGAATTTAGTATGTATATTTTCTTGTTATTCTTTTTCCCAATTCGGAATAGAAAAAAGGTATGTTTGATATTGTTAACTGTTTTTTTTATCCTTTTTTACACAGGTAATTTTGTTCATATGAAACTATTGAATCGATGGATTTCTATGCTTGGCCTTGGATCGACAGATATGTATAAATTAGCGCCGTTTTTTATTGCGGGTTCTATATTAAGTTTATTCAATTTGAAAGTGATTAATACTCAATTAGTAAAAATAGTATTGTTTTGTTTATTGATTTTGGCCTTGATTTTTAATGTATATGTTTATGTGGCACACCTGTTAATGCCGCTCTTGATCGTTTTAATCGGGATTTCTTTTGATAAATACACAAACTCTGTAACTCATACACTTGGAGATTTATCGTATGGTATTTACATCTATGGATTTATTATTCAACAAACGTTAATGAATTATTTTATTCTGAATACTTATGAATTAATGCTTTATAGCTTAATTAGCACCTTGATTATTGCCTATTTTTCATGGCATTATGTTGAAAAAACAAGCTTGAAATTTAAAAATCAATTCTAACTGAATCGAAATACTTTCAAATTCCATACGCAGTTCATAATAGAGGCAAATGATACTTACCATAAAAACCGGTATAGAGTTGAATATTGTTGTTTGAAAAAATGCTGATGTTAGGTTGTGAGCGATTACGTTCAGAGTAGAAAAGGAGTAAAAGCATAAAAAAAGTCGTTTAGGATTTTCCCAAACGACTTTTTTATTTCTTTTAAAACCTATTTATCGAACAAGATTTATATATCCTTCTTCTTTTATTTCAATATTTTTCCATGTTAAGGCTTTTACCTTGTAGACATAAATATCGGAACTTTGTAAAGCGCCATTAAAAGTGCCATCCCAGCCTTCGTGCATATTTGAGGTAGTAAATATTAACTGGCCCCAACGATTGAATATCTGGTATTCTAACAGCGTTTTAACACCCCAGCCATTTACGAACACTACATCATTATTCCCATCACCATTAGGTGTAAACATGGTTGGCATTTTTATAAATGTTTCCGGTTTTATTTTAATGTTATATTGATAATTTTGGTCATAACATCCACGTACATCTGTAACATTCAGATTATATTTTATATCATCTAATGGTTGCACAGTAGGATTATTACACGTTAAGCAACTCAAGCCAGTAGGAGGAGTCCAAGTATATTTATAATACGATTGTCCATTAACGGGTAGCGTTATGATATCACCAATCACAATACTTGTATCCAAACCTCTAAGTCCAATGGATTCAATTATAATCGCAGGAACGGTTGTTTTATCAGTACAGCCATTTTTATCCGTTTCTATTACTTGATATTGAACACTGTGCTGTATAGTTGCGATTGGGTTGGTTGATGTCGTACTTGACAATCCGATTGGAGGAGCCCATTTATAGGTACTTGTCGGATCGGGATTCAACACATTTAACGCTACCGTACCTTGACCTTGACAAACCGTGTCGCCAATTGCTTTGGTTTCTGGATTTTTGTAAATAATAATTTTCTTAGCTATTGTATCAACACATCCCAAACTTTGACTTTTTATGGCTAAAGTAACATTGTACGTTCCAGGCTCAGAATAGGCATGATTTGACAGATTTGCTTGCGTCGATGTTTTTCCATCTCCAAAATCCCAATTTGATAAATCCGCACCCATAGACTTATTTGTCAATGCATAAGGACCATCATTAAAACACGTCGTTGTGTCAACTCCATCTAATCTGTTAAAGTCTGCAATAACTTGATAGATTTGAATTGGGATTTGAATTTGAACATCACAACCTTGTGAACTTGTTAAACTTAATTTTGCTATTGTAGCTCCGCTTGGTGGGTGGAAATTATATTGATGATCAACAGGTGCTATATTATCAACTACAATTCCATCTCCAAATGCCCATGTATAAAATACAACATCAATGGTATCTTTTATTTCAAAGTGAATAAATTCTCCTTTACAAATTGCGTGTTTATCAGCAACAAAATTTCCTTCCGGACCATAAATTTTAAAATTTCTGGAAGTTGTATCGGCACATCCATTAGAGGTAGTGACGATATGTTGAACCAAGTAATTGCCTTTTCCATAAGCAAGTACATAGTTTGGTTGAGTTGAAACTTCACCGTTTCCAAAGTTCCAAGAATTGGTGATCGGGTATTTTGAGGTTGATTTATCAGTAAATGTAATACCTCTAGGCGCACACAGAAATTTAACGGTATCAACGTTGGTCGTAAATACAGCTGTTGGGTAGGTCTGTACACTGATTTGTTTTGACGTTTGACCTTTACAACCCGTACTTATTTCTTCATAATTTAAGACTACATTGTACACCTGATCTGTTGTATATAAGACAATATTGTTCGATTGCTGCGTACTTGTAGTAGAATTTCCAAAATCCCAATTATACTTTAAAGAAGAACCACCAATCGTATAATCCGTTGCGCTTAATGATAGGGGTTCGCCCACACAAATTCCAGATTTCGCAATGATCGTGCTTGTTGGTTGATATTGCTTAATGATCATGGAGATTGTATCTCTACAACCAATTTTATCTTGAACAGTCAAAAATATATTATATTCAGAATTTGACTGTGGAGGTGTTGTAAATGTATGTGTTGGGTTTTGAAGCGGGGAAGATGTACCATCTCCAAAATTCCAATTCCAGGCAGTCAACGTAGTATCACCTATAGATAGATCGGTAAACGTAACCTTGCTTGGATTGCAAATGAAAACATCATCTGCTGTGATAGCTGGTTTAATATCAAATACTTTGATTTTGCGAGATACCGTATCTGTACATCCATTTACGTCTGTTACGATGAGTTGTGCTGTGAACACTCCCGCTTTTTTGAACTCAAATTCAGCGATTGGCGAACTTGATTTTACCTCGCGGATTTCACTGTTGGGTATTTTCCAATCATACCCTTTTCGACATTCTGCAAATACATCTACAGACTTGTTTGCATTAAATGTGTATTTGCCATTTAAACAGAATAATGAATCGCTATTGATGTCTGCTTTTAACTTTCTTGCTTTTATAATTACCGTATCTTTTGTAGAGGGGCAACCACTAGACGTTTCTGTTGCTGTTAAAATTACTCTATAATCTCCAGATGTAGTGTAGGTTTTTGTTTCATTTATTGTTGAACCAACGGTTGCATCTCCAAAATCCCAAGTTAAACTGGTTGCGTTGGTATTTACATCTTTAAAATGATAAGTATATGGATTGTTACAAGCTGCGCTATAATCAATCTTTGCAATGGTTCCTTTAACATTTATAAAAGCAGGTTTTTTTATGGTAGTTAAGCATCCATTTGTTTCAACTGTTAAAGAAACATCTTGAGGGCCATATAAATCTGTATACTTCCATGTGAGTTGATCTTCATTATTACAATGGAAAGACCTATTACCTTCAGTAGTAAAATGATAACTTTCAATTACCCCAGCAGAATTGCCTAGGTTTGTAGGCAATACGGTATTAAATGTAACGGGCTCTCCCGGACAAACTTCTGTTTTGCTTGATACAAAATCAAGACCAGTTATTTTATCTCCTACTTCAATGGTTATTGCATAAGATGTGTCTATACAACCTTTCTTAGTAGTTACTATAATTCTATTATCGTAAGTGCCTACTTGGTTAAAAATAACGGTTTCAGAATTATTGTTTGTATTGTTTTTGATGGTGCCATCTCCCAACAACCATTTCCATTTTACTATTGGGTCAAAGGATGTACTTACATCTCTGAATGTTACGCTTAATGGTAGACAACCTCTTGAAACATCTGGCATAATGCGTCCATTTGGTAACCACAGAGTATCATTCGTTGATGTATTTGCTTTACACCCCGTTTTTTTAGATGTTACAATTAGCGCTGTAACTTGGGATTCATGAACATTGATACCATAATATGTTTGGTTTGTAGCACTTTTATAGGTCTTAGAAGGAGTGGCGGCTGTACTTAAAGAACCATCATTAAATGTCCATAAATAATTAACATTTGATTGATTTAATTCCGCTTTGTATTGAACTGTAAGTGGGCTTGAACAAGAATTTTGTGGTGTATGAAGAATGGAAACTGTCACTTCATCTACATAAACTAGTGCTGTTGTTTTATCAGAACATAGTCCATCTGGAGTTGTTACTTGAAGCGTAACGGTGTGCTTGCCTGCTTTTGAAAAAATTACATAAACAGTATCTCTATTTTTATAACCTCTAATTATTGAATTGGCATCAACGGTCCATAATTTATTTCCTATGGAGCTTGTTATAAAACGTGCTGAATCATAAATACAGATTGTATCTTTTGACTTTTTAATGATAGGTATTGGTCTGCCAACGCTTGCTGAACTGCTTGCTGTCGATTGGCAACCCGTTAAATTTGCTGCAAACTTAACGCTAAGTTTAGGTATATATGAACCCACTGTGTAAACTTGGTTCGAAGGAGTTGCCAACGTAGATGTTTTTCCATTGCCCAAATCCCATAAATAACTTAATGGTAGAGTACCAGTTGATGTATTGTTAAACCCAACGTTCAGTGTGGAATTACAGGTAACGGCAATGGCAGGTGTTGTTGTGAAAGATGCGACAGGAGCATCGTATACTTGAACCACATCTTTAAAAAGTCCTCCGCGATCACAGGTTGGGTAATTTGTTTCGATACCAACAGAAATTGAAAAAAGTCCTTTTTGGGTGTATAAATGGGGAACCGTTGCTAAGTTAGGTCCTTGTTCACTTGTACCATCACCATATACCCAGGTGTATTTATTGATGGTTACTTTAGGATCTGTCGTTATATTGCTTTTAATAAGACTATTAAGTGGAAAACATCCTGCATCAACTTGTAAAATATTAATTTCTGCTTTTTTTAATACTTCAATTTTAATGGTTTTTATAACCGGACCATTCACGGATTCTTGAAAAGTTACATTATAAATACCCGGTTTATTAAATAGGTTAGAAGGGTTTTGGTGGTCTGATGTTACGCCATCTTTAAAATCCCAAAAATAAGTAGTAGCCGTTGCTGGAGAGGTAAATGTAACGGTAAGTGGAACACATCCTATCAGAATATCTGCACTTTGACCATAAGCAACCCCTGAAATAAATAATAGGTATAGAAATATTATTTTAAAATATTTTGTCATTTTTATAAAAAGTAATACTAACTTGCACAATAATTTTTATGCAAAACTACTCAATAAAATACATTTAACAATTATAAAAAATATATTTTGATAAAAAATACACTTCTAAATATAGGTTTAATACTATTATTGATATTGAATCATATCAATAGTTCATACGCTTCCACTCAGGCAGATTCCATTAAACCTTTGGTAAAAATCAACAAAGAATTTTTAATTGTTGCACATATCGTTTTGGATTCCAATAAAAATAAAAATATAAGTGAAGCAGCTATTAAATCGGTTATCGAACAACTAAATTCGATCTTTTACCCGATTGGTGCTTCATTTAAGATTTGTGAATTTAAATATATCGAAAACTATAATTACAACGAACTTGTTTCTGGTAAAGTTAGCAAAGAGGAATTAGATCCATTATACAAACTGAGTCATCGGATTAATATGTATTTTGTTGAAATTCCAGATCTTACAGCTTGTGGTTTTGCAAGTGTAGGCGGTATCGCCGACTTTGGGAATATTATAGTTGCAAAAAAATGTTTAGATATTAGGCCAATCTCTCAGCTTTATGGATCTTTTTTTGGATTAAAGAATACATTTGATAAAACAATTCCTGAATTAGTAGATGGAAGCAATTGTGCAACAGCAGGTGATGGTTTTTGTGACACTCCAGCAGACCCCTATGTACGAGGTGATTTTATGAGTAACTATATAAACTTAATTAATTGTAACTTTATCAGTGAAAAAAAAGATGCAAATGGTGAATATTACTATCCCGATTTGGCAAATATCATGAGCGATTATCCGTGTGGATGTTTAACCTTTACGGTACAACAATATAACTCCATGGCAAATTATTACAATTCACATTTAGGTACCTGGTAATTTCTTTTTAATGAAACTTTTATATACACTTTTATTTCTTTCCCTTTTCTATAGTTCTAGTATTGCTCAGGATATACATCTTTCTCAATATTATACTTCAAATCTTTCGTTAAACCCTGCTTACACAGGTAATTTTGATGGAGATGTAAAAGTGGGGTTAAACTCTCGAACGCAATGGGCGCAAATATCTCCAGCAATGAAGACCAACATGATTTCCATAGAAAAGAAAATCTTAACAAAACAGAATGAGTTTGGAGTTGGTATGATTTTAATAAATGATCAGGTGAGTTCATTTTTTTTGAATACCAATAAAATAATGCTTTCCGGAAGTTATCAGAAAAATTATAATGGGCATTTAATTCGATTTGGAATTCAATCGGGTATCGTGATGCGCAATATCAATACCAATGATCAAACATTTCCTAGTCAATGGAATTATCAATTAGGGAGTTACGATCCAACTTCAAATAACAATGAAGGGAGTGTTAAAAATACTTGGCATTATATTGATATCAATGCAGGGCTTGGCTGGTCTCATTTATATGGTAAAGTAAAATTATCTGCAGGCTACGCATTATTTAATGTAAATAGACCAATTGAAGGTTATGGAAGTGCAAACAAAGCAATTCCTTTTAGACATGTTTTTAATACTTCTGCTGTTTATTATATGAATCCCAAGCTTTCTTTGGTTCCGCATATTTTATATATGAATTCTGCAACCGCAACCGATTTTCTTGCAGGAGTAAATGCATATAGAAAGTTTACAGAACGATTAGGCCTTATGGCAGGTGCTGGCTATAGAGGAAGTACGGCAAATTCAGATGCTGCAATTGCTTATGGAGGTATTAGTTACGATCGTTTTGTATTTGGCTTGAGTTGGGATTTCAATGTTTCATCCTTAAGTAAGAATTCACGTTATAAGACAGCTTGGGAAGTATCGCTTACTTATACCACTCCATCAAGAAAGTCGAACAAGGTAACCTTACCTTGTGATCGATATTAATATTTCTTCAATCAAAAAATATTCTTTATATACCTTATGAAATATGTATCATTAAGCATCGTATTCATTCTCTCCATTTTTACTATTTCACTTTTTGCGCAAAACCGAGAAGGCATTGATAAAAATTTGAGTCTCTCCAAAATGAAAGCTCGAGCAAAAATTGCGTATCAAACAGGGGATGTTTATTCCGCACTATTTTATTACGAAGAGGTTGTTAAATTAGATACAACCGATATAAAAACATTATACCTCGTTGCGGATATGTATCGTTTTACACGAAACTATACATTAGGAGCAGTTACCTATGAAAAAGTATTTTTAACATCTCCCACAGAATATCCTTTAGCATTGTACTATCAAGCATTAATGTTGAAAATGTGCGGTAAATACGAAGAGGCGAAAACACACTTTATAGAATTTAAAAAAATATCTACAGACATGGACGATAAAGTTTTAAAAGCAAAACTGAATCGTGAACTAACTGGTTGTGATAGTGGTATGGTGTATCGGGATTTTCCAGAAAATGTAAAAATTAAAAACGTAGGGAACTCTGTTAACTATCCGCATATAGAATTTTCACCCGTTATAATGGATAGTACGCGTCTTGCGTTTGGATCTTTACGAATGGATTCCGTTGAATATTATGATACTAGGGGTGAGCATTATCAAAAACCACCCGTTAGACAATTGTATGAAGCGAAAAAAATAAACGGAGAATGGGTTGAGCAAGGGATGTTAGAAAGCATTAATGATACAACCGTTGACATGGGGAATTTTGTATATTCTCCTTATTCAAAACGTTTTTATTTCACTAAGTGCACGAAGAGCACACAAGGTAAAGTTTCCTGTGAAATTTATTATACAGAAAAAGTCTCTGGTTCGTGGTCTAAACCAAGCAAATTACCTGCTCCTATAAATATCCCAGGATATACAAGTACGCAACCTACCATTGTAATTGATACAGCTTCAACATCTCAAGTTAATGCTACTGCACCAACTTCTAAAAATATGCCTCCTCGTAAAACAGGAAGTACAAGACCTGTTCCAAAACCCAAAGTGAACCAAACAGAATATTTGTATTTTGTTTCGGATAGACCTGAGGGTAAAGGTGGATTAGATATTTGGTATACATCCTATAATGAAACAAAGAACGTATGGAATAAAGCGGTTAATTTTACTGTAGCGAATACTTCAGAAACAGATTGTACGCCATTTTTTCACGTTCCTTCTCAAACATTTTATTATAGTACAGACGGCTTAATAAATGCAGGCGGCTTAGATATTTATAAAATCCAAAAAGACGGAAGAAGATTTTTACGTCCAGAAAATCTATCCTTTCCGATTAATTCTCCTCAAGATGAATTAAGTTTTGTGTTAGCAGACGATGGTAAAAATGGATTTCTTGTATCCAATAGACCAGGAGGAACTCCATTTTTTCATGAAACATGTTGCGATGATATTTATTCACTTGAAATTATTCCAGCTCCGCCATTTGTTTGTGAATTAGACTTGAGCGTACTTACTAAAGATAATAATTGCGTAGGTGAATTGTTAACGATTCAACAAAAGGACACAAAAACAAGTTTGAATAAATCGGATACAATTCGTCTGGCAGATTGTGCGTATAATTTAGCACTTAGTCCCAATACAAATTATGCCATATTTATTCATAAAAAAGGCTTTGTGAATGATACGTTATTTGTAGAAACAAAAGAAATGTGTTCGAGTCCAATCCTAAAAAGAAAACTTGAAGTTATTGCAATTGACACAATTAAAGTAGTTCCATTCATGGATGAAAAACCCGTTATTGGTAAGCCATTTGTTTTAAAGGATATACAATATGCGAGTGATGTATCAGACTTAAATGAAGTATCACAAAAAGTTATAAACGATTTATTGATTCCGTTTTTAATGGAAAATCCTGATGTGAACATAAATGTAAGTTCCCATACAGATGACCTTGGTAGTAATAAGTACAATGAAGATTTATCGGAGCGAAGAGCTTCTAAAGTTAAAAAGTATTTGATTTCAAAAGGGATAGCCGCAAATAGAATTCAAGCGAAAGGCTATGGCGAATATAAACCGCTGGCTTCTAATACAAATCCGGATGGTTCTGTTAATGAAGATGGAAGAAGTATAAATAGAAGAACAGAGTTCTTTATTAGTAAATAATTAGTGGTAAGTGATCAGTAAAAAGTGGTCAGGCATAAAAAAAGTCTATTTTGAGAAACTCAAAATAGACTTTTTTTATGCCTGACCAGAAATTTGTCGTAACAATTGCCACCATCGAAGTGGTAAATTTCTGTAATCAAATTTCATAATGCATACAATAACGACATTGGATTTCGGGTTGATATAAATTTGTTGACGGTACATTCCCAGTGCCATATAATCCCCAAACTCTTTTTCTCCAATATACCAACCGCTGTTGTACCCAATATTCTCACCAAGTGGATTGATGCATGCTGTTGTTGATTTTACCCAGTTGCTATCAATAATTTGTTTCCCATTCCACATACCGTTTTGCATGTATAGTTTTCCGAATTTTGCATAATCTCGTGTGGAACCTCCAAAAAAGCTGAATGCACGGGTATGATGTGTTTGGTAGTCATATCCCCAAACAGAAGAGTCGCAGGTACCGATTTTTGACCAAATTTTTTCTGAAAAATATTGATACAAATCTTTTTTTGTGGCACGTTCAATTAAAATCCCTAATAGCGTGAAATTTGTATTTACATATTCTAGTTTTTCTCCAGGTTTATAATCGAATTCAATTTTAGGTAAGATCTTTTCTATTTTACCATAATTGGTATGTGACAAATGGTTTACATTTTCATGTATACCAGATTTTTGGTTTAACAACTCATTTATTGTTAAGAGGTCGAAATTTTTATGGTAATTTAATTCAGGAATGTAATTTTTTACTAAATCATTTACCGAACCTACATAACCTTCTTCAATAGCTTTACCCAAACAAGCAGAAACAAATGTCTTTGCCACTGAAAAAGTAGGCGAGGGTTGATAGCTTTTTAATTTTTTGTCATTGTATTCAAACACAATGCTGTCATTTTTAATAACCATAAAATGGTAGCATTGTTGTTGTTCCAGAAATTGCTCTAAACGCATTTTAGACAAGGGGGTTTTATATGTCCAGTTGCTTACAAAAATGGTTTTATTTTTTTCAATTTTAGGGAATTCAAAACACGTATCTGCATGTTTTACTACTGCATGTTTAAACCGTTTTATATCTTTTTGATCGGGTACGATATATAAGAAAGCATGAAACGGCAAGCAACTGCTAAAACAAAATACTATAAATATGAAATATTTGAGTAGTCGATTCAAAGGCATTAAGAGATTTAATTCTGTAATTAATTATTTCACTCAAGGAGACAGAGGAAATATATATTCAGAACAGCTTAGGTATATCTATTTGTTCAAAAGACAAGTTACAAGAGTTTTAATAAATATTCATTATGCTTTTTAAGAAAGAATTAATTCGATTCTTATAATTCGCTTTTGATTTTCTTCCTTGAACATTGTGATTTGGAAGTAAATCTGTTGGAACGTGTATATAGTTTATGGAATGTACCTTTTGTTTTTTTTGATTATGAAGTGATTGGAACAATTGGTGGCGCTTAAGGAAATATTAGCCGTAAATAAACAAGAAAATTACTTGTGTTTATATCAGTTAAAATACCTAAATTATATGTGTTCTAAAAATTCAACGAATCTCTGGACACATTATTCATACAGAATTTATTAATATATTCATTGAATAAAAAAAAGATCTCAAATCAACTATGGAAAATAAAAAATTAAATGGTCAAACTGCTATCATTACAGGCAGTGATTCAGGTATAGGAAAAGGAATTGCACTTGCAATGGGAGCAAGCGGTGCAAACGTAGTCGTAAATTATCATTCTAATGAGGCTGCAGCAACAGATGTAGTAAATCAGATTATTCAATTTGGGGCACAAGCAATCGCAATAAAAGCAGATGTAGCTAAAGAAGCAGATGTACAGGAAATGTTTCGTGCAGCTGTAGCGCATTTTGGTACAGTAGATATTTTAGTAAATAATGCTGGCTTGCAACAGGATTCTCCCTTTCAAGATATGACCTTGGATCAATGGAATAGAGTTATTGGCGTCAATCTTACCGGTCAGTTTTTGTGTGCACGTGAAGCTATTCGCGAATTTATCAAAAGAGGGCCAAAGCCAGAAGTTTCTGTAGCCTTAGGTAAAATTATTTGCATCAGTTCTGTTCATGAAGTGATACCTTGGGCTGGCCATGCAAATTATGCTGCATCTAAAGGTGGTATCATGCAATTAATGAAATCGATGGCTCAAGAAGTTGGGAAATTGAAAATTAGAGTAAACAGCATTGGACCAGGTGCAATTAAAACACCCATCAATACAAGCGCATGGGATACACCAGAAGCTGCTGAAAAACTTTTAAAGTTAATTCCTTATGATCGGATTGGCGAACCATCGGATATTGGTAAAGCTGCTGTATGGCTTGCATCCGATGATTCAGATTATGTTCACGGAATTACCTTGTTTGTAGATGGCGGTATGACTTTGTATCCTGGCTTCACAACGAATGGTTGAGTTTTGTAAATTAATGCTTAAATGTTAATGCTATGTAGCTTTCTTGGCGAATTTTGTATTTTTACATAAACATTTGGCTAAAGCAAACTGCAATAAATGCTGTATAGCAAATTATAAAAATATCTATAAGCTTTCATTGTCGTCCAATTTATGGGACGGTTTTAAGATTTAATACGTGTTTTATAAATCCAATCCTTAATTAAACGGCATGACATGCTACGGTGAAAAAAATGACAACAAATAGGTTAGAGGCATTTAGTGATGGGGTAATGGCAATTATTATCACCATTATGGTTTTGGAAATGAAAATCCCTGATTTTGGGGGAATAGAAAGTTTAATACCCATTATTCCCACATTTATTTCGTATGTACTTAGTTTTTTGTACGTCGGTATTTACTGGAATAATCACCATCATTTATGGCAAGCGGTTGAACATGTAAATGGTAAAATATTATGGGCCAATTTACATTTACTCTTTTGGTTGTCTCTTTTTCCAGTAACTACAGCTTGGTTGGGGCACAATCCAGTATCTGAAGTACCAGTAGCATTGTATGGTGTTGTTTTATTTATGGCAAGTGTAGCTTGGTATATTATGGCAAAACTAGTAATTCAAGAAGAAGGTACCGAATCAAAAGTTGCAACTGCTTATAAAAATGATATAAAAACCCGCATATCAATGGGGATTTATGCCTTCGCGATTATATGCGCATTCATATTCCCATTGGCAAGTTGCATAATTTATGCTGTTTTGGCTTTTTTATGGCTCATTCCTGATACCCGAATAGAAAAAACATTACTAACTAAAAAATAATTTTTTATAAGGTACTATAATTTGAAATGTATAATATGACTTAAGATATACCCAGTATCGCTGGCTTAAAGTCATATTAATCTTCTATGCTTTAGTAAATACTAAACTCTCCAGAAAATTGGTTTTTCTTAGTAGCCTTGCTTGCTTTGGCATTAGCTGCATTCAATTCTTTTTGTTTCTTGTTATTTTCTTTTGTTGCTTTTTTTACATTTTTATCGCGATTTTCAATATTTTCACTAGTCAATTCATGTGCTTGTAATTCTAAAAAATTCAGTGATTTTTTTGTTTTTTTAGTGAGTTGATTCGTCTTATCGCTGCGATACGTTTCTTTCGTACACGAGAAGAAAATCAAAATAGAAATTACAAGTATTTGTTTCATGATTACTTAATTAATGTAATACTTCCTTCAATTATATAAGGACCTTTATATGAATCTGTATCTCCTTCATATTTTAATATAAAAGGATAAACACCTACATCCATTTGTTTTCCATTGTAGTATCCATCCCAAAATACTGATTTATCTGTAGATTGAAAAATAATTTCTCCCCACCGACTAAATATGGTCATAGAATAACTACCGATATGATTGTCAAATGTTTGGAAAATATCGTTTATTTGGTCCCCATTAGGCGAAAATGCATTCGAAACAAACAATGTTGGCTTACATTCTTCTATAACATTTGTTTGGGCTTTAATTTTACACATAAATGTATTATATATAAGCACATCGTATGTTCCAGCTTTGGAAATCGAAATGGATTGAGTTGTTTCATTGCTTTGAATCCAATGATACATATATCCAGTACCAGCATTTAAATAAATACTATTTCCATTATCTGAACAAAAGGTATATCGAAGGGGTAATTCTGATGTAGGCAAATCGTGTACGATAATGTTCCCATCTTTGCTTGCAGCACAGCCTTTTAATGTAACTGTTCCGGTATACGTACCTGGTACGTTTGATTGTAAGATCTTATTGGTAGAAATGATTTTTGAATTATACTTCCATGCATAGTTTAATTCTGAAAGTGCATGTGTTGGTATATTATTCGTCATTATATCAAGTGTTGCAAATGAGTCTTTACATATTTCTACATTTTCAATACTGAAATTTGGTACAATCGTACTGACAGTTACAATGCTATCATTATTGGAACAACCTGTTGCAGCTTCTGCTTCAATATAATAGAGTTGAGCAATGGGAGATGCTATTACAAATATGCTGCTACCACTTTGAATGAAACTTTTATTCGAATCGAACCATTTTATTGTTGATGGAATACTGCTGTTTGTAAATAGTTCAATACTATTTCCTTCGCAAGCGGATAATGTATCTGGGCTTACCAATACTGGTTTCGGGTTTACAATTACTTGCACATCTTTACTGCATCCATCTGTTTTATAGGTTAAGGTATATTTACCGGCATCTGTTATTGCAAGATTACTAACAATGGGATCAGATTGAAGGAGGGTATTTTCTTTTTTCCAAATATATAAACTGGTTACATTCGGAACATTCGTAGCATTTGCAACTAAGATCAATTCTTTTTGTAGACAGTAAGGACCACCAGGATTTAAACTCGGCAAGTCATATACATCAACTAAAATCGTATCTGAATTTTTACATTGATATGTATTTATACCTTCAAAAACATAGGTACTATTTGTTGAGACATTTTGTAACGAATTCGTTTTTGAATTTGATGTAATCGTATGAGATGGAAGTAGATACCAACTCGTAGTATTTGCATTACTTGTTCCTGTTATCGTAAGATTTCCACCTTTGCAAATTAGGGTATCTGATCCCGCATGGATATCAGGTAATGCATGAATATTGATTTTCAACATGTCTGTTGAATCTGGACAAACACCTTTTGATGCAGTTAATTTTAGAATAATTTCACTCCTGAGATTTTCATTATTTCCTAATGTGTATTCAGTAGTTAAGGAATTTGTTGAACTAAAAGAACCTGTACCACCTGTCCACAAAAGTTGCGCAGTTTGGTCACCCATTGCCTGTATCGATACTGTTTTAATATCTTCACATATTTGTATTGGATCACCTACTTCAATTTCAACAGGTTTGTTAAATGAAATTGTTAAGGTATCGTCTTCTTGTGCACATACGCGTGAGCCTGTAGATGTAAATATGAGCTGGACGAACTCATTTGAAATATCTGAGGAAGCAGGAGTGTAGTTCGTGTTTGAATTTGTTACCTCCCCAAACAAACCTGAACCTCCGCTCCAAATACCTGTACTCGCATGTGTTAAGAATGCGGAAATGTTAATCGGATTATTTTTTGAACAGATAATTTTGTCTAAGCCCACATCAATAATCGGGGCCATTTCAAAATTTATACGGATGGAATCAATTGCATCTGTGCAAGCTCCCTGAACAATAGAAGCGTTGAGAAATAATTTTACAAATCCTGTTTTTCTTTCTGCAGCAGTGGGTGTATATATAGGATTGAATACATTTCTTGAAGGTGAAAATGAACCCAAACCACCTGTCCAACTACCTTGTACGTTGTTTGCTATTTCTCCTTGTAATTGAAAAAAAGGTATAGTCTCACAAACTAAACTATCATTTAATTGTCCAATAGGATTGCGAATATCTGCATCCATTTGCACATCAATAAGGTCAAAGGTTAAGTTATCGGTTACGATATTTGGGTACCACCATGTATTTATCGTTTCAGATGCAGCGTTATTTCCTCTGTTTTTCCATTTGTGGCAACCAGACATATTTGAACAGCCTGTTAAATTTACTTTTGCATCTATAGCTGTTCCGGCTGTTATGTTGGTATCGTCCCAATACAAACTGGGTTGTGTACCAGCTGGCCGAATGAGTTCAACGATATACCCATCTGGATTTGCTTCTACATCGTAGAGCGGCAAATGGGTTACCCCATTTAAATAATTCACTTGTAAGGGAATGTTTGTAATACTTATAATAACGTTACCTTCTCCGTCTTTGCTATTCCAAGGAATGCAATTGATACCAGCAACAACGGGCGTAATGATTAAAAGATCGGTAGAATTTGGTTGGTAACCCAGCGTTCCGTTTAAATCCAAGACCATTTCAATTTGTCCAGGTTTATTTACGGTAATATTGATACATCTATTTGCAGGGTCGCATCCTGTAACTTTAGTAGGTGCTGTAATTGTACCAAAACTACCAGTAGGATAACACGTTGGATCGGGGTCGTTCAAGAAAATTTTATATTCAGGTAGGGTGAAATCACCCACTTGGCTTGCACGATCTGCTATTACATTTCCAGTATTAGAAAGTCCTGTTGAATTCGCTGTGATGACAGCACCAAAAGGCTGCATTCCATTAAAATCGATAGAAGTTACAATGCTGTCTTTGGAAAAAATATACATTTTGGCTGTGAATGGATTTGTTGTTGCTTTGGTGTTAATATCCCATGAGTACGACCAAATTCGCCCACTTTGTGCTGTATTGGCATTAGCTACTGTTATATCAAAAAAATCAAATATCCGTTGTGCATTTCCAGAATTGTTGAATTCTATGTAATAATCACCTGATAATAAAGAAGTATAGCTTATTGCATTATAGCCAGAAGCACCAACTAATTGTTGAGGACCTGCAACAGCCTGATTATACGTTGAAATAAATCCTTGACCGGAAGTAGATAATGTTTGTGCGGCTACAACAATATTACCACTGGGATCTTTTATTCGAAATGAAACATCATTATCGGATTGTTTAAATCCAACATAGATGATTTCACCCGGATTGCATACGTGTATGTATAATCGATTTAGATTGGGAGCATTATAGGTAGCAAATTTTCTACCCCGATCATTTATTTGTATAAACCCAAAGTCAGTAGATGTGGGCATTAATTGTTTTGTACCCTCTGCTGAACAATATAAGGGGGAAAATGAAATCGTTATTATGGAAATAGATTGCACACATAAAATAACCATCCATTTTATAGAATTGGAGATTATTGAGGACGTGTTGATTTTAAAATGAGTTCCAAATATCATAAAGTACAGGTTATTTTTACCCTTACTTACAATACATGTGGTTTTATAAAAAGTAACGTATTCAATTAAATGCCACAATGTATCTAGTGAACTTCGTTAAAAAAATGTTTTATAAATTTAAAAGGAGTCCAAAAAATTGGACTCCTTTTAAATAATTTATTTTAAACGTATAATTAGTTAATAGAAAGTAATTCTACATCAAATATTAAAGTGGTATTTGGTCCAATTAATTCAGATGCGCCACGTTCGCCATAAGCTAAGTTTGAAGGAACATATAATTGCCATTTTGAACCTGTAGGCATTAATTGTAATGCTTCAATCCAACCTGCAATTACACCATTCACTGGGAATGTAGCAGGCTGTCCGCGTTCTACAGAACTATCAAATACGGTTCCGTTTATTAATGTACCATGATAATGTGTAGTAACTTTGTCGGAAGCACTTGGTTTAGCACCTGAACCTTCAACCAAGACTTTATATTGTAAGCCACTTGGAAGCGTTATTACATCTGGTTTTGTAGCATTCGCTTTTAAAAATGCCGCACCTTCTTCAATGTTTTTAGAATGTTTTTTTGTTTGCATTGCTTGGAAGTAGGTATTCAAAATTTGACCGCCTGCTTCTTCATTAATTTGTAACGTCTTATTGTTGAATACATCTGACAAAGCAGTTGTAATTGCTTCTAAATTTAAATCCTCAAACCCTTGATTCTTAAGGCTTGTTGCAATGTTAACCCCAAGGCTATAACTAACTTGATCTTTTTCTGTTGTATATGTTCCCATGCTATTTTAATAATGTTAGCCTGCAAGTTCCGATTAATAAAGACAAATCCCAAATAGCTAAAGCTCAAATTCCAAAAATCAAATTCCAAACGGCTCAAGACCACAAGCAGCCTATAAATAACACTTCGCAAATAGCTAAAGCTCAAATTAAGAACTTTAAACGAATACCTCGAAAAATAAAATTTAAAAATCCAAAGCCTAAAATCAAAAAAACGATTGATTGTTTAATAAAGTAGCCATAAAATATTCTTTTGAATTTTTAAAGGCTTAAACGGTTGCAGCAATGCAACCATTTAAGCCTTTGTAATTTGTGTTTTGTTATTTTGAATTTCACAAGTGAATTAAACGAAACGTATGAAATATGTTTCGTTTAATTCACTTGTATTGATTTGAGTTTAATGATGCGGATTTTATTCAGAAAACGCATCATTTGATATCCAGCATCCACTTCAAACCAGCGCAAAGAGTTGTTCGGGTTTGTTGGGTTTGCATGATGGTTGTTGTGAAAGGATTCTCCCCAAAAGACAAAATCAATAGGAAGGATATTTTTTGAAGTATTATTCATTTTACAATTTACATAACCAAAACGGTGTGCCCACCAATTCACAGCAGCTCCTTGAAAAGAGCCCATTAAGATTGTGAATGGTAGAAATAAGAACTGCCACCAAGCAGTTGCAAATTCATCATAAATTAAAATATAGATAAATATCCAGATAAAGCGAGCATAGAAGGTGTGGGCATACTTTTCAAAACTTGGCCAGTCAGGTAAGTTTTTAGTAAACGTATCTTTTACTTTTGTTTTACCCGTATATACATTGATATAATTATTTCGGGTATCCCACATCATTAATAGCATGTTAGATGAGTTTGTAGGAGAGTGGGGATCCTCTGGTGTATCCGTATGGGCATGATGCATGCGGTGCATTTTACCGTATGCATTCGCACTTATGTACGAAGAACCTTGGGAAATAAAGCAACCTACATAAAAAACACGTTCCCAAAATTTAGACATGGTGAAAAAACCATGAGCGGCATATCTATGGTGAAATATGGATTGGAAAAATAAGGAAACATACCAATGTATTATAAGGAAGGCGAAGATAATCATACTCTACATCTAAAGGGTGAAATTGATTAAAAGAGTAGAGACTACGTGCCAATTCCCAGGTTGTGAGGATAATCTTTATAAATAAATATAACTGAACGTAAATGGGCTATATTAAAGAAAAATCTTCAAGTAATTTGAATGAATGAATTACTTTCATCTTATAACGTTTAATGAAACAAATAGTTGTGTAATAAAAAAACATGTTTGAATAATTACATTTATATTTGAATAATGACAACGTACAATTTATGAGCAATAAATTAGAACCAATTCAATCAAAAGACTTTTCCAATCAACGTTTGGACGAAACAGAGTATGAAGGTCAACAATTTTCAAATTGCAATTTTACCAATTCTCGCTTAAATGGTGTCGAATTTATTGATTGCAGTTTTGAGAATTGCAACTTCAGTAATGCAACGTTCGATGCAGCATCATTGAAAAACTGTATGTTTCATGAATGCAAACTTTTGGGTGTTTCATTTTCTGCAATACGCGATTTCGGATTTGAAATTCATATGAAGCAATGCAATCTATCCTTTGCTTCTTTTGATAAGAAGAAAGTATATAAAAGTACCTTTCAACATTGTAACATGGAGGGTGTAAATTTCACCCAAGCAGATCTTTCAAAATGTAAACTAGTTCATTGCAACATGTTGGATGCATTGTTTAACAATACCAATTTAAGCGGTGTTGATTTTAGAACAAATACAAATTTTGTCATACATCCAGCTGCAAACAATGTAAAAAAAGCTCATTTTCAATCCCATGATTTATATCGCTTGTTAACAGCATATAATATTTTGATTGATTGATTCAAGTTTAGATAGAACTGATTTTATCTCTTATTATTAAATAAATTAACAAACGTACTTTTTGAAAATCAGTACGTACATACATTTTAATATGGCAACTAAAGCTCCTGCACTTCATAAAATTCTTGTTATACAAACGGCATTTATTGGGGATGCGATTTTAGCAACGGCCTTATTAGAAACCCTTCATGCATCTTTACCTCATGCATCTATTGATTTGTTGGTACGTAAAGGAAATGAATCGCTGTTTTCAAATCATCCATTTTTACATGAAGTATTGATTTGGGATAAGAAGGGAAGTAAGTACAAAAACTTAATGTCATTACTTTCAACCATTCGCACTTCAAAATATGATCTTGTTATAAACTTACAGCGCTTTGGCGCAACAGGTTTACTCACTGCTTTTTCTGGCGCCAAAATGACTGTGGGCTATGATAAGAATCCATTTTCTTTTTTGTTTACGAAAAAGTTTCCGCATCAGTTAGATAAAGGCTTACATGAAGTTGATCGCAACAATACCTTGGTAGATTGGTTTGCATCAAGTATAAAACGTCAACCAAAACTTTATCCATCCGCAGAACAGTACAAAAAAATAGAAGCGTTTGCAGCCCAGCCGTATATATGTGTTGCACCTAATTCGGTGTGGTTTACCAAACAATATCCCGAACATAAATGGATCGAATTTTTGCAAGCAGTACCGAAACACCTGGTCGTTTATTTATTGGGTGCACCTGGCGATGCAGCGAGTTGCGCTCGAATACAAGCGGCTGTACAAACCAATTCACATATTGAAGTGCTTGCAGGAAAATTATCGTTTTTAGAATCGGCTGCTTTAATGGAAAATGCTACGATGAATTATGTAAATGATTCGGCACCGATGCACATCGCATCGTCCATGAATGCGCCGGTAGCTGCAATCTTTTGTTCCACTGTACCGAGCTTTGGCTTTGGTCCACTGTCGGATCAATCATTCAATATTGAGACAACTGAAAAACTAAGTTGCAGACCGTGTGGATTGCATGGTTACAAAGCCTGTCCGGAAGGGCATTTTAAATGCGCCGAAGGGATTGAGAAGGAGCAGCTGTTGAGCTTAGTTGCGAGGCTCTAGTTACTAGGTACTAGACGAGGAAAGGTGTAGCGTTAACGGTCGAAGTGTAAAGTGTAGTGGCAGCTGCTGTATCAAGTTTGGCGTATAACGGTTGATGGTTTGTAGGATATGGTGAAATGTTTTAATCCTCAATGAATAGGAAAGAGTAAAGTGAGTGTAAGGTGTAGTTGGTAGATTAACGTCGTCGAGGTTTAAAACCTCGACGACGTTTGTTATTTAGTCTGAATCAGAATTTTAGAATCGTTAAGATCATTTCTTTCCTACAATTCAAAAAAAAACAAAAGGTCAAACCAATATTTTATCAATCTCGGTTAAACGAGATCTTGACTAATCCTTAAATCCATTAATCCTAATTCAGACAAAAAAAATGGTAAACACATTTCTGTATTTACCATTTTAAGAGCCTCTTGTCGGGATCGAACCAACGACCTACTGATTACAAGTCAGTTGCTCTACCAGCTGAGCTAAAGAGGCCTTTACCCGTTAGGGAGTGCAAATATAAGAACGTTTTTTATAAAATCAATGGCTGAATAAAAAAGAAGGCATGTTTTTATTCACATCTAATTTTTTGTGTATTTGATTAAGTATGTAGGATTACACCATGTTGTTGACATGCAGAATAAAGCATACAATATTTTAATCCGTTTGTTCTAGTAAACAGCAGTATTAATATTCTTATTTACAATAATATCGCCCCACTGAGGTTTAAAATATATCATCAAAGATCAGTGGGGTGTTGGCTGAAAAAGCCGAACCTTTGCGAAAAGTTATTTGTTGGCCAATAGATTTTCTACCCGCTCATTATAGGTTTTTAAAGATATATTATGTGAACGCCTTTGGCGTTGCGCCTATATTATGGTTTGGATTATATTCTTTCTACAATAATATCACCCCGTTGGGGTTGAAACTGTATCATCAAATAGCAGTTGGTTGTTGGCCAGAAAAGGCGCAACAACGGGTTGATCAGTGGTTGAGATATAAAGCCTAAGTGAATCTTGCGCTAGCTAAAGTAACATAGATAGAGCGGCGGGAAAAAGCCGAACCTCGTGCAGTTTTGGTGTTAGCTTTGAGGGTATTCAGAATGTGTTCGCACTTAAACGTGCTAACCACGGGATGAAAATTTAAACAATTAACCCCATCGGGGTGGCATTTTTATAGAATGATGTTTCATTACAAAATAAAACGCACGGAGCTCCGTATAGGAGCGACCATCTTGCTCTAGCCAAAGTATCATCATAGAATAGCGGGTGGTTTTTGTGTCACAAACCATGGTGAGGGCGGTTACACTCTAAACTCTACACTTTACATTAAATAAAACAAGTACAAAAAAAAATGATAAACACATTTCTATGTTTATCATTTTAAGAGCCTCTTGTCGGGATCGAACCAACGACCTACTGATTACAAGTCAGTTGCTCTACCAGCTGAGCTAAAGAGGCTTCTTTCCCTAAGGGAGTGCAAATATAAGAACGTTTTTTTTCTTTGCAATAGCTTCATCAAAAAAAAGCAATAAATATTTATCAACCTGTTGAAAACTTTAGGTTTTTACTATGTCCTTAAACTCGCTAAACAGGCAGATTTTCACTATCTTGTATCGTTAATTTAAAGAATAAATATCTACAATAGAATTATGTCGGATCAACCTATTTCGGGCGGAACAAATATCATCCCAATTAACATTGAGGATGAAATGAGAGGTGCTTACATCGATTATTCCATGTCTGTTATTGTTTCAAGAGCATTACCAGATGTACGGGATGGTTTGAAGCCTGTTCACCGCCGAGTGTTGTATGGTATGGAAGATTTGGGTGTGCATTATAACAAAGCCCATAAAAAATCTGCCAGAATTGTTGGGGAAGTATTGGGTAAGTATCACCCACATGGTGACTCCTCTGTATACGATACCATGGTTCGTATGGCTCAACCTTGGTCCTTGCGCTATCCAATGGTAGACGGACAAGGAAACTTTGGTTCTGTCGATGGAGATTCACCTGCTGCGATGCGTTATACCGAAGCTCGTTTGAAGCGAATTGCGGAAGAAATGCTAGGCGATATCAATAAAGATACCGTTGATTTCCAATCTAACTTTGATGATTCCCTTCAAGAACCAACGGTATTACCCGCTAAAGTTCCCAACTTATTAATAAATGGTTCTTCTGGTATTGCCGTAGGTATGGCAACCAACATGGCGCCACACAATATTACAGAAGTGATCGATGGTATTATTGCTTACATCGAAAACAATGAAATTACCATTCCTGAATTGATGGTGCATATAAAAGGCCCAGATTTTCCTACTGGAGCAACTATTTATGGCTACCAAGGTATTCGTTCAGCTTTTGAAACGGGTAGAGGACGTATTGTACTTCGTTCGCGTTCAACCATTGAGACGACACCAACAGGAAAAGAACAAATCATTGTATCAGAAATTCCATATCAGGTGAATAAAGCCGCCATGATTGAGAAAATCGCTGCAATGGTAAATGAAAAGAAAATTGAAGGCATTAGTGATATCCGCGATGAATCGGATAGAGACGGGATGCGTATCGTTTTCGATTTAAAAAGAGATGCAATCGCAAACGTTGTATTAAACAACTTATTTAAATATTCTCAGTTACAATCTTCTTTCAGTGTAAACAACGTGTGTTTGGTTAAAGGTCGCCCGATGACCTTGAACTTGAAAGAAATGATTGAGTACTTTGTAGAACACCGTCATGATGTTGTTACTCGTCGTACTGAATATGAATTAAAAGAAGCCGAGAAAAGAGCCCATATTTTACAAGGGTATTTAATTGCCTTAGATCACTTAGATGAAGTCATTAAATTAATTCGTGAATCCCGTGATCCAGAAGCTGCTCGTATTGGCTTGATGACAAGTTTTGGCATGTCTGAAATTCAAGCAAAAGCTGTATTGGATTTAAGATTACAACGTCTTACGGGGATGGAGCGTGATAAAATCATCAAAGAATACGATGAAATCATGGCATTAATTGGTCGTTTGAAAGACATTCTTGCAAGTGTAGAATTAAGAATGCAAATTATCAAAGATGAATTGAATGAAATGAAAGAACGTTACGGCGATGCACGTAGATCTGACATTGTTCACGCATCGGATGATATCAATATTGAAGATATGATTCCGGAAGAGCAAATGGTAATTACCATTTCGCATGAAGGATATTTGAAACGTACCGCTTTAACAGAATACAGAACACAAGGCAGAGGTGGCGTTGGATCAAAAGGTGCAGGTTCGAAAGAATCGGATTATACCGAACACTTATTTGTTGCATCAACCCATAATTACTTGTTGTTCTTTACAGAATTTGGTAAAGTATTTTGGTTGAAAGTATATGAAATCCCTGAAGGAGGTAAGACTACCAAAGGTCGTGCGATTCAGAATGTTATACAAATTGAACCAGGTGATAAAGTACGTACCGTTATCAATGTGAAAACATTGACAGACGACGATTACATCAATAACAATTTCTTAGTAATGTGTACTGAAAAAGGTACCATTAAGAAAACAACGCTTGAAGCATATTCAAGACCACGTACAGGCGGTATCAATGCAATTACTATTCATGAAGGCGATCGTTTGTTGGATGTGAAAATGACATCTGGTAGCGATGAGTTGGTTATTGCCTTACGTTCGGGTAGAGCCATTCGTTTCAACGAAAGCAAAGTTCGTCCAATGGGTAGAACTGCATCGGGAGTGAAAGGTGTTTCATTGGCGAATGATCAAGATGTGGTTGTTGGTTTGGTTGCGATTAGTTCTCCAGATACAACCTTATTGGTAGTATCTGAAAAAGGATACGGAAAGCGTTCAGACATAGAAGATTATCGTGTTACAAACAGAGGCGGTAAAGGTGTTAAAACCTTAAATATCTCTGAAAAAACAGGTAATTTGGTAAGTATCTTGGGCGTAAACGATCAATATCAAATCATGATCATCAATAAATCAGGTATAACCATTCGTATGGCGGTTTCTGATTTACGTGTCATGGGTAGAGCAACGCAAGGTGTTCGCTTGATAAAGATCCAAGAAGGAGATGCGATTGCTTCGGTAGCGAAGTTTGAATTTACAGATATTATCGACGAAGAAGGTGAATTAGCAAAACCAGATGAAGCAGATGTTATTCTTGCTGAAGATGGAGAGACTGAAGAAGCGGAAGACGAAACAGAGGATGAAAGTCCGGAAGATTCGACGGAAGAAACACCAGAATAGTCAAAATAAAATACTTTAAATAAATACGTTAAGCGCAAAGCCATAAACCATAACTATAGGTTTGTGGCTTTGTTGTAAATAAGAAGATTTTATCATTCGGTTTACGTGATTTTCTAGTGTTACCACTAAAAAAACAAGATCAAAATCTCGAAATAGGTAAATCTTTACAGCATTGATTCTATTTACCCAAAAACGCATTCAATATATGAGCCGCTTTCTTACATTCATTCTTATCGTTATTTCTACCATTTCTGTTCACGCGCAAAATGCTTCATTGACCAATGCCATTTTGTATTATAATGATGGTAATTTGGTAAAAGCAAAGGAAGAAATTGACAAAGCAGCTGTCAATGAAAAAACGATTTCGATACCTAAAACGTGGTTTTACAAGGGTGTTATTTATAAAGATGTATATGAAATATCTGCAGCTGAAGGACAAACGGAGAATGTTTCAGCCTTAAATAAATCTACGGAAGCTTTTCAAAAGGTGTTTACGTTCGAAAAAGTATCGTCTGAGTTTACTGAAAAATCTACGGACGAATTAGATGAAATCTGGAGAATATCCATAAACAGGGGAGTGAAATTGTATCAAACAGAAAAGTATATTGAATCTATCACTGATTTTGAACGTGCACAACGCATTAAGTCTGCAGACACAACAGCTTATGTATATGCCTTGTATGCAGCCAATGAATTGGACAGTACAACCTTATTACAAAAATATGCATCCAAATTACTAGACTTAAATTATACCAGTGAAAGCGTATATTATATCGAAATTGGGGATTTAATGAACCGAAGTTTATTGGATAGTGCACTTGTTACCTCCAATACAGCATTAGGCAAATACCCACAAGATGTAGCATTAAAGACCCAACAAACGGAGCTTTTAGTAAAGTTGAATAAAGGGCAAGAAGCAATTGAAAATTTAAAAGCACTATCAGCCAAAAATCCCAAAGATGTTCAGTTGTTGTTGAATATTGGTTCCCAGTATAGCAATTTGAATGATGAAGTACATGCTGAGACCTATTATAAAAAAGTAATCGCATTGGATTCTACCAACTACATTGCAAATTTTAATATGTCTGCTTATAGTGTAAACCGTGCCTTAGTTACAGTAGATAAAATTCTTGCCTTCGATAACGAAAAGCATAAAACAAATAGATCGTATTTTCCCAACCCAGAAACTGATCCATTACGCATCGCATTGCGAAAAGAACTTGAAACGGCAAAAAAGTTTGCGAATAAAGCGAAAGTCAGCAATGCGTCAGAACAGAAAAATGTGACTGCTGTCCTGGAGAATGTTACGTCGATGGAAGAACGATTTTTGAAGTAGGGGATTGGGCTAAAGAATTGTATTATTTATACTCTCAAGGTTTTGAAAACCTTGAAGGTATTTTCAAAGTGATTAGCCAACACATTAATCTATAAAATACCGCACGGTTTCGGGATCATTCAAGGACAGTCGGATGTGAACGGTACCAAAATGTTGCAGTACAATTTTATTCTTTAATGCTTTAGTTAAAGAACGATACAAAACTGATCCCGATATTTTTTCTGGGAAAATCAATCGAATATTCCAAAGACCTAAACAATCAAGTAAAGCAAGATTAACCCCCATCATTTGTGACTCATTTAATAGATGGGCAGGCGGGAAACATTCTTCAGCTATACCAATAATGGCATGCACCGTTTCTGCAGCATCTACATTCACATATGGAACTCCATCAATCATGAAGCCCTCAATATCATCTTCCCATTGATTTACGGTTTGTTCGGCCTTATCCATAGAGTCAAAAAGGTCTTCCATTAATTGATTGATATACGTTTCCATTCTAGCTGGTTTGAATTCGTTTTTAAAAATCAAATGTATTCATTCTTTAGTTTAAACGGTAGGGATGAACGTTAACATATGTTACTATTTTTCAATTATTTATCGGAAAAAAGGTTTATGTGCTTGAATAATCTTTAAGCGTGGGTTAAGGTTGATGGATTGAATACCTATGAAAAATGATGATTGTCCGGAAACGGAATTTTTTTTTTTGATGAAAGGAAAATTGTACGTGGATGGAAGAGTGACTCAAAAGTAGGGAAGAAGTTAATAAAAAATTAATCTGTAACGTCGGAGTCCATCGACAGATCAGGCCGCTTCCATGTATTACCACAGATTAATTTTTGTAAAGTTAAAGGATTTTTTTGAAAACTACTTGGTGGCATTATTAGTATTCAAATAGAATATGACTATTGGACATTTCAATTCCGCGATGGTGCGATTAAGAGTCACTGAATTCATGTTGAATGTACTTGCGTGTTTTAATTTCAATTCCGCGGTGGTGCGATTAAGAGATGAATAATCAGGGAAATACTTCGCATACTCCCAAGCATTTCAATTCCGACATGGTGCGATTAAGAGCGTATTATTTCGCATTTAACACAAAAGTACGACGTATTTCAATTCCGACATGGTGCGATTAAGAGTTAAAATCACCTCCATTATAACATACGTATACCTGATTTCAATTCCGACATGGTGCGATTAAGAGCTCAACTACTTATGTAGAAGGCACTGATTATACAATATTTCAATTCCGACATGGTGCGATTAAGAGGTAAGCTCTGCAACTAGTTCCTCTATAACATTGTCATTTCAATTCCGACATGGTGCGATTAAGAGTTTCTTTTGTTTCAATAGCCTGTACTGTTAAGTCATATTTCAATTCCGACATGGTGCGATTAAGAGGCGAAGACTTAGTAGAATCAATCGAATCTGTAACGTATTTCAATTCCGACATGGTGCGATTAAGAGATGGCAACAGAAGTAGAGGTAATTAAGTTTGAAGGATTTCAATTCCGACATGGTGCGATTAAGAGTTACATAACCACCATTACTTACTGTACCAATATCCGATTTCAATTCCGACATGGTGCGATTAAGAGCTTCGTTAGTAATATCATTTAATGTTTTTTCTGAATATTTCAATTCCGACATGGTGCGATTAAGAGAACAGACGAAGGGGGCACGAAATTAGACGCTACAAATTTCAATTCCGACATGGTGCGATTAAGAGTCCTTATTCGTAGCAGGTCTGAACCGGTACGTATTGTATTTCAATTCCGACATGGTGCGATTAAGAGGTTTGAAACAGTTAAGACTCAAACCGTGCTACGCTGATTTCAATTCCGACATGGTGCGATTAAGAGATTATCAAAAATGGCGAACTGGTGCAGACGTTGGAAATTTCAATTCCGACATGGTGCGATTAAGAGACCCAACGCGTGCGCCATATATTGCCCTTTGCAAATTTCAATTCCGACATGGTGCGATTAAGAGCTTAATTTGCCCCCTGCAAGGCGCATAAGTTCTTCTATTTCAATTCCGACATGGTGCGATTAAGAGCATAGTTGAAATGATGTACGAAGAAGCTGGGTATTATTTCAATTCCGACATGGTGCGATTAAGAGATACTGAAGTAAACGAACGCTGCGACTGCCAATGCATTTCAATTCCGACATGGTGCGATTAAGAGAAGAATGCCGAACCCTATCCTATCTGATTTTTCTTTGTATTTCAATTCCGACATGGTGCGATTAAGAGGAGACAGTATCGTTTGCAAGTTCTTAACTAAATTATTTCAATTCCGACATGGTGCGATTAAGAGACTCAAACCCAAATACATTAGCTGTTAATGCCAAATTTCAATTCCGACATGGTGCGATTAAGAGTGAAATTCCAATTAAAGAAATATTTTCCTTTTTATATTTCAATTCCGACATGGTGCGATTAAGAGACTTTAAAAGAATTGTCTTTTCAATTGTATGCACTATTTCAATTCCGACATGGTGCGATTAAGAGGTGCTGAAAATCTGACTAACGGCGAAAAGTTAGGCATATTTCAATTCCGACATGGTGCGATTAAGAGCAGAGCCATGATACATGCTGTCTTACCCATGCGAAATTTCAATTCCGACATGGTGCGATTAAGAGTATGATTGATAACCCGTAGCCAGCCAAATATGCAAAATTTCAATTCCGACATGGTGCGATTAAGAGGTTTGTGCCATCTATTTTAAGCGATAGAGGTAAAATATTTCAATTCCGACATGGTGCGATTAAGAGAGATGTACCGACAGCAGTAAGCAATAGGGCAATTTTATTTCAATTCCGACATGGTGCGATTAAGAGTTATAATGCTTTTGCGATTGTAGAAGATGCAAGCGAATTTCAATTCCGACATGGTGCGATTAAGAGTCTTATTTAATGGTGCAGTGAAAAAGTCTTTTAATGATTTCAATTCCGACATGGTGCGATTAAGAGTGCGTCTAGCTTTTGGGTACTATTATCTATATTTGATATTGCAGTTTTGATATGGTACGAATAAGAGCGTGACTGTTAGCGTG
>ERZ724508.187-NODE-187-length-44351-cov-5.899494_pt1 | contig 44351 bp, 69 predicted proteins | sample MGYA00376041_ERZ724508 | MGnify/ENA primary metagenome ERZ724508 (study PRJEB28724, sample SAMN07190887) | wastewater metagenome | isolation source: effluent of sewage treatment plant in Hong Hong | place: USA: Christiansburg, Virginia | collected 2016-03-01 ...
GAAGCGTATGAACTTCGCTCGAAGTTAGTAATCAAGGCCATTCCAATGCTCAACCCCGATGGTGTAGTACTTGGAAATTTCCGGACAAGTCTGTGTGGGAGAGACCTCAACCGAGCCTTTCGTGCCTCAATCGATGCCCTTTTCCCTGAAGTCAGATTTCTGAAAGAACTGGCAATAAAAACCAAGGAAGAATTCAAGAACCGTCTGACCGTGTTCATGGATTTCCATGGCCACTCGGTGAAGAAGAACGTGTTTATTTATGGCCCTGAATACGGAATCTGCTAGAGTAACTACTACAAGACGCGCATTCTTCCAAAGCTTATTTCCAATAAAACCTAAATGTTCCGGTACTATAGCTGTATGTTCCGAATCGCCACCTTTAAGAGATCAACGGCGCGTGCAGTGCTGCTCCGGACCATCCCGCACTGTTATACTGTTTAGGCTAGCAACGCCTTCTTCTACTCCTCAGACGATAAGAAGGACAACTGTTTCACGCCTGCAATATTCGCTCAGATGGTACTATTGGTCAGCTAACATAGGGAAGCATCATTGCAGATACCTTTCGTGAGTACCTCGATCTGCTCATCGCCTAGGAATTCATGCAGGTCGAAAAACGGCGTAGAATGCGAGAGAACAAGCTGTTGCGGAAGCGACGAGGTAAGGACGAACAAGCAAAATACATTAGCACCTAAAAGTACCGGAATGACAATAATAACCGTTAACGGAAGTATCGTCTTTCGAGTGTAAACTCCGTCTAGCAACCACGTTAATCGCAACAGCGCACAAATGATTACACGTCATCGCAACATCACCAATCCATTGGCCACCAATCCTCACGCAACCTCGAGTCGTAGCTAACGGACTTGCCCTTAAAAACGCGGCAACTAATCAACTAAATTAAGAAGGAAGAGCAGCAGAAGGGGAGGCCAGCAGATGAAGGCCATGAAAGTGACAATTTTAGCGAAGGTGGGTCTGACAGCTAAAGTGGAGATGACCTGTAACAACCCGAACTGAACAGCCTGCACGATAACATTATGGACGTTCTGGAGGACTTCAAATCAAAGTTTTTCAAGAAGAAGATGTCAGAGGTCAAGTCCCGGCGTGAAGTCAGCGAGAAAAAGGTACCCTCCCGGTAGCGTAAGTAAAAGATCGTCGAAATCGAAATGATTCCGAGCCTACGCAAGAAGGTACTTGATTCCTAAAGCGTTCTGTTGTAGCCAAAACGTAGTAGCTTACCAAAACCAGAAGTTTTCAATTGGCCAAGGATCCGCGAAGACTTCCTGATTCGGACAACAAACTTGAAGAATAATTCACGATCGTTTGCGAAGACACAACTCAGCAACATTCTCGGCGGTTCTGGTCTGCACAACATGTTGCATAAGTGACGCTTTGTATTCAATAGATTGTTGGCAGAATCAAATGGGGTGCTTTTAATTGTCCGTTCTTTTCTTAGGTATTCTCTGACTAACATACTTAAATAATCAATCGAAGAATTCAATGGGAAGTTGTGTGAACAAAGAAGACGGGAAAGCAGTATACCGTCCGGAGAAGATCAAAGTGCCGTCGCGCAGCCGGGTTCCCTCCATTCAGAAGATCGTCGAGGACGGTATCAAACAAGCCAAGAAAAAGGCCCGTCGGGAGAGTGTATAGTCTCGTTACGAGCAAAGTCCTAAGCGTTCTCCGCGAAATGCCTGATACTTCATAGAAAATGATTTAGAAACCGGCCAAGATTGGACTGATGAGGAATCCAATCATAAAGACTCCGGGATTCAGCAGCGAGTTATCCCCTGTTCTTGATTGCCGTCGCATAACCATAGCCTTCCCACCTTTGATTTTTCCAAAGTCGACCGCAATTATAAATGTGTATTCCCAAACCAACCGCCAAGCAAGGAATTCAGTCGATTTATCTGCCGAGCATTTGTGACGGGTGGAGTAAGGCTCCACGACTTGGTTCTTCTCGACGATCCCCATCCGAACTCCTTGGAATCTATTGTCTAATCTAAATTATTTTACTAAAGCCACATATTTTTGCTTTAATGAGAAACACTTGCCCTTTCCATGAGCACAAAATTATATGTTTGTCGCAAGGGTTAAGCCAACAACGGATATTCGGGTCGGAAGATCTGACAGTCAGGGGAGGGAGCGTATCAGAAGCAGCAGAAAACTCATACGAGCAGCCAAGCCATCCAACCCCCAGGACTTTGAGCGCATGATGGCCAATCACAAGAAAGTTTGCGAAGAGAATATCATGCTCCATGAATATTTCGATGTCTTCGAAAGGAGATACGTAGAGAGCAAGCGCCAGCTAGAAGTGCTATCCAAACAGAACCAATAGCTGAAAAATACAGTGAAGTTGTTGACTGGCGCCACCCGATCCCGGTCGAGTAACAGCATGAATGGCTATTATGCTAAGCATCTGCCAGCAGAGGACAACGGTGACCCCTACCAACGCGAGCAGTCGAAATAGCCGCTCGTCAAACACAAACGGAAGCTAACTCAGTAGACCAAGACCTTCAGTAAGTGACAACCCAATTCCGGTCGTTGGCAGGCACTGGTAGTTGGAATTCAACCGAAGTACACACAACTACTGATCTATCATTCTAAAATTTGTTTGGGTGAAAGTTATCTGGCGCTCATTGCGCTCAATGCATTATTGGATTGGGCGACTTGGAGTTGATTAAGTGCGGGTTGGCCGATTTCGAGTTATTATAATTAACAATGAAGCGGGATCGTGACCCAAAGGCTGAAAAGCAACTTACCGAGCAGGACAAACCTTCAAAGAAGCAGAAGAAGGAAGACGATGATTAATTTGAACAGGATGAACCCGATCATGAGAGCGACCAGGAAATCGAAGATGATGGTAGCATTTGTCATTATGTAGGTGAGAAGACCAGCGAGCACAGCTCCATTGATATGGATGCCTACTTGAATGCACGCGACAAGATACCTAGCTAGGACGATGAAGATGGAGACGAGGATGATGATGACGATTCGGAGTCCGAATACGATGAGGAGGGAGAAGATTAGGACGACAACGAGGCAAGTGAAACACCTCCACAAAGCAACAAGAAGAAGTGATTTTGAGCTAAAGCTAAAGTGTTGGAAATCACTCGTTTGGCGTGAAGTAGATGGTCAAGAGGTCCTCAACGCGCAGTTCCAGCACTGAGCGTTACTGATCGTATGCACCGCGTTTCTTCAGTCTGACGGTTACTGGGTCGTTGCGTTCCAGCACTCGAATTTCATGTCCCATGAGACTGCTCAGAAGCCCGGGCTTTATGCACTTCAACTGAATTCGATAGTTGTAGTAACCCACTCCCGCACAACGAATCTACTTGACTTCGAGGTTCTCGGGATAACACCTTACAATATCATCCACCTCGAACTGTACGGGATGTTCGAAGTATTTGTGTAGAGTCCATTCGAATTGAGTTTCGATGCTACACACCCTTTCAGACGCTCTTTCCTCCACGAAAGGGTAAAACTCTAGCGAAGATATGTCGCTGAGTCCGAACGACGTTAGCACGGGAACTTCCAATTGTAAACAATCTCCTATCCTCACCGGCATGATATCCTGAATCAGCGGGATCCTCTCCTTCGTGAAGTGATTCTGAGTCGTTGGATGTGTACCCTCGTTTCCTCACGATAGACCCATACTGTTCGGTTACTCCTCGTTACGTCGAATTGTAGCTCCCAGAATAGTTTGGCGAGCTTTGCCTTCTTGCGATCTCTGCATTGGTAACTGTATGCAAGCACGTACGAACGATCTACAGTAGTAGTAGTCATACTTACAGATGCATGCTCTGTCAATCGCGTCGTCAGCCGAATGTTAATGCGCGTTTCTCTTATAGGTGGGGGATGTTTGACCTGAGCTACTGTTTGATGTGCTGGCGACCGGACGTAGATGCACGTAACAGATGTTACTGCCAGCCACTTTCCGTAGTGTTTACTGAATCTCGCCCGAAGACACTCTTCCACCGCTTCCAGAAACTCTTTGATCTTACGGTTGAACTGCCTTCCCACGAGACGAAACTGGAGTAGCTCATCCACCAAGAGCTGCCCAAAGAGTACTTCGAAGCACCTCCTGTCATCGATCACTGCACGAAGGGACATTCTTAATTTCACAGATTAACCTTCACAACGAAACAAAATCACCTGCGATAGTCGGAGACTCGCTTCTGGCTGTGAGTGCGTGGATGAAGTCGCTACGGAAATACGCTTCCTGCGATGCAACTTGTGAGGTTGCAGAGGTTCTAGTTACCACCCGCAATTGATCTGCGAAGCAGTCTGTTAATCAGGGTCGACCTTAGCCGACTTCCCTTACAGAGTGTCTGTGAACTTCGAATTTACCCTTTCTCCACTGTATTTCTATTATTTACTTCGGGAATCTTTCGCAGGCTGGGTTGGTTTCTAAATCCAAGCTGGTTGGGTGGTGAAGCGGTGGAACGAATCTCACCTAGCAACGATACACCCCAGATCTTGCATGGTTCCTGATCGATTGGGAGAAACATTGAAGGATGGCTGACTGGCGTGGAGACGGGGGATCCCAAACTGCTTCGTTGAAAAATTGCATAGCTGCTCACTTTCCTCAGAGTCTCGTTCTGGAAGATATCAGCCAACGGTTCGTAGCAGGAATTCCTTGCAACTAGCTCACCAGTTGATCTCCTCTCCCCTCGTTTGCGTAACCCCACATATTTACGGTATTTTTTTGTAGGTGGTTCCTACAGCTGACCTATTTCCCCGCCATCTGTCATTCCTTCCATAGGCCGAAAGCAATTTAAATAGAATCGAAGAAGTAGCGTTCCTGTGTAAATATATGACACAGGACATTCTTGATATGCTTGCTTAAATCAAATACAGCGGTCAGAGGTGTAATAAACTGCGATCTTGTTGAAATAAGTGCAGAGGCCTTCGGTAGCTGTTACTCTTGGAATTCAGTACGCCCTGACCGAAGGCAAGTAGCTCGTCTAGCTTAGCCTGCATGGGACGAATACTACGTAGGAACTACTTGCGGAGCTCTGAACTACCTTAGAGAGCTTTAATACGGTCTATCTTGAGGCGCTGGAACTCCACTGAGAACTCTCGAATGCGCTCCATGATGATCAGCTTTTATGCGCGGCTGCTCACATCCTCAGTAGCATCGGCAACCGCATAGATATCAAAGATGACTTTGAGTGCCTGCTTGACCTAGCGCATCTGCTCAGAGCCTTTGAGATTGGAACGAAGCACCTCGAGCACCTCCCGAATAGCTTGTGAGTAGGATGGTTCCTCCTCATCAACCAGCAGGATGTGCTGGGATTCAGTTTGGAAGGTGAGTTTTTTCCGACGTAGCTCCTCTCTCACATCATCGAGTTCCGAATCTTTCAGAATAAGCAGTTCCTCAGCCTTCTGATTTTAGTTACGCAGCTATTCGATGTAATTCATCATCTATCCGCAGCGCCTCTCCAGCTCGCGGTTATCGTTGTTAGCTTTCGAGAGTTCTATTTGTAGCTCTTCCACTTCACCGGGGTTGGTGATGACAAGCAAGTCAGAGTTATCCATATTGTCAACCTGCACTTTCAGACTATTGAGTTGCTCCTGCTGTTAGCATACCGTATCCTTCAGCTTTGCGATCTCCACCACCTGTTTAGCGTTGGTGGCTTTGAGCCCTTCTATCGTATCGTGATGCTTCTCCCTGCACTCCTTCAGTCTTTCACGCATCTCTCGGCTAGCACTCTCCATGAACTTGTATTTTTCTTGGATCTACTACACCTCCAAGCTCATCTCCTTCTCCTTAGCGCTGTTCAGGTAGATTATTTCGTTGAGGTGCATGATCTACTCGTACATCTGTCGCAGCTTATCTGTGTACTCCACTTTCAGCCGGTCAATGTGACGTAGATGGTGGCGATAGCGGATACTCCGCTAGGCCTTAACTATGCTCCGTTGGCTCTTTTAATGCTGACTTTTCTCTGTGTTACGGAACACTGTCTATTTGAAATCCCAAAGTGTGCGACGACTATCCATTAGACTATTTTGCAAGTCACGGGCTTACTAGCGAAGACTCTCATTTTCGCTGCGAATTCGAGCGAGCTAGTCCTCATCGATGATGTGATCGTATACTACTGACAACTTCAGATCATCGGTTGAAGCTTGGTAGTCTTGAAGCTGAGGTTGAGCAGCGCGTATTGGGCTTTGTGCATATGAAAACGGCTCTTCAAGGAGGTTGGTTTGAACGGAGGCTGTTGCTGTTGGTTTATTCTTGCTCTGGGTAATCGCAATAAGCCTCATGCATTCCTTTTCGAGCACTCCGAAGATAGCCTGTATCTCTTGCTATTTATTGTTAAACTCCTGTATCACTCGGTTGACGAAGTCGTCTTCTGACTCTCGTATTTGCAGTTGGTTTTGATTTTATAGCTCTTCTTCGAGTTCTATGATGCGCTACTCGAGTTCAAGTTCGCGCTGGTTTGCTGTGGTGGTTTGCTCGCGGCTTTCCATGGCCTTGAAGTGGTACTCCCTTTCCTGTTCCAGTTGCAATTCAACTTCGCAAAGCTGCCTTCTGAGATCCTCTAAATCCCGTTCCAGATCCTGGCAATATCGCTATTTTTATCGATAAGCGTTCTCCACTCGAGATAATTCACCTACAAATTTGGTGCTAAGGTTAGAGTTCTGGAGACCTTGGCTTTCGGGTGAGATTGCTGTTGACTGTTGGTGTCGCACTCTACACTACTCCACCTGCCTCTGCAGCATCGTATTGTTCTGCTTTTCTGTCTCATAGCTGTGGTTTAACTGAATAAGCTAGCGTTGCACGCTCTCAGAGATAGCCTTTTCCTGCTCGTAGGAGTACCGCATCTGCTTGTTATCGTCTTTTAGCTGCTGGTTTTACCGTTGGAGCATCGTCAGCTGGGTCTGTTGATCCCGGCGACTGGAGTCTGCAAGCTTCTTTACTCTAACTTCACTCTCTTGCAGCCGGTCTGTTATCTCTTCAGTACGCGATTTCAATGTTTCATTCTACTCACGAGCTCTCTCGAGTTCCGATTGAAGTGACTACCTCAGCCTCTTTTCAGATTAAAATTTCGCTAATAGGTTTGAAACCTCCTCCTTTGGAATTGCTGGTGTGGAGGGCGGAGGTCTGTTGATGTTATTGAATACGATTGTGCTTTGAATGAGATCGCTGCTACGAGGCTTCGGTGTTTCATACTATTCTCCTTAGCGAAGCCTCGACAAATTCTCAACTGAACGTTCACTACGATCGGTAGCTCTCGGTTGAAAACTACGCCCTTCATCCCTAACTATATCGCTGAGCTGGCTTTCGTCCTGCGAGAAGTCCTTCGACTCGTATTGTTAATGCCTACCTGATCCCTCCCGCGACTTGGGCGTAAAGTAGCGATCCACATGCTTTTAAATAGTCTTGTTCAGGCCTGGAGGCATTTTATCATGCGAACCGCTCCTCACGCTTTGCTGTTCCGATCCTTCGTGCACAAGTTTCATTATCGAAATCGAATCCCTCTCATAGATTGGATGGGTACCCATACTCGTGAGGCTATAGAAACCGCAGGAAGTTGCAGTGTACAGCAAATCTCACCCAACTATTTGGCTAGAGGGCTCGTTCAAGATTGTACTACTGCTCCTCACTGCCTTCCAGCTATTTGCTCAGGTCGATGGTTACTACACCCGCTAGCTTCGCTTCCAGGGGTTTGTTAGGCGAGAAGAAATTTAACAGGAGGGTGCTCTGTATGTCTCAATTGTGTACCTTCCTCGGTTGATGAGTGCGACCTGAATCACTACTGACCACTCTCGTTCGCAACCGTAGCTGCTCATTAAAGGTGAGACTGCCACCAGATTGCTCCACCTTCTCGTATCCTTCCACACAGTCACGATCTGTTTTAGCGTTGATTGTACCTATTTTCCAGCACAGAGAAAACTTACAAGGAAACTTCATCTTGATTGCTGCAGTGGTAACGAACAGGGTGAACTCATACTCGCCTACTTGCAGGGCTCCGCCCTTACTTGACGCTTGACCACCCTCCTGCATAACTGATAATTATATTACACAGTTAAGGTTTGAACTCTAGTGTTGCCCTCGGGTTCAGCTTGTAATACTTAATCGGGCATGATAATATAATAGCCTGATGCAGATTAGTGGCTTACCTAACGCAACCATCTCACGACATTAAGGTCATCGCTCACCACCGACGGTCGGGATAGTCGCTATCTGCTGCTTAACTATGTCTTCGGTACGGCTGGGTAGCTTATGCAGAATCCATGCGCAAAGTGAGACAGTATGCTCAGGGAAAGCATTAAGAGGAAGTCTTCGCCAGTGGTTGCCGGGAGAGCACGCAGTTCTATATCCGCTGCTACGACTGCAACAGGGACAGCTACAGTGGTTTCCTCTGCGAATAGTGTTTTCATAGCGGGAGGCATGAAGGACATAGATATCTTCGATTCTCCCATGGGTAGGATTTGTTGATAATGAAGACAGTTCCAATGTAGCTGTGGTGATTAGAGTGTTATCAACCCTCAAGGCTTCTGCCCACATCACCAGCAGCAACTTTCCCCATCGGTGGATTCTAGTAGTATTGATAGGTAAGTCAAGAAGCGCCTAAGCAATGCAATAGCGATAGTATTTGAGGAGCTGTTCCATCTATGCGAGATAAACAACTACGACTGTGACTATCTGCTACAGCGAAAGAATGACCGGATTGATTAGAAGGCATTGAGCTCCCTTGCAATCTGTCGATACACGCAAAACATTGTGGAGCTGCTCTGCTTCTTCGGTAGGGACTACTGCCAGAACAATCCAGCACTAACAATCGCTCTCATCGAGATAATCACTAGCAAGCGCACGTCCAAAAGAAACCACGTGTGCAATAGGACAACCATCGAAGACACCTTCAAATCAAACAAGCATATCGTTCATGTCTGCGAGAAGAGCATCCTTGAGTTGCTCCTGATGCACGCCGTATTCCTCAGTTCCAAGAGTGAGGCGATCAATGAGTTCTTTCGAAGCCTATTTCGAGTATCCAAGTAGTTTCACAAGTTGTTCATTGAGGCCTACTTATCAAAGTACCGGTTTCTCATCGACCCTGGAGTGCTCGACAGGTTCTACCCGGAGACCAGCATTCACTGCCTCTACAGCGAGTTCACCCAAAAGGATCATATAAAACAGTTCCTGAGCAGCCACAACTTCTAGCACTTGTTCCTGCAGTTGATCTACCTGGCCGATAGGCTGGAAGAGTTACACAAACAGGAGAATGCAGTTCAGCAGTCCACTGATCTATACGAGAAGGCGATAACTCCAGTGTTGCAGCTGCTTCGACACCTCGCCTCGCACATCTGCACCTACAAGCTGGAGGTGGAATGCTTCAAGATGGTCAATGAGCTTATTCGGGTGTCATTTTCTTCAAGGCCTATTTCCTCGAAGTCGCTGCAACTGCACAAGCTCAAACTCAACTTCGACCACCATGTACTGCTGCTGGTTCGAAACTTGCTGCGGTCATTAAACTTCAAGGAAGCACATTCCAAGAAGCTGCTGGAGGGGCTACTGTTCATGTACCTGAATGAGAAGCAGACGCAGCTGGAAGAGAGTGAGCACATGATCTTCCACTGGTACAATCTTCCCGAACGAGTGCTGGCAGTTGTACTATTGGCCTACTACACAAACTACAGCCTGCGATAAACCAAGGAAATTTTCAACAGAATCTTCGATGATAGGACTTGCGAAGCCATCATCAAACAGCTGCTAACTTCGTTTGACGAGCAGGAAAGACAGCTGGAACGCAACGTCTACGAACTCGAAGAGAATATTCAAGGGCTCGTGGAAGGAGTGCTTCGCAATCCGAATAACCTTATGTTCGACTGCGACCAACTGTGCTTGCAGTTGTTCATCTTATTGTCCGAACAAGAGCTGTTTGTCAAGTACGTGTTTGATGCAATACCCGAGCCGCGCCGTGCAAGGCTCATTTTGGATTTGGTATTGGAGGAGAGTTACTTTGTCAATGTCTGTGGGGCCTGTGGTTGGGGTGATACAGCAGCGGCCAAGAAACTTCATCTTATCAATGCATTCAACACGCAGAATGCACAGTACATGGAGCTCTAGGATATCCTTGAGCTGTACGACCAAGCCATCTTTAATATCAAGACACTGGGAGCTGACCAAGCCCTGACTGAAATCGGCAAGTTCGACGAAGGGAAGCAAGCCTTCCAACTCAATCAAGACTTACAGGGTTTTACCTTCGTTGAACCTTGGCTGTTTGTGAGGAACAGAGAGCTGTTTGGAATGTTACAACCTCCCAACGCAGATGTAAGCTTGAGCAGCTTCCAGCAGAACAGCCTACTGCGGAAGCAGACCGACATGAAATTAGATACATTCTGCTGTGCCGTAAGCAAAGCCATCACGGAATCCCTGCTGTTCATATCGAATGTCGTTGTGAAGCTTTACCGAGAGCTGTGGAAATTACAACCTAGCGATATCGCGAAACAGAAGCAATAGGTCAACACTAAGCTGAAGCTGCTCCAGATTCTGCTGATCAGAAACTCACATAACGAGGAGTTCGCCAGCAACGTGGAAGGGGAAGCTATACTTGCTAAAAAGGACCCACCAAAGTTCAAGACAGAAGTGCACATGATTCTAATGGAGCTGTCCGCGCAATTTCAGAACGATTGTCTGCAGAATGCCATACGCGAGAGTTAGGAGAATGCCAAGACCACGAAGAGTAGCATCAGCAAAATCAAAACTGTCGCAACCAGCCAAGATATCGGAACTGAAGAAGAGATTCCAGCAGAGGAATAGGCACCGCTTGAATCAGCAGAGTGCTTGCAGTGCTGTAAAGCAACAGCTGAGCAGCTGGTCTGTGGGCTTCGCATCCTCTCAGTAACCACAGCTGAGACGCCTTCACTCTGTTTCGACTGCTGCCAGCATGCATACCACAGAAGCTGCTTAACTGCCAACAACCTCCGATAATTTGTGTGTCCAAAGTGCCACATCCCGTACCCGTTGCTGCTGCCATGGATACACACATACTACACCTTCTTTAAGAAGAACACGATTGCTATCCGAATCATCATTGAGAAGGGCGCATCCCAAAAATAGCAAGAACTGAAGCAACTCACCATTGGCATCAACAGGCTTCTCAGTAAAAATGCCTAGTTGCAGGTTCCCCTGCGTCCCCAGCTGATTGAGTAGATGATCGTCAGCCGACTTCATCTGTCGCTGGCCCTCCCTCCACTTCAGTTTGTGGGCAAGCTGTACTACTGCATGCGCTCTTTCTTCGGACTGTTTCTGTACTGCAATGACTGCTACCGCAAATAGCCGTACTTTACAAAATAGTCATTAAACGAAGCCATCGTTATCAACGATCAGCACCTACTCACACAAATTACTGGTAGAAGGGCACATACCTACCGGCAGCTGTTGGTGCTGATTCTGCGTATGGCTGCTACCTTCGATTCGGTCAAGTTCAATCAATTGCTGAAGAGAGTCATCAACAAATACTTCAATGCTTATCTGGCACTCAAGATCAGTGGCGAGTGTGGTGGCTCACTTATTACTGTTGAGGAACTCAGTAAAAGGTTTAATGCCGATAAGGAGCGGTACCTCTAACACATGGTGGAATTCTCGCGGGGAGTCATGTATATGTTTGCGCTGGCCTACGATGATGCTGGGTTGAGTTAGCTTCCTCACCCAACTGATGTTATTAGCCGAAATCAACAGTTCTTTTCGCTGGATTTGCAGATGATTACGACGTTGGTCTACCTACTCAACAAGCAACAGCAACCTCACTCGAGCTCTGACCAACCCATCGTAAATCTGCAGAAGTTGATTGATCTACCGAATAGCTATTTAGAGTTCCACGGGAAGTACTATGACTTAGCTTGCCATGTTTGCGGATCTTTCCCACCGGATGAAACATCTCAGCTCCTGTGCCTTCTCTGCGGGTATTTATGTGCACTGATTTAGGTACTGCTTCTGCAACTACCAGTGCCAAGAAGTGGACTTACACCACCTTGTCCCTGAGGATGGGCAGACCAAATTAATTTGCACGACAGGACTTAAGCATAGCATTGAGAAGCACAACGGTCTAGCAGTACTGATGAATATCGAGGACACCTCCGTCCTCTTATTCGAGGAAGTGACGATTGAGTATGGTCAGCTTTACCGAAGCAAGCTGGGAAGGTGGAATCCACGTAAGGATAGCAACTGGGAGGATATCATACTCAGCCATGAACTGTTGGGAAGGTTGGATGCGATGGCTCGCAACCGCAAGATTTACCATGAGATCATTGGCAAGATGAATGCCCCTCAGCGTAACTCTATGGTGAACTTCTGATGTGTATTTTCAGCTAACTGCTAGTAAGAATATTATGAAAGGGCGACTGCAGTACATTCCCACTGAAAGAGAGCTGCGGCGTGTGAGGGAGGAAGTTCTAAACGAGCAGAATGAAGAGCCAGAACTTCCTGATCCCACATATGAAACGGAAGAAGTCAGCCCCGAACGGGAACCCTTGAGCAAGCAAGAGCTAAAATCGTTGCTGAAGAGGCTTGTACCGACCAGGCGAACGATCGGGAATGCTCACCTGCAGGCCATCGCTGAACAGAATAGACGGGCTCAGATGGAAACTAAACAGAGAGGGGGACGCCGAGTCGAGGAGAAACTGATTTAAATGGGCAAAGAAATGAAAGAGCGTCGGGAGGAAGTACTAATGCTACAACTCAGATGACCAAGACCAAATAAGCTGACGAGCTAAAGCAACTCCGAGATCGACCTCAGATCAACCCTGATAACAACACCAACCAAGCACCCATAAAGGATCGGTACAAGCAGGTTCTGACTGAACGCGAACAGCATCGAAAAGAAGTTGTCAAACAGCACCGCCCATCCTTCGCTCCATAGATCAATTCATACGTACAGAGTTGGTTGATTCAGAGTAAATTCATCGCCGAGATCCGCAACGAGAACGATCCAAACGTGATAAACCGGCTGCTAAATGAAGGCACGAAGATCGAGTAAAAGACTAACCAGCTCACCAATCATATCAACCAAGCTTTGAGCAGCCAGAATACATTTCGTCCCAAGATCAATAACAATACGAGTGCAATTCTACGAAATAACCCTCTCTTCCAAGAAAATTTGCTGGTTGAGCAACGAGCATAGATAATCCAGTCACGTGCCAAAAGATAACAGAAGAATGCTCAAGTTCAACCTGAATGCACCTTTAAACCCGAAATTTGCAGTAAGAGCAGTCGGTTAGTCATCACAAACGAGAAGGTTGGCGATCGATTATATCGACAAGCTCAGTAACTCATTCGGAAGAAGACAGATCGTGCATAGTCTGCCAATGATCGGTACTCATTCCAGCCTAAGATCAACAAGAATTACTATCAGTCGTCCTGTGTCGAATCCGATTAGTCGTATATCGAGGAGTAGTAGAGCTACTGTCCAGAGCAATGTGTAAAGACCTACGACGATAACTCCACAGTCGAGAAGACGAGAAACAAGTCCATACGCAGTTCTCATGTTGAGTCGAGGTATCTTGAACAGTCGCGAAGTCGTCCCTCACAACATACTGCCAGCTAAATGCAACACTTCACTTTCAAGCCAACCCTCCACAAGCCGATACGCAGTACAACAACCCTCTCAAACGTCTACGGTCTGGAGACCCACTTAAAGCACTGCGATAGGGCTCGAAGGTTGAAGCTGGAGCAGCAGCATTCTCAGCAGAAGCTGAGTCTGGCGTGACGTTAATTTCCTCTTGCAATTATAATATAGCAGTTGGCCGAATGAATCCAGCAGTAGGTATCGTTCGTAGGGTATTCCCATCCTACTCGAACCCCTCGGCTCCTCACCGCAGCAGCAATAGCACCCACCACAACATCCAGCTCAATACCTCACTCCGACGAAGCGAAAGCTTCTGCGGCGCAAATGATCATGAATTGCATCGGCTTAGGTAGACGGTGTTCAAGCTCAATATGGAAATTGCTGCCTGTCGCGGAGCCAAACAACGTTTAGAGGCAACTGTGAATCACTATGAGAACATGGAGAACTACTATCTCACGGAACTGGAAATTCGCAAGGCTCGAGCCGATTGCCTTTAAGCCCAACTTGCAATGGTACTGGAAGAATTCCCCAGCCACCGACCACTGAAACTTCCCGAAAAGCAGGATAGCTGCGAGGGGTGTGAATAATCCGAGAAGGTCATTACCAAGCTTGCTCATGAACTTAACCTTAAGAATAAGCTACTGATTCGGTTGGACGAAACTTACAAGGAAGTCGTGGATAAAGTGGCGGCTTGCCTCCGTGAGTATAAAGCAAGAGCTATCGAAAAGACTGAGAGGCAGGACCCTACACCCCGAATTAGCAACTTTGAGGATGACGATAAGGAAAATGAAGTGTATGAGAAGATAGCAGCGGAAACTCAGACACTTCAAACTAACACATCAGCGGTTCTAGAACCCTCCATCTCGGGGCATTCAAATCAGTAACCGAAGACCTTCAAGAAGTCCAAAGTAATACTGAAAAGGGTTATGCCACAACGCTCAGCAGGGAAACCCAGTCACCCGTAGTCACTGGGATGCAGTCAAACCGATCGGTGACGTTGCTCCCTGTGCATGAACCTTAAAATATCTTTGATTAGCCTTAATTGGGTGTGGATTTAAATAATTCACAGAGGGAATCAGGCGATTGCTAGGTAGCCGGCGATGCGATCGTGATAGGCCCAGAATAGCGGAGGCGGAACAAAGAAGTCGAATGCGACCATATCGATGAAATCGCGTTCGAGAAGGTTCATTTCGGTTGGCGTGATGCCACCCACCTTCGCGTAATATTAGTTCTTATAATACGAATCATCGTGCACCTTGGCCGCTAACATGACGGCCGTAATCAGTAGTCTGCATTAGCAAGCCAAACTTACCTATGAACACAGTTCAAGGTCAGCACTAGTTCGCCATTTCGCTCTTGTAGCCGGTCCAGGTAGATCAGTGCTACGATGAAGACGGAATCCGAACAATGAGCGTACTTAGCGATTCGCCGGAGGTAGTCTCTCACACTCACCGAAGGAACAGTCGCGGCATGAAACCTCGTGTCCGTCCTAATCTCCGGCTGGCCGGAGGTCTCCTCAAGGATCTGATTGAGGATCTGTGCTAGGGCACCAATTATGAGTTCCTTGTCGAGTAGCGGGTGCGACGGGAGCTGTTGGATTGGCTCCATACTTCAGCGACTGGTTATATTATAAAGTGGAATGGACAACAAGTCGGCTAAACCGCTCTGCTACGAATGTGAAGTGAACGAAGCAGACCCGAAGATCCTGGGCATCTACGATATCTGTCAACCCTGCTTCCAAGCCACCGTAAAGACTATGATGGAGTACAAAAAGAGTCGCACCATTACCTCCCCAGAGATCGATGAGATCCTTCCGAGGCTGTATCTTGGCAACGAGGATGCAGCCGTGAACTCTGAATACATCAAGAAACATGGAATTGGTGCAGTGCTGGTATGCGGGACACTGCTAGAAAGCCCATTCGAGCATTTGAAGTACAAAAAGCTGGCCATTGCCGATGATCCACGCCAAGGCATTCTCTAACTATTCGACGAGGCAGTTGACTTCGTCCATGAAGAGATCCAGCAAGATCGTACAGTACTGATACATTGTGCTGCTGGTGTATCTCGAAGCCCTGCCTTCACCATTGCCTACCTAATGAAACACAAGAAAATGAGCTTCGAAGACGGCAAGAGCTTCGTAAAAAAGAAACGCCCGATGGTGCACCCTAACAGTGGCTTCATCCAGCAACTTCAGCAATACGAGGAACAGTTGCTGCAAAGAAAGCAAGTTCCTCACTGACATTCGATGTCGCCATTCGTTAGCTGCTATTGAATATTATCGATGCGAAAGACAGAACATCTGTCATTGCGCTCCTACCTTATCTAAGTAACGGTGGAGCAGGTACTGCTGGAGATCAAGTTTCCATGCACAATACTAGTCTCGCTGAAGATAGGTACGACGGGGTTAAATGCAGGCAGGGACGAGGTGTTTTCGGATGAAGAAATCAAACCGGTGGACAATCGGGTCACGCTTACCCAGAAACTGCAGTTGAGGTGTACACTTGTGTACGACAGTACCACAAAAAAGCATACCGAAAAGAAGGTACAGTTATGGTTAAGGCAGGCCGCCATCCATGTGCACGTAAATTCGCTGACTGGAAGAAATACTGCAGGTGTTTCCAAGCTTGACTTGGCGGAGTTGGTAGTTCGCCCTCCCACTTAACCTGTGAGAGCAACGCTGGAGAGGTGCCCCGCGAGGAATCCTGAGATCTGCTATAGGCTTGCTGTCAAGTTCGAAGGCTAACTCCCCTATCAAGAGCTTTCTTTGGACGGAGGTTCACATGATGCAAAGCAAAGCGACGGTGGAAGTCGAGGGGATCACAGTCGAGTCCGTTAGGCAATTGAATACCCGAAAGACGAGCAACCTTCTTTCGGAGGCTATCTGCGGAAGAGTGATTCAAGGTAAAACAAGGACTTGAAAGACAAAGACATGCTTTCGTCTTCATCAGCCGGCAGGCATCGAATTCTAGATGAATTGGAACTGGACGAACCTGTCAGAAAGCAGAAGCTTCGAGCAACTGCAACTTCGGGTTTCCGGCCAAACTTTTATCCAGTAAGGGAGACAGATACCCTCCAGCACGAGATAAGCGTACCACCGATCCCACCGTTGGCACCATCAACATTATCCAGGGTGAGAACGCCTTCAGCTATAACAACAAACGAGGGAATGGTTGACGCTGAACGAAAAATTGCACGATTGGAGGCCGAGCGGCAGAACCAAGTCAAGCAGATATCAAGCTTGAATTCACAGATAGAGCTGCAGAAGGCACAGCTTCTGAACCGTTCCACAAGATAATCCTAGCTCATCTCTGAAATTGAGAGGCTCAAGAGACGGTTGGATACACAGTAAGTACAATTATAAAATTGTAAAAAGGCCAAATCAGAGCTTGAGCGACAGCTGAGCACTCGATTGCTGGATCAGAAGAGTAATGCGGAACTGCAGCACAAGCTTACCCGAACGAGCGAGCTCGAAGCAGAAGTGCAACAGCTCAGAAAAGCGAAAGAATAGGCTGACAAGTCTTTGAAGTAGAAGATGAAGGAGTACAACTTAATGCTGGACCGAGTATAGGATTTAACTAACAGTTCGGCTACCAACCAAAAGCGCTTAGAGATGAAGGATACCTTCTATAAGGAGGAGGTGAAGAAATACAGTGAAAAGCTGGTGGAAAGTGAGCTGCAAAAGCAGAAGTTGATGAGTGAACTTGAATCACTGAGAACAAGTGTGGACGAGAAAACAAGAAAGATTGATGCGATGACCCGCGATAGAGATCGCTTACTGCAGGACTAGAAGGCCAAGTTTACGAAGAAAATTGATCAGCTGAAACAGGAAAGCGAGGCCCTGCAAACAAAACGCAACCAAGATCATCAGGAAATAGCCAACCTGAATACCGTTGTCGAGCGAATGCAGATCGAAAATACAGAGCTCAGCCTTGAGAAGGTTCGACTTGCGGAGGATATTGAAAGGTTGCGAACAAAGCTGATGGCTGAAGCTCTGTATAAAAACAAGTACGAAGAGGAGCTGAAGGAACGGAGCACCATCAATCAGCAAAAATCAGCTATGGAGTAGGAATTGGAGCTTGATCGAAGGGACAAGGAACATCTCATCCAGAAGCTAACAGACGAACTGAACCAGCGATCTGAGGAAGCAAAGCAACTGACCCAACAGAACGTGTAGCTGCAGAGACAGTTGAAGCAGAGAGAGATCAAACTCACTGATCATTAATTCTAAATTGATTCGCTCAAGAAGAAATTGGAAGCGGCCAAGAAGAGTGAGCAACGCAAAGCAGAGTAGCTAGTCGAGCTGCAGCAGAGCATGGAGGGCTACATCAAGATTGAGTCCAGCAAGAAGCACGAAACAATGAGCATAGTGCAGAGATACGAGCAGGAAATGGCGGAGTTGACTACTACAGTCTCAAGTCTCAACAACCAACTGGCCGAGATGAAGACACTGCACCAGGAGGAACTAGAGGAACTGAGAATCCAATCGAAAGGGATGGTGGATGCACTGGAAGAGCACAGTAAACAATTACAGACAGAAAAGGCAGCTCTATAGATGCAGCTCAACCATTAAAAGACTAAATTTGCTGCCAGCTCCGACCGAGCCGAACGGTTCCAATTGGAAAACGATAACCTCAACAACTTAGTATTTGAACTTCGCAATCAAGTGCAAGATAAAATGCTTGATATCCAAAAACTCGATAGGGAGCTTTACGACAGAAAGGAAACTATCGTAGCGATAAACAAGCAGATGGGTGAGCTGGCTGATAGCCAATCTAGCGAAGCTCAGAGAAATGAAGAACTCAGTGCAAAGGTATCCCAACTCACTGGAGAGCTAGCCGATAAGCAAAATTTGCTTTTGGAGCGAACCAGCCAACTCCAAGAGGAGATCGATCAGCTAGCTGCAGACAGGGAGAAGTATCACAGTCGCAGCAAAGATTTAACGGCCACTATAGAGACACTTACACTGGATATTGAACGGTTGACAGCCGAACTGAATATTAAGAGCCTTGACAATGATGTGCTCAAAAGTCAGCATGACACTCTCAAAAGGGAATTCGAGAGGCTTGCTGAGTAGAATGATCTGATCAAGGCGGACTTCCGATAAGCTATGACAGAATCTGAACACAACAGCACCGAGGCTGGTGAGCTCAACCGCAGACTTCGGGAAACCCAACACAGCTATGAAACCCTTAGCCAGCAGTCCTATAATCTCCAGACGAGCCTTGGAGATTTCTCCAGAATGCTCAACGAGTTCATCATTAGCTCAGAGACCAAGAGTGTTGCTGAACTGCAGGAGTGCCTGAATGGATTCAAATAGCTTCCATTCTCATTGACTGCAGTGATAACCCAACTCAACGAGATGCGACAAAGGCAGTCCCACGAGAAGAATGAGACTGCTATTCAACTGACTAACATTTCAAACGACTTGGCCAAAGTACAAAGCGAGCTGTACAACAAAGAGCAGGAGTCTCTGACTGTGCAGCAATAGCTTTCTGCAAAGAACGATGAACTGTACCTGACTGTGTAGAACCTCAGACAAGAACAGGTCAACATTGAAAACAACTTGATGGATGTCACGAAAAAATTAGAGGCTGCCATCAAGGAAGGTGAGATTATCGAAATGGGAAAGTAGCAACTCAAAGCACAGTTAATGCACACCCTGACAGAACTGGACACCACCAAAGCCTACCTTGAGCATGCCGAGGCTCAGACAACCTCCAAAGAAGCAGAAATTAAAGCGCTTAATATCGAGCTTACTGCAAAGCTTTACGAGTTCAATAGCCTTCGAGAGAAAGGTTACAGTGAGCAATCCGGACTGTTCCGATAACTGTAGGCTGCCAAGCTGAAGATGGCAGAAAACGAAGAAACTATTCGTCGGTTCGAAGAGGAGATCGCCAATAAGGATAGACATCTCAACGAATAGACCATCAGGCTCCTCGGTGAAATCGAAACCAGATCTGCTAAGATACTTTAACTTGAAGGCTCTCTTGCTTCCCAGACAACAGCGGCTGAAGACTTAGGCTACAGGCTGGAGACTTCAGCACGCAAAGAACGGTAAAGTGCTTAAAAGCTGTTATAAGCATCGGCGAAGCTCTTGGAGCTGGAGACCCTCATCGAAAGGTAAAACTTAAGTGTGATGGCCTTGACTAATAGCATGAGGGACCTGTAACTGAAGAACCATCTGCTCGAGAAGGAAAGGGAATCGCAACATAAACGACTCAACCAGCTGGGAGACGATGTCAGCCAATACGAATACATGCTGAACACTATGAAAAGTGATCTTCAGACCACTCAACAAGAGCTGGACGATACAACAGACTCCCTTCGGAGAAGATAGGAGGAAAAATCTGTTCTGCATGAATAGCTTAACCTCAAAAATAAAACGATGGCAGCCCTCAACCAATAAATTTCCAAGCTTAAGGACTTGGTGTTCCGAATCAACAAAAGCGCAGAGGACAAGGAAGGAGAGATATCCGAATCCAGCCGTCAGACTTCTTTGCGAGTAGGCGCACTCGAGAAGGAGCTGCAGGCAATCACAATCGAGCGAAACACCCTCAAGTAACGACTCAAGGAATAGCAAAATCTACGTGTTGCCTTGAAGAAGATTACTGATAAAGAGAAGCAGTAGTTTTTGGAGGAAAAGAATAAACTAGATGCTGAGGTCATGGAGCTCAACGAACAAATCTACTCGATCTCATCAGACGTAAATACTATGCGGCTTCGCGAAGAGTAGGATCAGGAGAATATGGAGCGTCTCCAGAACGAGTTGAATGCACTGGCGAGCATGTATGTCGCCGAAAAGAAAAAGAACGAGCAACTTGAATAGACTCGTTATTACTCGAACAGTGATCGTTCAGACAAGTACGAAAATGAAGTGCGAGAGCTCCGTTCGGAAGCTATCCAGAACATCGAGGAAATTCGAAGATTATCAGCCGAAAACAACTATCTGCACCAGCAACTGTTGGACAATCCAGCCGTGCTCAGTCTTTCTGAAAAGATTGAGGAAATTAAGCGAGACTATACCGAGGAGCTGGCTATCATGCAGGAAATTATCAATCGCGAGAGGAAGGATGCTGAACAAATGCGACGTTAGTACCACCAGAAGTGTATTGGTTATCAACAAAAAATTCGAATGCTGGAGGTGCAGTTCCAAAATGAACGGGAAAGGGAGCACTAACTGTAAGAACGATTGGAGACAATTGAGGAGGAGAAGTCCAGCACAATGTCAGAAATTGGTGCGGCACAAAACGAGCATACACTAATGACCTCGCCGGATCGCCCAATCGAATTTGGCGATAGCGATATCGAATCATTAAGGGAGCTTATAAAGTCTAAGGATAAAGATCTACTAGCGCTAAGCATAAAGATAAGCCAACTGGAGAATGTTATCGCTTTGTACGAGTCTTCGGGGGAACTGATGGCTTTGCAGGAAGAACTGAAGTTGATGGTGTCACAAAAGCTTTACTTCATGAACAGGATCAGCGAAATACTCTCGATAGTGACACGTATCAAGACTCACAGCAACGAATACAGCGATTTTAACCAGGAAAGTGCTGAAATTCTGAACGATTTCCGTCTCTTAGAAAACAAGCTCATAGAAGTTTCGGAGCATAGCATCCACCTTCAAGAGTAACATACTGGACCCACCGAGGCCAATACACAGAGTCGGAGTACAGGTATTGTCGAGAGCTCATCTCAGAACTCTCACGAATTCGAGAAAGTGCGACACGGACAGTAGAGTGATCCGACGGAATCCATAGCAGGACTTGCCAACCGTCTCAAAGCAAATCTAAGCAACTACAGGAACTGATTAGTTGATAAGACATTTAACTCACTGTCAAATTGATAGGTAGCCTCTACGGTAGCTAATCTTGAGTTCAGCAATGTCTTCGGGGGTGATGTTGTTGCCGAGAAGCCCAATTGCTTTGAGTGATTCCTTTGCGAGTATCTTGTCAACAGCTTTTCTTGTGAGTTTATTGTTCTCAGTCCACAGTAACGTGAGGTGTTGGAGATGTTCAATAATGATGTCAACAATACTGTCCGTTGCACCGGTTTAGCAAATGTAAAATTCCTTCATGAGACTAACGCTTCGCGCAATCGTTCCGATACCATCATCACCAACCTTATTTCCACGGATGTCGATTTTGTGGAGGTGACTTAGGTTCGCCGCAATTAGCTTGCAGCTGAGTTGAGTTATGCGATTATTGCGCATTTCAAGAGCAAGAAGGTATGGAAAGTGCTTCACCGAGCTAATATGCATCAGAATATCTGCGTCAGTGACATTCCTGTTGCTCAGCTGTAGTTCCTTCAGTTGCGGATGGTAAGTTACGCCTCGGAGCTGGAAAGCCATGCTATCCAACCTTTCTTTTTCCTCAGGATTATCGATACGTCGGATACTTACCTTTTTGTGGAGGCGGGCCAAACTATCGTGTTATTTCTTGATCTGTGGTGTCAGCAGAGCAACCTACGTAGCAAAAGGCATACCCTCTTGAAGTTGCCCAGCAGATTACGGTAGTACTCAGGATGCAGGTACTCTTCAACGATCCTCTATATGTGGGACTGTTCCTCCTGTACTTCCTTTAAAATACGTGGTTGAGCGAGTTACTCTAACAGAGGCACCAATTTCTTCGTTGGCAGCGAGTCGTAGTTGCCAGTTGTTAGTTCCGTAAGTAGCTTCATATTGACTTTCTTGTCCTCCAGGTGGACATACTCGAGGCGCCTCAAAGCCTGCACCACGTTGTTTTAGTCCTCTCTCAACAGCCGTACGATGGTTTTGAACAGCTTCTAGTAATGGTTACGCACCTTGCCGATGATCTCATTCATGCGTTTGGTTGGCACTCGACCCATCTGCAGTAATCTCTGCAGCGTTCGCATATCCACACGTGAGTGGTCGTAAGCTTCAGTGCAGCTGTCATTGCCGCATACCACACATTGCTTTGAGTCCTCAGTGAAGGTCGCGGCCATGTGCTCGCCAAGTTAAATTAATAAATTGGTCGGCTGGTGTCTATCCATATTAACAGCTCTGCCGAATGTCGATAGTAGGGGAAATCTGCCAGCAGAATACAGCCAGCAGAACCAGCACTTAACTGCTATCACTTCGAGTATACTGTGATGTGGATATGCGTCTGTCCATCCTTTGACCGTTCATACAGTCGATCATTCTTCGTCGCCACCTGCTTCCTCCTCCTCCCCTGGCTTGGTGAATTTGGCGAGGATGCTGGTAAAGTTTGCATAACCTGCCTGTCCCAACTTCATGCAGTTGTCTAGCCTATCATACGAGTTTACTCACGCATTCGTCGTTGTAGTTGTCGTATTTTATAGCCTGGCACTTCCCGAAACATACGTTCATCAGCCTGTAGGCGAAATTGAAGGTGTTGCCGTCAAACTTCTTCTCCATTTGATTATAAAATAATATCAACATCGCGCCCATCACTCCTTCATCTCCTTCTGGAACAGCTTGTAGTTGACGAGTTCGGTGATCTGGTCCAGTGACTTGCGCAGGTGATTGAGATCGTTGTCGATCATCTAGGATAGCATAACTGGTACCTTCTATTCGGTGTCTTCTTGGATCTTATCCGCTTCCACCTCTTCGATCTAATTCTGCTTGCGTTTGTTCTCTAAGTGCAACGAACGGTTGATGGGGAACCATTTGAGTTCGCCTTGTTTGCGACAGTTATGAACGAATAGCTCCACACCAGTCAGGTCCTTGACCTTGGAGTTCTGCAGATACACAAGGAATAAGAAGTAGTGCCAGATATTATGGTACTACTCTTTGTGCTTGTCGAAACCGTCTTCTTAGCGGTCGAACACCTAAACATCCATACCACAAATATAGCATTTAGTTTACTCATCCTCCTGCCTTTTTTCAGTCTCCTCGCGGATCTGAGCAAACTTATCGACGATGATAGCGCCAAGCACCTGCTCCACGATGATCTTGATGATGAAAAGGTACACGAAATGGAAGAGTACCTCGAAGATAGTGCTGTCTAGGAAGTCCGTTGTTATAGTCTGCGGATTATCGTTGTACCCCACCACACCGAAGTCAGTTTTGAGAGCTACATCCAGCCCGAAGGATAAGCAGGCAAAGAGGCTGTGGCTGCAAGGTTCGTAGCTTGCGTTGTATGTGAAATAGACAAACAGCAAGAGAATGTAGTTGCTGATGAAGAATATCAGCAGCACCACCAATAGCTGACCCATTGACTCCTGGATAGCCGTACCGATTTCAAAGAATGTCTCATTTTGCTTGAAAAGCTCAATGATGAGAAGGATAGTGTCGAAGAAGGGGCAGAACATAGCGGTCAGCAGCAATATTGATGTTAGCAGGTAGTAGTTGTAGCCAAGGTTATTGTAAGTCAGTTTGGCGAGTTCCTTGAACTTTCCGAAGAAGCTGAGCTTATCATCCGAAGTGATTTCCTTGATCTTCCGCTTTAGGTACACCGCACCAATGATCTCGTAAATGTAGAAGGTGAGGGACACTCCCAACGCTATCAGTTCTGCAATAATTTGTACAATCTATTCTATTGCAGTATCCGAAGTGTCACTATAAGCTCCGATTCGGCTGTAAAACTGGAAGTTATTCACGAAGGCGATTTGGTCATCGTGGAAGATAACAACATCCATGACGTTGATGAGTATGACCAGTATTGTCAGCACCAGCCCTGGCTGGTTACTTCTGTTCTTGATATCTGCTTCCTGTAGGTCTTTTAACTTGCTGTTGATTGAAGTACGATCGGCTCTCTCCAAGAATTCTTTTTTGAAGGCCTTAGAAATTGTGATGGGCGGTTCTGGAAATCTCAACGTAAAGAGTCGGCTATGCACGACTTCGATTGTCTTGGTGTGTTCTTTGAAGAACTCCATCGCATCAGTCTTCGTATCGATTTCGAGTCCCTTTTCAATGTATTCTTGAAGCACGAAGTAGAGTTTGAAACCCAAAGGTAGCACCAATTCTCTCTCCTACTCAATATCGAGGTTGTCCTGCACGTACTTAAGCTTTTTCTCTTCATAGCGATCGTAGACAAGGTTGATATTCTTGACAACCTCCTCAGCAGGGATAGACAGCATCAGCTTATTAATGGCGTTATCTGAGATGTTCTCTTCGAGTAGACTCATCACAGTGGTCACGCACTTGTACTTCATCTGGCTCACCATCATTGGATCCACTTCGTAGGCAAGTTTGAGCATATCCAACACTCGCTCCGACAGTAACGGAGATATCTATGCGATGTCATCCACGACCTGCAGCATCATCGTCGGAAGCTTGAAACCTGCAGCTACCTCTCGATCCTCATTCAGTTGGAACCTGAGGTATCTGTAGCTGATTTCAAAGAAACTGGAGCTCACAAATAAATCTTGGTTCTCGTTGCAAGGGCCATCCACTAGAGCACGAATCGTGCCAAAACACTGCACGATAAGCTTGTAGTTCTTGAGGTTGATCAGTGGAATCCCATCGTGTTCATTGGTCTGTGCCCGTAGTATGGACAGCACAATTTTGATCACATCGAACGAAGATTGTTTGTTGAGCCCAGTTAGGAACAGCTGGTTCTTGCGGTTGTTACCCCGACAAAGCAGGATAAGGAATTGCAGCATGCTGTATTCGTTGGATTGTTCATTGCGACCAACCTTGCGTAATTGTTGGATCGCTGCAGATACACTTCTGGACTTGATTCGGAGGGTCTTGTCGTTATCCGCCTAACCAATCACCTGCTTAATCTTGGCGAACAGCTCGAAACTTTCGGGTTTGTTGCTGAAGTACTGGTGCAGGATCTTCTGAATCACCTCGTTGCCCTCTTCCGAGAGCAGTTCGTTGAGCAGTTCGATGAACAGTTTGAGTATCTTCACACTGGTGGGATTGAGTTTGGTAATTTCGATGTAGTTGAGAAACGGAAAGATTATCTCACTCTTCCCCATGAGCATCCTGACTTCCTCTTGCTTCTGGTGGTCACCCACCTGCAAGCACATCTTGAGAAACCTCAGCAAGTCACACACTAACTTCGAACGCTTCCTGTCATCACCATTCTCAATCAGTTTCTATATGGTATCTTCGATGAACTAAGCAATCTTTCGGAAGAAGTTGAACATGTTAATAGAAGCTCGTCGCAGGGTGCGCTACAATTTCTCCATCATCGCTAGCTACAAACGATGCACCTATTCCTACACTTCCTTGCTAATGCTTGACTCCAGGACGAATGAGGAGGTGAACCGATGGGTGCGTTGGGCCTATTCGTCGTTGTAGACTTGAGGTTTGATCAGCCAGCGGTATGGAACTTCTACTTTCCTCGCAGGGCTCTCATCATTTTCATAGAGCATACGGTTGAGTTTATAAACCATGTTTAGAACCGCCTTGGCAAGTGGTTGACAGTTATCCATTGCTCGGAAATTGGCGCTATAGCGTTCGACTGTGCCACAGAACCTGTTCATCTCCGTCTTCCAAAGTTGGAAGTAGTTAGTGTTGCCTCTAATAAACTCTCCAAGCTTGTCATCGATGAGTTTGACGATGTTACCTTCCCGCCTCTTGGGTGCCGTCCCCAGCGAGTTCTTTTTGAAGAGATAACTCTACTTTCTCACTTCAAACTCAGCGATGAACATTTCGAATAGCGCAACCTGGCTGCCGAGGAACTACCGCAACTGTTCGTAGAAGGATTGATCCTGCTCTTAATTGAGGAAAATCTTTTCGAGGAGTTCCATGATCTTTGACTTGAACAGCAGGTTCAGTCGCAATTAGGGATCATTTGAATTCTCATCTGAAAAGTAGTCCCGCATGGCTAACAGCTGAAATAAGTAGGATGCGCTGAGAGTGTTTTTGATGTTTGTTCGGATAATATTCTTGCTTTCCTCGAGGTTATCACGGGTGTACAGCATCACATCGATGGCCTCGATGTGGTAGAATATGGGCTGTAAGTGGGGCTGCGCCAATAACCCGAGATCTAACTGAAAAGCGTAGGGGCTGATGTTATTGATGCCTTGTTTGGGACTTGTATCAATTATCAGCATAAACCTCCGGAAGGTGGATATGTCGAATAGCCAGAAGAACAACTTCTTAAGTGACTCGGGAATAGGCTAGTCGTAGGTGGCGCTCACGGTCTTGAGCAGCCTCACTGAAAGGAAGCTGTACTTGCCTTCCTTGACAATCTTATTCATGAAGGATTACAGATGCGTATTGATGAAGTTGAGACACTCATCGTAGTTGTCCTTCAAATACTCGATGAGGATGTGAGTTTGTCCAAGCTCGAGCTAGCAGTCGTGGACAAGTTGGAGCAGAAAGCCTAGCTCACTTTTGATGGAATCCTTGGCTTCTCGGCAGTCGAGAATATACAGGTAGATGAGGTTGAAGCATGTCTGGAATAGATCATACACCGATTTATTGCGTTCATTACGGCGTTTGAGTTGCAGAATCAGAAGACTGTTGATTCGCAGGAACAGCAACACCTAGTCCACATAGCGCATGTTCCGCATTATAATCTGTCTCTCGACTGATACACCGAGCTTTTCAAAGGCCTTTTCGTACCTACCCATCATAAGGATGTCTTCAAGCTTGTGTGGACTGCCATCGATGAGCAGGTTCATCACTAAGTTCAGCCGATCAATCATGTGATGGATGACTGGAGAGTACACGAAGCGAGGGTCCTCATAGTTGGGGGTCATCCAGATCTAGCAAGTCTCCACGAGTAGTTTGATGCTGAAGTAGTTCTGCTTGATCTTCTCGAATACTTCGTGGGTATGGCTATCAGCAATAACAATGACCTTCTTGAGCGATCGCACAAAATGCTTGTGTTCGAACACCAGGGCTAGTACTTCAATAAGTGCTTGTTAGTTGATGTCGTACTTGTTGGATTCGTAGAAATGTAGCAGCAGAGATTCCATAAGCTCATCGTTTGACTACCTCGTCGAGGCTGTGAGAGCCCTTGTGATTAGCCCATCCTTGATGAACTTTGCCACAAGGCGGGGAGTTTAGCTTTAATTTTGCTCCAAATTAGCAAGTGACGCATCCTTGAGTTCGTGGATGAGCTCCCTGATGCGTTGGTCAATGCGCAGTTGCGTCGCATTGTTGATCAGCTGCAGCACAATTTCGATCACATAGTCCTTCTCGTGATTGATGCGCTTGAACAGGAACAGATTTTGGTAGTAGGCGTACTTCACGAACCTCAGCGAGATGTTGTTTATGGTGATTTCATCTTCCAGCCCGTCGAAGCGGCTCCGGTTGTTGAACTTCTTGAGGATATTCTTGGCGAGCATCTACCTCAGTATTTCATTAAAATCATCGCTGATGAGCTCCTTGCTTTCTTATTGTAAGCTCATCGCGTTCCTGAGCTTCTGGATGATCGATAGGATGAGTTTGGTGATCTACTCACTCTCCCGGTTACTGAAGATGCTTAGTTAGATCATCTTCTTGAGACCCTGCAGAGCCAGATGATTTAGTCGTTCGTAGAACTGCTCGATATTTGGAGTTTTGATGTAGTTTTGGATAGTTTCGATGACCCACCGTTTACATTCTTCCAGTTCGGCCGAGGTTATGGAGTCCTTCAGCGATATGGTTTCGAGCAGTTAGCGAATCACGTTCTCCTGTAAGTTCATCGAACGGGTTTTGGTTAGTTCAATCACATCCTCGTACTTGCGTTTCTGCTTCTGTGTCTACTTCTCATGATCGTCCAGGCGATTGCTATCGTGACCAGTGCTGCTGCGAACCTCTCTGAAGGTATAATTGAGGTTGGGGAAGGTTTCTCTGAAGCGTGGACGTTCATCAATGTAGCAGACTGTTAGTAGCTGCAACAAGCTGGCCCGAACGTCTCTGTTCATATCCAACTGCAGGTAGTTCATGACACTCCGGAAGGTAAAGATATCCTTGAAGTACTTGGAGCAGACATAGTTGCGCCCAAACACAAGGTTAGCGAAGAATTGGATTTGACTGACCACCATTTGGATGAGATGGGGAGTCGTTGACATGATGCGCACGAACTATTCGAGCTAGGTGGACTGACCTCTGAGATGAACGAATAGCCTATCGTTGATATTGAAAATAGGTAGCAGCAGTGCAGATTTCTTGACGACTAGCAAATCGAACAATGCAGTCTGGTTATTGTTGTTCCCCTCATCGTTGCTATCCATCAGCAGGGGTGTGAACACCTTGAACATCGTTGGGAAGTAGTCGCTTTCGGTTAGTTTCAGCCCTCTGTACTGGTTAATGACCTCATTGAACGGAATGTTCTCCTTGGAGTGCAGGTGCAGATTATTTCTGAAGAAGCCTTGAAAGAAGTCTTCAGCTCCGATATCCAGTCCAAGAAATTTGATGCAGACCACCAACTGTTGATACAATAGGGAACTCGACTCAACGTTATACTTCGTGGCATTGGTGAGGAACTTCATGGCGATGCGCACGATACTCTCCATCAGAAATAGGTCAAGTTCTATTTCCTTCTCGTTGTACTTGGTTGATTACAGAAACTGCAGCAGGATTTGGCTGAGGCCGCTCATCCGATACTGCTCTTCATACTGAGTCTTCCGTTGGCGGAAGATTGCTGGATCGATGCGGTTCAGCATATTGGCTATCAACTGCAGGAAACCCTGTTCTCTGAGGATCTTCTGAATCAGAAAGTGGTTGAACGACACCTTACCCAGCTTGTTGTCACTGATTTCGAAGCATTCGCTGAGATCCTCCGAGAAGTTCATGATTTCAATAAGTGTTTCCCTGAGGAACCTCAGAAACGACTCTTCCTTCTTCCTGAGCATCCTTCCGCGTGCCTTTTCGAGCATATTTGACCCTTCCTATAAGAACGGCAGCACGCTAATCACGAAGTTATTTTCCCAGTTCTGCATAAAACTGGCTTTGGTGAACTTAAAGTTATCCTGGTTCTTGTCTAAGTCAATACGAGGGTACATTTGAGGTTGGGTGATATCTCGAAGGTGGCCTGCTGCTGCAAGTTGGCGATGTCGAGATTCACCCCAAGGTAGGTGTTGGAGAGGATGTGCTCGAAGATAATCAGATCACTGCTGGTGACGTAGATAGAACTGGCACTCAACGGCTTCATCCGGAAGAGGGTGTTATCACTGTGGTACTTCTCGGTGCTCAGCCTATAGTACTCCTTTCTCTTGACCAGGTACTTCTGCACACTGAGGTAGACCTTGTAGCGGATATTGAACAGCCGAATTTCGTGATCAAACTTAATCTTTCCTCCTTCGAAGCGGTTAGCAGCTTCGATCTTCCACAGCCCCAGCTTCTCAGCAGACAACTCGTTCTTGGTTCGCTCAAGTGAAATGTTACTTTCCTCCACGTTGATATCACCACTAGCATTTTCCAGGTTGAGTGCGGTCTCTACGTATCACTTCCCGTACTTATCTTGCGGAAGAAGAAGCTTTCGAGTGATGCTGTGTGATTGAACACCTTAAGAAAGGAGCTGGTCTCGAGATGGAATATCCACAGCGATTCACCGTAGTAGATGTATTCCGGTTCAATTGCTTCGGCGGTCTGATACAGGGCGACCTGCAATGGTGCTTTCCTTTCGAAGGACACCTCCCACTCCTCCAGAATGTTGCCACGCTTGTAGTTTAGTGCTGCCTCTCTCACCTCGATTTCGCTTTCAATCTTCATGTTCACGTAGAGTGGTGAATCGAACTTGATGTAGCTGCTGATTTAGTCCTGATAGCCGTAGCATGCCTCAAAGTAGAAGTAACTATTGTTATTGGGAATCTCCAGCAGCTCCAGGAAGTATTAGCTCGAGTTGTCGCTCAGCCTACTGTACGATAGGTATTTGCAGCTATGTAGGTGCTGCAGCATGAAGCTCTGACCATACTTAACTGGTGATCGGCGCAGCTTCTCGATGATTTCATTGTTCTAGGTCACCTCGAACTCAAACTAGTCAATGACACCGATGGTGTTCTTCTACTTGAACTGCTAATCGCCATTCTTGCCATACTTCTCACGCAGCACCTTCTGCATTTCACGCTCGAACTGAAACTTGACTGGTGGCAGCACTATGAACAGTGCAGTCGAGATGTCGATCATGTTGTCCAGCTGACTCAGAGTTATGAGATTACGGATGCTGATGCCGTCGCTGCACACGTACTTGCTGTTGCTGCCCTCGATGAAGCGTAGTGTAACAGTAGCGCCGAAGTGGATGTTATCGGCCAACTGAAAGACCTCCTCGCGCATTCAAATAGATTATATAGGCAATATGGAGAATATAGCCGAGAAGGAGGAGTATTCATTGACAATGGGTGATGGTCATGGGGATGGCGGCTACTGATCGCGAACCGATATCATCTAACTTTCACGCCGCTTCTCTGCGCTGGTTTCCTCAGTCACTTCTTTTGACATGTAATTCTTTAGGGTTTGGTATTCGAGGTCCAGTGCATCGCTTAATTTATGGCAATGAAGATGTGAAAGGTACTGTTTATAGCACTACTAGTAGCAGTTGGCCATCACTGACTGTGATTTTAGCGAAGTGGTCTCAAGATAAGAACTCACCGACAAGCGGATGTCAGCAGTGTATTCGTTGAGAAGCTGCTGATTCTCCTCCATCTCTTTGATTACTTCATTAAGGGAGCGTGATTTTGCTGCTTCTTCCTCCTACTTCTTCTGTTTGACTCGCTCGACCCAGTCCAACACAATTTTGAGGACTATGAAGAATAAACTAAGTCCAATAGCACTGTAAAACTCCCAAGAGGTTGTTGAGACAGACATATAGCTGAGCATGACTGTGATCATGAACACGTAGATGTAGATCTCCTGGAAGCCCTGCTCCAGTTCCAAAGGTAGGAATGTCTGCATTTTGTAGTGCGCGTAGATATTCCTCTTGTCATTCCAGTAGAGTATGAACATGAGCACCGGTAGGAACACCATAATGGAAGGGATCTGGAAGGAGTAGAATGCGATGAACGACCATAACTTGTACAGTATCATCAACTTGAATTCAATTGGGAAACTCGGATAGGTTACTATATCGTGGAGCTTCTTCTGGCACACCTGGTGAGATTCACTGACCTGCGACAGGTACTTCTTCCGACGGGAGGAGAAGATACGGTAGTTCACATCCACCAACCCAATTATGAGCGAAAAGAGCAGAAACATGAACACTTGAAAGAACAGTGTCTTGAGCTTCATCGTCTTGCCGAAGGTGGAGTGCGTTTGAGTGTAGAAGATAGCTGGGATGTACAGGTAGAATAGCATGTGGAACATGACAGTGGTAAATACCACGAACTTGGACTTGCTGAGGAAAGTGTTGGGTCTTCGCACAAGAGATAGCTTCTGCATGATAACGCGGTAGGTGATATTCATGATGAACAGAATGATTCCCACGATGACATTCCAAATCATACCGGTTTGAACCATCTTTGCATCATTCGCGCGGACGAGGGGCACCACCAGGATTCCATAGCAGACTATTAGATAGGCGATGCTAATGAGTGTCGTCCAGATCCTCACCTTAGTCTTGGCAACTGAACTCTCACCCACGTACTTCCACATAATCTCTCCGGGTTCGTGCATCTTATCAGCAAACATTTGGGTGTTCCAACCACTGCGGTTCCATAACTTCCCGACGTTGTGGGAGAACTTGATAAAGTTGTTTTTGTGGTACTTCTTCTTAAAATACTTCTTCTGCTCGATTTACTAGAATACGACGATCGCACGACCCGTCGGTTCCTTCATCTTCCTCTCCAGCTCCCTGTAGTTATCGTAGGCTGCGATGTAGATAGGCATCTCCTTTCGAAACTCTTTGGACTTATTGTTCAGCTCGAAGTACTTCATCCGAAAGTAACTATCAAGTAGCTTGGTCAGCGCCTCCTAGAAGTCGGCAGTGCGGTACAACGAAAACATCTCTCTGATATCCACTGCCAGCTTCTGCTCCTTGAGTTTGAATGCAACTGCGTCAAGGTTGCTACCCCTATCGATATCCTTAAAAAACAGCGAGAATCGACTTACAATGTTCCTTTTCTTGGTTATCTTCTTCTCCATGCTGTTGAGAAAGTAGTGTGCTGCGAAATTGATGATGAGCAGAAAGAGGAACGTGATGAACAACGAAAGTTGAAGTATTAGTGCCTGTGTATCCTTGCCGTTGTCTCTCAGAACCTCCATTGTAACTTCCACCGGCATTAGCTTGAACACTTTGAACACCTCCAAACATATGCCCTACTTCTTGGTGACCAGGGAACTAGCCACCTCAATGCAATACATGTGGTATAGTGATTGCACCAGGAAGATCAGCAGGACGCTGAACCCATAGTAACCCATCAGCCAGAAGTAACCGGGTACTCCACCACCGTAGTTCTTAAAGTCCTGGATGATGTTGCGGCAGAGCCAGTTGGTGGTTCTCAGTTTTTCCTTGCGTTGACAGCATGGACATTCCTCACCTTACGGGTTCTCGCGTCCAGGCATGGAGCAACGAGAGTGCAGATCGGCCAGCACTAGGTTTGGTGGCCACTGGTACGCATTGAATTCTCTATAAAAACTCATTCGATAATAACACGACGGAGGAGGTTGATTTTGGTTGAACCCCATGCCAAAAATAATTTCAATCGGAGGAAAGGTCTTGCCGCGTAATTGGCAACGGTCTCCTGCAGCATTTTATTATTTTATTGCGGGTTCGTATAAACCGGTGTCTTCCACCCGGATCTTCAATAATAAATTTTATGGCCTTCTATCAACAACAGTCGCGCATCAATCAGTTCGTGCCAGGCTACGTGGCTCGTTCAGACTTCCTCCCGACCCGCATCATCGAAGTCACTGAGGATGACCGTCTACAGATCGTAACGCCTGCCAATTAGCTTAGCTGAGGGACATCGATGACGACCGCAGAGCTGGCCGTGTGCTTTCCGTTCGCCCAGCTGACTTCAACCCCAACCGATACGTGTCGTACCAGGTCTACGAAAACGTGCACCTTGGCCAGTCCATTCCTGCTGAGCGAATTCAGGGCCTCATTAACTCCAGAAGATATTTCTGATTTGAGTGACTTGCGTCTCCTCATTGTATTGCACTCGTAGCCGCGGCACCATCAAAACTGCTTTGCTTGGACGACTTTGATGAGTTATGGTGGGTGGAATATACACGAACTATCATGCACAAAATTCCTTGGGTTCTAGGAACTGTGAGAAGCCGAACGTGGTTGTTTCCAGCACGAAATTCACCGCTACGCCGACTATACTGATCACGCAGATCATTGCCAAAATCAAGATGATTACGGTGTCCAGCTTCGATTTCTTCTTCAAGTAGAGACGTGCGAAGTGGGTGAGCACCAGTGACCCCACGAATGTGACACCAGCAATCAATAGCTGCTCCTGCCAAACGCCTTCCCCGAGCAGGAATGCTTAAATCAAGCTCGCAGAGCCCACGAAGAAGATTATGTAGCCGCTTGTCGCTGAAGTTACCTCTGGAGAGAAGTTGTAAGCGAGTAACACAAGGCTGAGCATATGCCCAGAACCCATACCAATGATGCCTTGGAGAAGTCCCGCCGCAACACCACCAGCAGCAATATTACAGTAGACCTTTGGATTGTCCAACTGCAGGATGTAGTCAAACCCCACCCTCCTATATAAGTTCATGCGTAGCCCTGAAAACTTGTAGCAAGCCATCACAATCATCCCCATAAAGAGCATGTACATTCCAAAAGCAACGAAGTAGACAATCGAGCAAGTCTTGAACTTTATGATTTTTCCCTGGCAGAGAGCAGTTATGACTTCGAGCACCACGAAGAAGAACAGGCTTCCGATAATCTCTCGAGTGTGATAGCCCTGTTGATGCCGTTTGAAGGCTGCACGCTCGGCTGTCATATGCTATGGGCTATCCAGACTCCCATCGTGACCTGATAGCAACGACCCTCGAGAATCTGCTGATAGCTTCCTCTCCACCCGCTTTTTATGAGCATACTTCTTAAAGTATTTATATGCGAAGTACAAACATACCAGTACCACCAGAATATCTTGGACGAGGTCATTTAGCACTTTTGCAACGATAACTCCGGCAGTTGAACCCATCAGTATACATGGTAGCAGCACAAATATAAGTTCGTGGTCGACCAACGGTGTATCGTGCTGGGGGTGACGCCTCGGAAGTAGGAGGATGAAATTGGCAAGTGCTCCGCCAGTTATCATCGCATATACGAGAGTAGTAGCCTTTCCAACCCTGTAGTTGAGCATGTCCATGAGCACCACAACCTTGTAGATTCCACCTGACAGCCCCCCAATGTTGCAGATGGTGACCAAAAAAGGAAGCAGTATATACACCACAGTGGGATAGACCCTGAGAGGAAACATAGGCTGATGCTCACAGAAAGACTGCTGACAGATGTACTCAAACGGGCAATCGCTGTCCTTGAAGCAGGCTATTTGTGCTTGCATTGCTCCAATTGGTGATTGTTAGTCTTTTAATGCAAAGTTATCAAAAAAAAACCAAAGTTGTTCGCTTATCATTGTCCAATAGAAGCCAATATCGAGCAAATGGGAAGCATAATAATCACGCTGCATTTCCAACGGTCCAACTTTTCTTCTTGAAGTCGTGTAGTTCTGGCTGCTCTACACAACCACTCTGTAGAACATTCAGCTGGTTTATTAGCGTTGCACTTTCCTTTCGGTTTGGCGATGCTTTTTTGTTGGCCAGGGGAGGAATGTTTTGGCTGTGGAATACTATTGAACCTCCGTTGTACTCTTTCGGTTTCGACTCCATCAGGTGGGTTTTAAATACCAGGTCTCTCGCTTCCTCTGGGTATTCCTCTTCCGAGGTGTCACTAAGGTTGCTTTGAGTGCGCCTACGTCGTTTAACTTTCTGACTCAGCTGCTAGAGTTGGTCGTAGAGTTCATCCAAGTTGCGACGTGCTTTATGCGCAATTGCTGGTTCCTACCCACCTGATCTCCACATCATTGAATGTTTGCTTGATGGTCTGCTGTCATAGCTTTCTGATTCCTCTGCACCTCCAAGTATGTTTTGATATTCGAATACCTTCTCCTGCCTACGACGAGTACATGGCCAGCATGTATACTCATCGGTGCTGCCCTGGCACTGCCCCATAACGAATAATATTTACGATTAAAAGCCCTTGTCACTCCACAAATTAATCCATCGAAGGGTGGTTGGTAGTCACTAAGCCGCCATTAAATCCTTCGAAATGGTTCGGTGAGGTTCCACGTCCTTATAAAATGGCAGTCGATCCTAGCAGCGATATAATCCATGCCGTCCTTTAAGAACACTTTCGGAAAGGAGGAGACAGAGAAGAACCTGCAGTACGACAACACTGCTTTCCTCCACTTCGGAGTTAGTCTGTCAGTAGCGCTCATACTTGTACTGCTCGGATCCCTCATCTACCAGTTCTTTGCTGATCGGCAGTCCAAACGGTTGAGGCAGGCTAAGCGAAACAACCTACTCCCAAAACAAGTGTAACTGTAAAGCAGCCTGCAGGCCAAACGACTGCTTTCAGCTGGAGTAGTGTACAAGCTACTAATCATTGCGGTGCTGACTATTGTTGTGGTGTTGACGACGTGGAACATCGGTGAACAAGGCAGCCATCTCAAAGGATTCGATCCATACGAACTGTTGGGAGTACAGTTTGACACGCCCGTTGACCGAATCAAAAAAGCGTATAGGTACAGTCTTTGGAAAATGTAGGAAGCTGGCCCTGGAACTGCATCCCGATCGAAATCCAGGAAACCACGAAGCAGCGGCTAAATTTATCCTCGTATCTAAAGCCTACGAATGCCTGACAGACGAAAAGGTCAAAGCGAACTGCGAGAAGTATGGAAACCCCGATGGCCAATAGTCATTCAGAGTGGGAATAGCCCTACCAAGCTTCTTGGTGGAATCGTAGAATCAGATACTAGTGATGGTGCTGACTCTACTGATCACACTGGTGGTGGTTCCGAAGCTAATCATGAGCTGGAATTTTAAACTGCAGGCAAAGGATGACAGGGGAGTGCTTGTGGATAACTATGAGGTCATGCACTACTACCTCAAGCATGAGATCTCCTCACGAATGCAGTTAGATTTGCTGGTGGTATCTTTAAAGGAGGTCACAGCAACCGGTGAGAATGAAGCTGCAGCTCCAGAACCACAGGCCCCTGCAGAGGAATCAGCAGATGAACCACCAACCCTCCGCCTCCCAAAACAAGCGAAGTAGAATATGGATGTTCTGGAGAAGCACCGCAACGGCTAGAATGTTTCCTCTTCGCAGCTCATAATCAAGTTTCCAGAGTTGTTGCGTTAGATGATTGTATTTGGGTTGGACTTCTGCACGAAATCTAACAAACGCCGCAAACTGTTTGTCTTCGAGGGAGGGAAGCAAATATTCGCACCGTTCGTTGGAATCTGCCAGTATGATGCACTTATCAGATACTCCCAAGAATTCTATCAAAATGATGGTAGGAATAATCACGGGCTGAGCATGCTATCTCTCACCAAGGAGCAGATCGCTTAGTTTGAGGAAGGCTACAATATCTTTGAGCTCGTGAAGACCGAAGATGTCAGGAAACGCTTCTTCGAGGAACTCAAGGCTGATGAACCTACCAAACAGTTGATCCGAAAGGAAATTGACAGCCTACCACAGGTTACCTTTAAGGTTGAGACATTTGCCGGAAAGGATCCCTAAACTGAATTCACACTCAACGACATCGCAACCTTTAAGTTTGAGATGACGAGAAAGTCGATTGGTAATCCTACAGGCATTGCGTTTACTCCGAAGTATCCCTACCTAAAGGAGGAGAAGTACTATCTTACTTTGGAATTCTCGGGAGTTCTGGTGTTCTTCGAGGAAGTCACTTTCACCGCTGGCGAGACCTACAAAGCATCCTTCAACTACGTGCATCGTGGTCCACCCATCAAGATGAAGTTTACTGCCCTATTCTGCAGTGACTGTTACTTCGGGTTGGACTTTGAGAAGAACATTATTCTGGGATTCCGTGAATATACTGGTAGTCAGGTACAACAAGTAGATAATTCAGAAAATTGAGTTCCATCCTACCGATCGGAAGATTGAGTTGGTGCCTTTAAATAGCTTCGAAGCTGCTCTGAGTTTGAATACCGGAATCAATTAAGACGAGATTTTGTCTGACTCCGAAGATGCGGCAGTAAGTGGGGAGGACAACGGAATGGTCGAACAGAAATAGGGGCATGGCTGCTGTGACCATGATCATTCTCACGATCATTCGCACTAGGGTCATGATCACTAGCACGAGCACGACCACGAACATGAACATGAGCATGAACACGAGGCTCACGGAAATCATCCAGAAGACTGCCACGACTGTGGCCACGACCACGACGGGGAAGATTGATAAGGTGTATGCTAATGTAACAGCATCACTCTTCGACTTGCACCTCTAACTTGTCGCCATTGTAGCTCTCCCGATAGGACTTGTACTGCAGTGATCCCTTGAGTTCCGAAAGGTTGCCTTCAACCTTGACGATAACTGGGAAGCCCGGCACTATATCGAAGTAGTTGTCACTCAGTTTCAGATACTTGCCGCCTGTGAGGTCTATCAGTAGATTCTTCACAAACACATCCGATCGAAGGCTGATAGTGTTGTTTGTCAGGTCATACTTAACAGTAAGTTTGGCCTTTGCCAACTCAAGCTCCTTGTGGTAGACCACGTGATGGGTATTCCGCATAGTACTGTTCCTTCCGGTGATGAGCTATCCGAAGAACACCAGGTTTTTGGTATTGTTGTTACCGAGCTCACCAATCTTGGTTCGACTGAACTTCATCACTTCGTGAGCCTCGTTCGACTTCACTATGAAACTAGTGGTTTCGTTGAAAAGCACCTTCCCATCAGTGGTCAAAATTATTAAGGTCAACAGACAGTCTGCTTGAAAAAGCTTGTCGTTAACAACAGTCGCAAATACATCGTCTCGGCCTCTCCACATCAGTGCCACATCAGTGTACAATTGTTTTGCTCGGTACTGCAGAGCTTTCCACCTACCATAGTAATCCATCGATGCCCAAGAAATTCCCGGCCAAGCATCGTTGAACTGCCAATAAAGAGTTCCCCAGCAATCAGGTCGTTTAACTCGGTGAGCTTGGATAGCAACTCCTACTCCAAAGGCCTGCACCAGGCTGGACTGATACACTTCATTCTCAAAGTTAGTCGACTTGTTCATGTAAGTGTTCATATAGCTCTTGAGTGTGTTAAACTGGCTTCCGTGCTTCTCATGGTACAGCAACACTGGCGACTCATACCTCAATTCTTCAGCACCAGCAAAGGACAAGACAGTTTCGTAGACTGGTAATGCCTGAGTACCGAACTCGCTGTTAAACCTTCCAACATACTGCTAGTAGTTGTCGAAGAGGCTTCCACCAGCCCACACTGACCAGCTATGAATATCGCCAGTTCTGCCACTGAAGCCAGACCCGAACTGAGGTGAAGAAGGAATATAGCTGATATCAGGAGACTCAATACTGAGTATCTTGGGCAGCAGCTTTTCAAAGAGCAGATCGTAATTCTTGGTGTAGCTTGCAGCCCCCCATCCCCACTCCTTGATACCCTGCAGAATTTCGTTGTTTCCTGACCATAGAGCAATGCACGCATAGTTGCGTAGCCGACGGATCTGTTGTTTGAGTTCCAGTTCGCAGTTTCTCAGGAACTTCTCATGGCCGGGATAGATGTTCACACTGAACATAAAGTCATGGAATGCCATGATTCCGCGTTTTGTCAGCTCTTCGTAGAACTCGTTCGTCTCATATTGACCACCTCCCCATACTCTGATCATATTGTAGTTTGAGTCCACTATAGTGTCCATATACTGCTCCAGAGAGAAGCCAGGCTTAAAGGCTGGATTTGTAAAGCGTGGGTGAAACATATCGGGCGGTACGTAGTTCGCCCCCTTAGCGTACACGGGATGACCATTGACAATGAATTGGAACCCACCGTCAGTAGTATTGAGCTCCACCGTTCTAATCCCATAGATTTGGTGAAGGACATCGATTACTTGCAATCCTTGCTTATCCAACAGTTTGATCGTGATGTTATAGACGTTGGGATTACCAACATTCCTTGGCCACCAATATTTGGGCTGTTTGATGGTGATGTCATGGTAGTCAACTTCCTCGGTAATATTCCAAGTTCCGAAGAGCGATCCATCAACTTCGATTGCGATTTGATTATCGAAATGCTTCTGCTGGGATGTCAGCACCACAGCGACGTTGAGTGTTGCTTCTTCAGGTGCCAACACCTTATTGCGAATCCACACGTAGTCTAGGCGGGTTGTTGTGTTGCATAGAATGTAAACTGGACGCCAGATGCCCACGGTAACGAGGTTTGGTGCCCAGTCCCAACCGTGTTGATAGGCAGCTTTGCGAGTATGCCCATAGGCAAAGGGAAGTCTTTCTATGCTCGCTTGGTCGCTTTCATCACGATTTGGTGATTGACTAAAATGAACCTCCAATGTATTGCTGCCTGACTTCCACTTCAACGGGAGACAATGCTTAACAAATGCGTTGTTGGTTAATGCAATTTCTTGCCCGTTGAGTACAACAGTTGCATACGTGTCGAGTCCTTCGAACACAAGTTCGGCGGCTTCAACTGCCAACTCTGCGGGCTTGTCAAATGTTGTTCGGTAGACAACTCCAGCATTGGCTAACCAAGTCACCTCATTGACCTGGGTCTTGTAGAAAGGATCCTTGATGAGACTATGATTGAGCAGATCCAAATGAACGGTAGACGGAACATTGGCCGAATAGTACTTATCCTCGAACTTACCTGCCACCTTGAACTCCCACTTGTCAAGTGGAATTCGATGCAGTTGTTGAGAAGCTATAGCTGTTGCAAGAAGCATCAGCACGACTACTCGTCCAACCATAAGATATAAGTATTGAGAGTTATTGTTGTGTGGGATGTCACAGATTTTGAAATCGTGTGACAAATGAACAAGAAAAGGATTCCACTCTGGGCTCAAGAACAACTTTCTGTGGATTGCGAAATTGATGTGGAAGCTGTTTACTGTGATTGTGAGGCTTTATGGTTGAGAGGGAAGGCATGTGGCTACCGGTACCTACGATCTTCACAAACTACTGATAAAATTGCGGTGTCTGTCCGTTATGTCATTCAAAAATCGCTCAGTGAGTACTATCTCCTATCAGCGGGAGAGAACCGACGTTACCAAGTGCACTTGTACAACCAGAACGGCATGGTGAGTCAACTGACAGGCAGGACTTGTAGCCCAATGCTGAAACATTCTGCAAAGGTGTTTTGGGACGAACAAATCCTCTTTTTAGCTGGTGGAAGCGCTGTGAGCAAGTACGAACTGTTTCAAAACTGCTACTACTTCAGTTTCAGCACGAACCTTTGGGAGGAAGAAAAGGGAGAGTAGGAGGGGCTAAAGGTATTGATGGAGGATCCAAGTAGCTTGTGCTATGCGGTAAACGGAGTGATGTATCTGTTGTCCACCAGAGCTGATCTGTGCTACGATTAGCTGCATGCTGTCCTGTTGGCTCGTCCATTAAAGATTGCAGAGTCAAGAAAGCTGAAGCAGGAGCTGCGTTTTAAGCAACCACCTAAGGTAGCAACCTGCGAGTAATCAGGTGATATCTACCTCTACGACTTACATTACCTCTATCGGCAAAATAGCGACCTCACATTTACGCGACTCAATAAAGGAGTGTTCCTATCGGAGCCTGGATAGCTAGTTTCGATGAGCTGTACACCTACCGAGCTGGTAGTGTATAGCTTGCAGCAGAATAAGCAATTCTGTAGGCACAGTATCGCACTTGAGGAACTCTAGGAGCTTGCTTGGTCAGGTGATAATATTCCGTTGAGCTTCTACTTCAACAAACCCCCATTCAGCGATCTTATCTTCTCAATTTAAGATCGGTAGATTCAGTGTTCGAAGCAGGTCTTCGAGTTCTACAGCAAGAAACTCAGGAAACTTAGCACCGACCAGAAGGACCAGAAGAAGACCACGATAAAGCTGGACATGAAATTCCCAACCTTCTACTTTCTGGTGCAACAGATATATGGGCAGTTCCGCACGGAGCTCAAGTATGATGATGAGACCATGTTCGAACTTCTTATCTTCTCCAGCAAGTTTCAGATCGATGAGTTTCAACACAAGTGTGAGGAGAGCATCAAGCTTACCACGGAGAACTTCTAGCAACTCTACGACTTCTACCGAAATGTGGAGACAGTAGAACTCGGCACTCGCTTGTTCAAACATTTTGTCAGTAACTACAAGGAGCTGGCTAAAGTCATTCCAATCGGTAAAGTCGAGGAGATTGTCCGATGCCTATACCAACCTCAGTGCCAGCACATCAGTGTGACGGAACTCAAGGCACTTCTCGGAGGGGACTTGCGAATCCGAAAGAAGGATAAGACCCGTGTGGTTCCACGTATGGCCCACTTGGAGAACCTCCTTGAAGAACAAACATTACGGTTGGACGTGTGCGAAAAGTGCAGTCAATTTCTAAATGCCAGTTCTCTAGTTTGATGATAGATTGTATTCTCCGCATAAAGTTATTGTGAAATGGAGTCCCTTCGGAAGTCGACTGAGCGCTCGCTTAAAGAACTTTCCACCACGGGTATGAAACTACCTGGCGAATCCAATGATCTTCCCGGCTGGCCGAAGACGCCAGATCGAGTAGGCACTTCCAAGATCGAGAACCTTCAGAAATCGAAGTCGCCGCTTCGAACTGACCAACCGGAAGATCGCAACAAGCTACGCAACCTGGAGCTGAAGATCACACGGTTCCTGATGGATGCTGAGGAGCGACGGAGGAATACCTTACGACCGGTGGGTGATCCCTTCGAGTAGGCTCAACGAGTGAAGCAAGCAACGCACCAGCTGTTTGCTGGCTACAACCGTTAATTCCCACTGAATTGATTAGTGCATGCATGCCGTCAATTTTCTGTCGAATGCTGCTGTCAAGCATACTCGAATTCAATAATCAGATCGTGCAGCTCTTTGAGGTTGATCCACATCTGTTCACGCGGTATAAACGCACTGGCGGGATTCTTATCTTGAACCAGAGATTCGATGCGTTGGCGGTATGACTTGCAGACTGCATGGTATTGCTCCCGGAAAGTTTTTTCGCGCTGTCGTAAACGCTCTAACTTCTCCTGCTACTTCTCGAGTTTGAATGCAATGTTGAGCACATCGAACAGTAGCTTGACATTGCGGACGGACTAGAGAAGCTCTTCAGCGATCTCCTCAAAGTGTTCATCCCTGCTCTTCAGAAATTTGAACACGAAGCGGATGACCGTAACAATTTTCATGCATGTATTCTTGAAGGTTGAGCCTAGCTGTTCGGAGTTGTCTGGTCTTCGAAAGCTTCTGATGAACACCGTTCGGGTTGGCAGCTAATGCGGAATATCAATGGGCTTGATGATGTTGCTGTGATGCGGGAAGTCTTTGCGATGACTTCCTTCGTACAGTCCAGGATAGTCGGGCTCTTCGATTGATCCGAGCATTGAAATAGGCTGCATGCCCCGAATCAATTCTATCTGCGATGACTTGTGTAGGTAGTTGACCAGCCATTGCTTGTACTTCTACTGTGCCTTCAGCTCGCTCTTCATGTTCTTCAGTTTTTGTTTGTGTGTGATAGCTCTAATCACCTCTGGTCTGGAGATGGCAGGCTTCATGTATTCGAACTCCTGAATCTGTGTTGCTGGAGGTTGGTTGAGGTTGATATCCGGCTTGATTGTGCGGCTGGAGATTGCCTTGATCTGCCGGTTAAGTATGAGCTCATGGATGACCGCTTTGAGCTCGGGAGACTCCTTTGGTTCGAACTTCGATACGATCATGAATAAGTTATTTAGCGAAGCAAAGGTCAAGCAACAATCTTCTTCTTACGCTTAATTTACCGAAACCTTTCCCAGATTGCTTGGTTCTCGCAGTAGATTCTTTTGAGCACTTTGCGGGCAGCCTCGATCATGGCCAGCTTGCTGTTGAGGTTGGAGGCATCAGCAATGTAGCTCTTCTGGCGAAATTATTTGGTTTCCTCCGGAATGGTGACCTTACACTGAAGTTTGAAGATTTTTCCTTCTGCCTCTTTGATGTAATTTGGTTCGGGGATGCGCATCTGATGGCAGAATTCGGTGAGCTATGTCTTTGGGTGGTTCACTTCCTTGTTTAGGTAGATCTACACCTTCTCGGCGATTATGTCGATGGATTTCTACTTGCTAAGACTCAACTCAGGTCTCTTCTCGGGTGAGACACGGTCGGCAAAGATTGTGTGATAGGGCTTGAGCGGAATACCGTTGAGCCCGCCCTTCGAGAGCTCCTCCCGATAGTCTGCAACAATGCTGGCGACAATACCCACCAGTTCCTTCTCCACCCCCTGAATAAGCTCTAAGCTGGTGAATTGGTAGTCGTGGTACAAATGATAGAACAGTTGATTGGCAGTCTCGCGTGTAATTCCCTTGGGCTTCAGACAAACGTCGAGTTTGGTGTAGATTGCTTTGGAGGTTTCGAAGAGCTCAATTTTCTCGTACTTGAGAAGTATAAATACAATCTTCATGAGGAGAGTGTGGAGACATTCAGCTCCAATCATCTCGATGTACCGCAGTTGTTGCATTGTGTCGGGAGTGGGGATAGTTTACTTCTTCGGCATAATTAGCAGTTCGTAGGCGGCTATCAGCTTCTGCAGGTGAGGAAGCTACATGAGTTAATAATTACAAACAGATAACGATAGGCTGGCGCCTATTTCTCATGATCAAGAACGAGGAACAACTGCAATTCACTCTGCTATTGGTTAAATATGAGGGTTATGGAGCACTCATCAGTTGGTTCTGGTGACAAAATTTATCACCTTTTGAGGTATCTTACACATTCTCATGCGGGCGCAACTACTATGAAAAGGGTGTCCATCAAATTGGTTA
>ERZ724508.188-NODE-188-length-44099-cov-5.258514_pt1 | contig 44099 bp, 58 predicted proteins | sample MGYA00376041_ERZ724508 | MGnify/ENA primary metagenome ERZ724508 (study PRJEB28724, sample SAMN07190887) | wastewater metagenome | isolation source: effluent of sewage treatment plant in Hong Hong | place: USA: Christiansburg, Virginia | collected 2016-03-01 ...
CATGAGGTCCGACATGAGGTGCATAGCGTCGGACATAATTGCGATGGAGTTGGCTATCCACCCACCTATAAGCTCGCCCGTCATAAAGAGAAGACAAACAAGGCTGACCCACTTAAGTTTGCTTAGAACTTCGTCACCGGTGGACATGTAATTATAGATTCGAAGAACTGTCGAACTATGAAAGATAGCGAAGTCAGCAAGCGTTCTGGAGAAGCTCAATTTAAAGTTCCAGGATGGTTGCACGGGAACCAGAACGGTTATTGATGGTGAAGCCCTCAGGAAAAGAGATTGTTGTCGGGTCGGCATAGCGTGTGGCTCCTGAGCCCCGGTCCACATAGATCTTGGAGGGTTCGCCGCTTACAAACCTGATGGTGATAGACCGGAAGCTGCCGGCAGCGACTACGAACACCTCTCCAACCGGTACTTCCAACCTATATCGATTCGGGATGAGTGGAATCTTGCTTAATTTATGCCGACTTCTCACTCCGATGTAGTATTCTATACCGAACGCCTCCGTATTCGTTCGTAGACTATCTTGAGAGCCCTCACTGAGCAATTTCGAGTTGTTTCGTTTGTGCTTCTATGGGTACCGGGTCGTTATTCCGATAATCTAACCCTTCTTGCGCTATACTTTAGATCCCTGCCAGTACGGCATTGGCTTGAATCGCCTCCGACTTGGATACCGGTGGCTATTGCTCTCTGACTGCTCGATTTCCAGTTCCTCAATAGGAACGAACTCTACTGATTTTGGTTGACTGTCAAGTTTACTGCGGTTGGTCCGACTATTACGGTGGTTGCCTGCCGACAAAGGCGCATTTACGGATGACAAGTCGAACTTGTTGAAGGAAATTGGCTGACTGTTAAATTCGTGGCTTGGCAGTTATCGTTCGCTTGTTTGTGTGTTGAACTTTATTAAAGATTGCTTTGAGGGTTTCTTCGGTTATGGCTCAGTGTGCTTTTTGTTATCCTCTGGAAGCTTGTCAGTGAGTTTGTGGTATTGCTCACCCAGCATCAAGGATTCGCTGAGTATAGAGCCAGTCGAGGGACTGGTATCTCCCGATTTACGCTTGGTTTTGCGTCGCTTTTTATTCTTCTTGGCTGGCATCTTGGTTTATTTCTTGGTCTCCTTCTCTTTGTCATCTCTCGATACGGTGATTTGTTGAGTAGATTTCTGTCCTATTCGCTGCTTTCTTGGTGCCTCCCCAGTTTCCATTGAATTGCCTCGATTTCTTGGGTCCTCGAGTTTGGAAGCTGCTGACTCTTGGCGATACCGTGAATTCTTTGAGTTACTGTTATGTGAGACTTAGGCAGGCTTGGGTCTGGAGCGACTCTTCTATCTCTTTTTGCGTTAGGGTCTTTTCTTGGAAAGTTTTTTTGGTGGTTCCAGAATTGATTCGGTGCTGACAATATTCTTCAATATCGATTTCTGTTCAGGGGCTGTTACTTTTTGTTGCTCTTACTTTACCTTGGGTGTTATTGGTTCTTTTGATTGCTTTCTTTCTAAATTTTCGACTTGTGGCTCTCTTCTAGTCTGCAACTGTTGCTGCTGCTAAGCCTTACTCCGTTTTTACTGGAGCCTGACGCTTCTTCGAGGAAGCTCTAAGCTGGGCTCGAAGTACATATCCCTGATATCTTCCCAAGGGGAGGTGCTCTTCATATTCTCATTGAACACGAACCTGATCGACTCGTCATCTTCATGTTCACTGCCAATGTTCGCCAGATAGGAGCGATGAAGATTTGGTTGCCGCTTTCCTCTTGGTTCCGCTTTGACCTTCTGCTCTCGTTCTTCTAGGGATGTTTGGTTGCTAACTGGTTTGCGCGCCTCTTGTGCGACTGACCTGCGGTTATGATCGTGGGTGGATGCATCCAACCTGAACTGGTCTTGCATCTGCCAATGTTCCACAAGTTCAGGAATTGGGTCAGGCAATTAAGACTACCTTCCTTTGGAACTGCTACTGATTATGTCAGAGAGTCTTGGGAACACTGGGTACTGCTCTTGCTTGTTCTCTCGATCCTCAACCTCAGCTAGATATCGCCTATTGTTAGGAATTGCGTTTACCTCCCTCTCTGCTGTTGATAGTCGCCCATTACGAAAGTATCGTCCTTGTCAAAGGTTATGCTCGTGCGATAACGATCAACCCCGCCGACAGGCCTCCACATTTCAATATCAATTATACTTTGAAATATTGGGTGACCATAGCGAACTCAAAAATGAATGCACCATCAGTTGAAGTCAAGGACCTCAATGTGGCCCATAGGCTGTAGCTTTTTCTAAGCCTCCTTATTCTTCTCAGTCACACGGCTAACTAAGGTACCAGTGATATCACGTAGGCTCTTCTCCAGCCGCTCTTTTTACTTACTCACCTACTGCAGCTACCTTGCCAGGTCATTATTCGTGGCAACACTAAGCTCCACTCGCCTGAATTCCCGATCCATTCGAGCGTTCTTCTCTCGCTCCTGAGCAAGTCTCTCGGAGCTCTCCTGCACTTTAAGTTTAAGTTGGTCAATGAGCAGCCTGTCGGCTTCGGCCTGCTCACTTAGCTTAGCCATCCTGAACTCTAGCGACTCCACATTTCGCGCCTTCTATTTGAAATGTCGCTCAAAGTCAAGCCCTTCGTTCATCTTTTGTTGCAGTCCTTTCAGATTCGCCTATGAGTCTTTGAGCCTATTTTTTAGCTGGTCAATGAATCGTAGCAGCTCCTGTTCACGCTAGCTCACAGGCGGTTCCGACTTGGCCTGCTGCGTGGGTGACGACATTTGAGTTCGGCTGAGTTTGCTGAAGCTATTTTGATCGTCGAACTTCTTTTTTATTTGGAGTAAGCTATCGACCTTTTGCTTGAGCGCTGCGTTCTCCTTCAGCAGGGCTTCTTATTTGACACGTTCCACCTGCGGCGTCTTCTCCAGCAATGCGTTGTACTTTGAGTTTGTATTCTTCAGTTCTTCCTTCAAGTCGTTGATCTACTGTTTGTAACGGTTGATATCCTCGTAGAGGCTAGTGAACAGTCGCTACTTCTCCGTATCGCGCAGCTTTGCGAAGTTGTATGGTAAGTACTTGTTCGCTGGTTGGCTAACTTTAGCTGGTTTCTGTTAACGGCTCGCCTTACGGACCTTACTGGGCTCTTCCTTTATGGTTTGAAGTGGCTTGCCTGTCGATGTTACGGGATTCCCCACAGTCCTGCTCATTCTGCTCTCTTCAATTTCTACAGTTAATGGCGACGCTAACCTGTCTTGGGCATACTCTCCTCCACTAATGCAACTGACTCATCAATTTGAGAATTTTACTTGCCAGCTGGGATCGCAGTTTTGGTTCGCTTCCTGTCCGCATTTGATTAAGCGTGAAAGTCGCTACGGTAGCTTACAGTATCCAGTTTGCGAGTTTCTTCATAGTCGTCGAATTCCTCCTGCTCATAGTCCTCCGATGGTGCTTCTGATTGTTTGCCGTTCTTCTCTGCAGGCTTACTACTGACCCTTAACGGCCTCACCACAGATACTACAGATGAACCACCCGAATTCAGGAGTTCGTCAATCTCTGAGTGAGTGATTTTGTACCAGCCTGCGGCGTTGCCGATTTCATTTTCGAATTGCTTTGATAAAACTGTTAATAGAATGGTGCAAGGATAGTGTCAATGTTGGTGGAGCTGAGCTGTGATGAGTTCCACTATCTCCTTGATTGGACAGTTGGCCAGCTTTTGCTCAGCGTCTTTGATGAGATTCTCTTGATTGTAATTCCGGTCGGGAAGCCAAGTGCGTAGTGCGCATACCATTAGACACTCAAGAAAAATGCGCAAGACTACTTCATTTTGCTTGCCGTTTTGCATTTGATGAGAAGTCGGCCGGAATTCGTTGAGCACGAACTGCGTGAAGTTGCCAACGTAAAATGCCCAGGTTTGGTATGTGCCATTGCTGACCAGTAATTCGATCGAATCGATAATGCTCTTGTACTTGAAGTAGAACTCGGGGTACTTTCCAGCAACAAATTCGGGGTTGGTAACGAGATACAGGACTTAGCGGATGTGACGGTACACAGAATTGATCTATTTGTCGAGTTCTGTGATCTTCGTTTCAAGGCTATTTGTTAGCTTTGCCTGGTACTACTCAGACAAATTAGCCTTGCGAATGACCTTACCAGTGTAGAGTTCAATATCGGGCTGCCCAATCGTAACTTTCAAGCCGTTGAGCAAGTGTATATATTGACACTCCAGCAGATAGATACAAATCCCTACTTGTACGTTTGTGCAGAAAGTAGAAGCCTTTTGAGCATTGTACAATTTCTGTGCGAGTTTGTGAGTGATGACTGCGCGGGCGTATATGTAAGTGGTGTACTTACAAAGTTCTGAGTTCACTGCTTTGAACTTCTCATACTCCAAGTTATCTTCTGAGATTCTTGACAAGAAGATTCCGTTGGGGGAAACTGGAGGAATCAAGGGAATCTCCAGAGGAGGGCTCTCGGGTCTCTGATAAGGATTAGATCCAACAAGCTCTTGGTTTGATTGCTGAACAATAGGGACCCCGTTGCTTACAACCCTTTTGATACGAATTCCTTCATTGAGAGGTTTCTTTTGTCGTTATGGTGAGTTTCCACCTACTTCTGATCCAGATGAGCCGATGTCAACGTTAGCCTTGTAGATGTTCCAGTTGGCTTCCAAGTCTTCTCTGAGTTCTTTAAAGCTTGCCCGGAATTCCTCTTTGATGGTCATCATCCAAGGAATGACTCGCCGAAAGTATTAGCTGAACTCCCCAGAGAGTCTTACAGGGTTATTTTCCATCTGTTTGTGCAAGTTTGTCAAGAAGCTCCAGTTTTTCTTTTTGGCCTCCTCAAAATAATTGGTGCCTGTGAGCAGTTCGTGCATGGTAACCCCAGCTGACCACACATCGCATTTCTCGCTGTAATACTGCCCTTCAAATAGGTTGGGAGCAATATAGATTGGGGTACCCTGCAGGGTAAACTCCCCAACGACACTGAAGCCGCCACTATGTTTCCTTGACACGCCGAAATCAACAATCTTTAACTCCCTCGTAGATTCGTTTAGAACAAGGTTTTATGGTTTGATGTCTCGGTGCATAAAGCCTATATAGAAGCAATGGTGAATACCTGCTCTGTGTACTACCTCCATCGCGGAGACGAGCTGGCGAAAGACCTCCAGCAATAGCTGCTCGTTGAAAAACCTTTTGCTTGCTGATAGCGGCCCACCGTTCTGTCTCTATCTTAGGGTTTGCTCGTTCAAAAGATCTTTCAGGTTGCGACCCCGACAATATTCGGTGATAAGGTATACATTCAAACCATTTGCCAACACCTCATAGAGTCGCATGACGTTCGGGTGGTTGATCTTGGAGAGAACATCCGCTTACCGTTTGAAGCGTTCATCATTGTACCAATGCTCAGCGGCTGTCTTGTTTAGTGCCTTAATTGCTACTACGCATCCGCGTTTGCTACACCAACCCTTCATAACCTTCGAAAAAGAGCCTTACCCAAGCACGTCTTCCAAATAGATACTGATGAAGTCGTTGAGCCGAGTGGGTTTTCCTTTGAATGTTAATTCAGAGTCGGTGCTCTCTCCGGAGGAGTGTACTTGCCACATAATATTTATAATAGGGGATCGTGATGTCGACTAATTATGTCTGAAACTGGATAAGCCTGGGCGAGTAGCCTCACCCATCAATTTCAAGCACTTATAATATAAGAATAAAATGAGCAGTCCCTTCGACTTTGACGTTTTTGAGAAGAAGGTACATAGTGGAGGAAATGCAGCCCGGCAGTGCTTTCTAGGAGTTCGACTTCCTAGCGGAGCTGGATCGTAAATAGCCAGATCTCAACAAGTCCAACAGTTTCTTCTCGGATCACAAGGACGGCAAGAACGATTTTAGCTTGGGCGACTTTCCTGACCCGTAACCTATAGATGTTGATCGTCGCTCTCACACCACTTCCGACATCTTTCGGGTGTAGAAGCCTGATTCGAACGAACAGCAGAACGAAGCTAACCGTTCTCGACATCTCGATGACATTTCGATTGGAGGAGCAGCAGGCAGTAGCGATAGCAGGTTTGTCTATCAGAGTCAGCCACCAATATACCAACCGGCTAACGACTAGTCGTTTGAGCTCCTGAACAAATTGGTACGGTAGCCGAAGCCCAGAGACATGAACGATTTCTTTAAGGAGCTGAGCTAGGATAATAAGCAAAACCCGAATGACTCGTTCTTGCGAAGAGAGAAGTACTCCAATCGAGAAGAATTCGAGGATTACCTCCGGAACCTCAAGCTCTAAAAGCGAAGGGCTGAGGAATAGCACCAGCGTTCGTAGCAGACGAAGGCAAAGGAGGATGTGTTTCGCAAACCACCAGCACAGCAACAGTATTACTCTCCTCCTCTCGAAGAGGTCAAACATCTCCAACCACCAGCAATTTCTCGTACCAAACAAGCTAGTCTCGAAGGTAGCAGCAACCCTCGTTCAGGAAGTTATATTCCAAGCGGTTCCAATTTCGAACCAAAACCCAGCAGCAACTCAGGAAGGCCACCTTTAGATTTTTACAGTGAGAGCTCAGGCACGAATAAATCGCATTCGCAGGATCTCAGGCAAGGGCAGTACCTGCACCGCCAATAAGAGAAGCCGAAGGAGGACATGTTCAACCAGTTCGATTTTGGAGGTCTTATCAATGACAGCTTTAAGCTTGAAGGAGAATCACCTCACGTTTAGAGAAAGGACTCCTATCAATTTGGTCAACCACAATCTCCCAACGATTTCTTCGGGCAGCAACAAACCAATAATAATTTCTTTGGCTAGGGTAGCAAGGGGTCAGAGCCAGCAATCGGTTCACTACAGCTGAAGAGCAATGTCGAGTCAAAGAAGCATCTGGAGACAGGCGAACATCAACGTAACTTTGGGTTTGAAGGTGAAAGACAAACTTCTATAGACAGCAAGAAGTCGGAGTCGAAGGTTGAGCCTTATCGGCCTCCCTCCACAGTAGTTGTTTAAAAGCCAGTATCACCGCCACCAACCGTATCCGTTCAACTTCCTTCAAAGGAAATTATCAAGCAACCCCCACAGTTCGAGATGCTCCTCGAAGACGATCTGATAAATCCAGATTTCGACGAAGCCATCATTGCACAAGCTCCGCGATTCGAGCCATAACCGGTGTTATAACAGCCAAAACAACCCTCATCAAAATCGCTTCCTCCCATCGCCAAGCCAGCAGGAAAGCTCACGACTATCCGATAGGAGAACTCCAACATCTTCGAGAAGACTGTAGAAGAAGAGAAACTCGCCAAGCTTCTGCAGAATTATGAAAAGATGAAAAATAACTTCGATGCGCTGATCAACGAGATGAAATCTAATACGGAAGGCCAGCAGAAGATCATGAACGAGCTTGCAGCCCTGAAGCACGACTACAGCGATAGCAAGGAACTCAACATACAGCAGCTAGACCGCGAACGAAAGATGAGAATGGAGGCTATTCAAGACAAGGAGCTTAAAGTGTTGGAGCTCAAGAAGGAGCTATAGACGATTCGATCAGATGAGCGGACTCTTGTGGAAAAACAGATATGCGAGCGCATTGCGTCCCTCGAAGAGGTTGTCAGGAAATCTTTCGAGGAGATGAACAGCGATAAACGTTAACACATGGTATGGGTTAATCCAGAGGTTAGTCGGGGGAGAGAATCACCACCCAAGCAACAGCCGCCCAGTGAGGAGGCTCGAGACAGATTCAGCTAACGAGCCTCTGATGAGAACATATTTGTTCAGAGCCGTAAAACTCAGCAACACAACCTGGCTGAATCACATGTTGAGCAGATCTACTCACCTTTACAACTGCGGTTGGATAATATTCAGAGTCCAACTGCAGAGGATAAGCAGGAGGAAAGCCGGAGAGTGGCTGCCTTTGAATTCTCTAGGGCAGTTGCTGCGAGGCATTACGACGGAGAGTGCTATCATCCCCGCGCTGAGCATTTTGATCAAAACTTCAAACTGGCCTGTATTCACGACCAAGCGGTGGTTTATGAGAGTTTTGACTTTCTCGTAAATTGCCGTTACTCGATGGTCAAGAGTGGTGGAAGGAAAGTGCTCAAACTTGCAGTGAGTCTCCGCAACAAGACGGTATTGACTCTGAACGATTTAATCGTTGTTGTGTATGGCAGTGTCGGCGAGGCACTGAGTGTGAGCCCCGCACGAATATACTCCCAGCGACTGCCTCCCGACGACATGCTCAACTTCGAGGCCTATCTATCTAATATCGTGGCTGACAGCCACCACATTAGTATGCAACTCAGTTACAGGAGTGAGGCACTTTCAAAGAAGAAACTCCAGGTTAGATTGCCTCGCCCTCTCACAAAATTCTTCGATGTGCAATTTACACATGAGGACCAATTCAAGACTATATGGAAAGGCCTCCAACGATAGCTCTACATTGAGGCAAGGCTACTAAATTTCAGGACGATCCGTTCAAGTGAGGATCTAAAGGTAATGCTACCGTTCCTTGAGGTATTCCAATCCATAACTCAGGTCAGCTAGCAAGATGAGCACGAGTTTTCCCTTGGGCTGCTGTTCCAGCTGTTCAATATGGAAGGAATGTACCTGCTGAAACTGCTGTGCTCCACCGATGGGCGAGCATCACTACACCTCCGCTACGAAAACTAGCAGCAGAGGCATCTTGGCGAACGCGTCTTGGACACCATCAACACACTCCTCTTCGAATGATATCGACTTAAAATCACTAGTAGGCACTCAAATCAGGTTCAGGTCTGGAAGAAATACACAATCAAAATAACGTAGGACTCTGCCGACCTACGTAGACGGTGCTGACGGTCAACGGCGCATATTTTGTGGTCGGGTTGTGCACATAAGCGTCTTCGGGTTGCTATCTTGAAAAAGCGAGATGCGGTGGGTCGAATACAGTCACTCCTGCCGCAAGAATTTCGTGGTGCACTTATGGAATTTGTCCGTTTGTTTTACTACGGATGAGAGATGGTGGGTAGAGTGGGGGTTGTGGATTGACGACTTGCACTTGAGTTGTCCGATGAATAATTGCTGGTTGCATAGGTATCGGTGCCCTTCCATCTGGTGTCAGGACTGTCTGCTGACCTCTCCTGATGGCTCCATTTGGAACTGGAGACGTTCTTCTGTGTTGCATGTATTGTAAATGGCTTGCAAAGTCTGGAGGCGGCTGTTTCCTTCTGGACAGTAGCCCAACGACTATCACGAGTGTCATGATGGTCATGTAAAATCCCAGCACAAACACTATGATCCAGACTGACTAATCTTGAGGTGGCATTTTGTCCAATGCTTCTGGCCACTTCGGCTGCCAGTAATGCAAATTGTGGTTGTGTCTGCCTAACGTTCCATGCAGTTCAGTGAGGTGGTTTGTGCAGCATGTTTGCAGCTGATTTCTGGTATGCCTCATCAAGTTAAGAGGCTTCTTAACGACTATAATAAATCAGGTTCAGGTACTGACTCGCTGCAGAGCAAACCTGGAGAGTAGGAAATCAACACTCACTACAAGGGTGAAACTGGTGTTGAAATGAAAGCCGTCACCTCCTAAAGGACAATCAGTAAAAATCTTTATCGAATTCGTTGTTTTGATTGGTATTTCGGATATGCTGAGTTTGATATTCCGCTGAGTTCATTCGTTTGGTTCAAATGAAGCGAATTTCTGTGTGCTTTTACCTATCCCGAATATTCCCACTCCATTTTTGAGTTCTCATCTCGACAATTGACTCCTTTATCATTCTATTAACCATTCGAAAACATTTCGAAATGCAAAAGTATCGGCTGGTCCGTAAAATTGGCGAGGGCACATTCGGAGACGTCTATCTCGCCGAGGACACCGTTAAGATGCAAACTGTAGCGATCAAGATCATCAAGCGTCGTACCACTAGTCTCCAAAGCTGCCTGAGATTGAGATAGGTGCAGGCATTGCTGCAGCTAAACCATCCCAACATCATGCAACTGAAGGGCCTACTGCATCACCAGAACCAGCTCTGGATGGTCTGCGAGTACGCTCGGAGCAGTCTCTACGATTAGTTCGTCTGCAGTGGGCGACCAACAGCCTAAGCAATAATCAGGTACGCCCTCCGATGCACGCTAGGAGGATCGTTCGGGAAATAGCAAGTGCACTTCAGTACATGCACAAAAACAACTTCTTCCATCGAGATCTCAAACCATAAAACGTTTTGTGCTGTGGGCCCGAGCGAACAGCCAAGCTTTGTGACTTTGGGCTCGCAAGGACCACGGAAGAATCCCCACCATACACAACTTACGTCAGTACTCGCTGGTATAGGGCACCAGAACTCATTCTCCGATCGCGGGAATACGGGCCAGCGGTTGACATTTTTGCGTTGGGTTGCATCATGGCCGAGCTGTACAACAGTGAAGCGCTCTTTCCGGGGCAAAGCGAAAAGGATCAACTTATGCGAGTATTGAAAGCCATGGGAACCCCCACAGAATAGGAATGGCCTGAACTCTATGCGAGCACTGTTAGGGTTCCTCGGTTTGCCGGCAGCGGCCTTCGCAAACTCGTGCCAACAGCAAGCAACGACGCCATAAACCTCCTGGAGAAGATGCTGAAAGTGAATCCTAAGCAGCGGATCACAGCCAAAAGGTAGTCTTGATAATGAAGTAGAATGTTGAGGCATCCTTTCCTCTACGAAGCCAACCTCGCCATCAAGGAATACAACACCAATAACCGACAAGCAGTTCGAAAACTGACCTTAGAACCTCGAAAGCCTTCATTCGCCAATCTTCAATTGCCGGATAAGACAGTCACCAGCAGCAGTTCCAATCTCCAGTTTCAGATAGGAAGTGATGTCATGGCAACTGTCTCACGTAGAAGGCCCCATAGGAAAGCCTCTCTTGGCAAACCCTCACATAGTTTGAGTACCGACCGTAAGCCAGCATCAGAGATGCACTAAAGTAACGTTCCTGCTCCGACGAGCGAACGACAAACTGAAAGGCCAAACTTCCGTTAAAATCGGCTTATCTTAAAAAATTTCTTTAGTCAACGCAGTGCTAAAAGCCTCGAGAATCACATGATGAGCCCAATCGCAGCACACAGCAGAAATTTCCTTCGATCACAAATGTTTTCGCCTGAGAACCTTCCCAAAAATCCCCTGAAACCAACTGTCATCGACGAGGACCCCTACAACCTGCTCAGATGACTTCACCTTCTAGTACCAACACTATTGGAGTTGATTCTCGTTAGACCTACTCTGATATTTACTAATATACATGCCGCCAAAGCCCCTCAAACAGAAGGACCCTGATTACCGTGAGATGTACAATGTTCTCACCATCTTCGATGCAGAACTGACCGAATAGCACATCAGAGCTACCATCAACGCCTTCGACCAGAAGCTCGACGATCCATACTTCTTGGTTCCATTGAACAACAACTACACTGACCTCACCGAGAACCTTTTGGGCATCAACGTGCTCATCGGACCAGACGGAATAGGCAGAAAGTCGTGTGTTCGATACGCTAATCGCGAGCAACGCTACCCCATTCTCAATATCAGTTGCAGGCTCTTCAGCACTTAGCATCAATTCATGAACCGGCTGTTCATGGAGTGCAGTAGACTGCTCGGCCACGAGATTCCGCCATATGAGAGTGTCTCCACCTACAACTTAGCATCGTTGACGCCCTTAGTTAAGCAACCTATCCTCATCGTTGTTGACCATTGTGAAAAGCTCAACGATGTGAAGCGACAGGGCGTACTCTATAACCTCCTCGAGTGGATTAAGAAGGAGGTCAATAAATATGTTGGGCTGCACCTGATTACAAGCGACACCGGATTCTTCAATGGACTCGAAAAGCGTGTGAAGAGTCGATTGACAGCTAAGACCTTCTACTTCTTTCCTCCCGAGCCGAAGGCAGTCATAGAGATGCTTGCTAAACGGTTGAGAGTTGGTTGGGGCCACATAAAGTTCATCGAAAGACTCGACAAACTGCTCAATAGCAAGGAGTTCTTCGAGCTCATTGAGAAGAATCTTTGGAATCTCGGTAGCATGACAATATTTGTGACTGCCTTCAAACACATGCTGACAGGCATCAAAGTCGGCGATGTGAAGGGTTTTGTCATCGACCACGAAAAAGAGCATTTGTCTTGGCTGTTGAAAGATTTTGCAGGCACACTCATGCTCATGTCCAATTACTTACTGGAGAGCCAATTGAGAGTATCACGCACCGAAAAAGGAGGAAATACGACATCCTTTTCAACTCCCGCTCTCATCGTACTTGCAGTTATCATCAACATGATCGATAGGAAGTGCACAATCAACCTCCAAACTATTTTCCGCAATTTCGTGAAGATCAAGATGCAACTGAAAGAGAGGCAGGGTATCGGATCGGTTACTGAATATGGTGAGGGTCACATCAGCAAGGGTCTCAACTTTCTACAGGAGAACGGAATGGTGATGGTTGAGGAACCACCTGATGGCACGGTGGTAGTCAATGGACAGATTCACGAACTGAAGCAGCTGCTCCTGAACACCAAGGGACTGCCACCATTAGTCCGGGACATAGTAGGGTGCGAGGGTGTATGACCTTTTTGACCGACTGGTAACTTTCTTCCCGCGGTTGTCGACTATAATACCTATCCGTTGTCGCCTATGCAGGCTTACTGGAAAGTGGCAGCACCCATCTATTCCAGAAGTTACTTTGGTGTCAGCCCTTCAGGCTCCAATGCAACCCATTTCTTAATGAAAGTTGAAGTTTCACACTGTAAGAGCCTAATGCAGGCCGCCCTCCGTTCAGATAAATTTTATTATTACTTCCCACTTACCATCTACAATGAGCTACCAGTACGACGAAAATACCAAAAGATATGTCCTCAATACTTCCTACGTGAGTACCCCGACGCACTCCAGTGAGCCAATGGCTCCATAAAGTTCAAAGAGTACGCGCGAACCAGTTGTATTTCGCATCAGCAGCAAAAGCAGAATGTCTTCGTTCGAGGATACAAGACCTGAGACGGCCCAGCTGTACAACACTTCAGCAACAATAGCTTCTAACAATCAGCAACTCCTCAGTAACAACAGCAACGAACTGACGGTGGTGGACTCCCCCAAATCTGACAACATTAAGTTTGGCTTTAAATAGGACAGGTCACTGAGTACCAAGTCTCACACATCCTTACATGCAGGGTTCATGCTCAATGGCAGCGTTACTGATAGAGGAAATCAAACTAACGAAGCCTTCAATACCTCATCGTTTCGCAAGGACAACATAGTGCAAGATGGGGTCGCGACTACAATGCCTCAGAATTCCTCTATTCGGTAATCAGTTGCTCCAATGCCTGCCTTCCCTTCTTCTGTCAGAGACAAGAGCAACGTTGTGAAACTATCTATGACATAACCCACTCGATTTACAGTTACTTCAACTCCTTTCAACAGCAATGAACCAGCAGCCCCGAGAAATCAACCAATAAGAATCAGCGATATCAAGAAGCTTCAGTAAGCTCAACTTCTAGATTACTAGCAAACAAAAAAAGAGCAAGAAAGGAAGGAGAAGTAGCGATTGGATCACGAAGAGTAACTCAAAAGGAACCAAGATGCTCAGTCAACCAACCGTTCGAAGGAGGATCAAATCGAAAAGGATAAGAAGGAGTGGGTTGATTATATTCGTCGGGAAAAGGAGAGGAATGAGCGAGACCTCATGGAGCTATAGAGGAAATAGTACGAACGACAACAGACTTAGAGGCGCGAGAACGAGAGAAAATAACGGTAGAAGCGATAGAAAGAGCGCAGGTAACAATAAAAGCGGGAACAATAAAAGCGGGATCAGATTAAGCAGGAGTTTGAACGGAAGGAACAGGAAAGGAAATAGCAAAAACGTTTGGAGCAGGAAAAGAGGGAGCAGTAGAGAAGGTAGCAGGGGTAGCGGTAGCAGCATAGAAGGGACCAATAGAAACGTGACCAACAAATCAGATAGCAACAACAGAAGTAGCAAAAGGAGCAGGAAAGATCAAGGTTGTCGAGCTCGTACGTGGGACCTATGAATAATAATGGGCTGTTACGACCTAACTACGCGACAAGTATGAATAGTAGCCTATCAACTTCAACTGTCACGCAGTCACCTAGCCGACAGAGTCTAGCACCGAGTTTGAACATTGCCTAGCTACTCACAACTCCGAATGTGAGCACTCCCCACAATAGTCCCAACCTCAACAACTTCAACAGCAATAACCAGAATATAAATAACCAACCACAAAATTACTATTCGAATAACCTGCAGTCATCCAGTAACAATCAATCATTCAGCAGCAACCAATCTTCAAACCAGGCGCCAACCAACAACAGTATGGCGATGCAGCAACAATAACGCATTAATAGACTCGAGTAGGAGAATTCAAACCTACGGACGGAAGTGAGAAAGCTCACCAACGAACAGACTCTTACGAAGGCGAAGATGAGCTCCCTCGAGTCCAATACGAAACACGAAGTCGATAACCTGCGTTCGCTGAATAAGAATCTTGACGACAGACACAAGGAGCTCGAACAGATGAAGCGCGATATAGAAGCTACACTCACAAACAGAACAACCATATCAGCTAGTTAGGTAGTCAAGAAGATTGAGAAGTTATTGAATGAGAATAAGGCACAGTCCGAAAAGATCCGCAATCGTGAAACAGAAAATGCCAGTCTTATATCCGAGCTCAGAACGAGAGAAGAAGAGATCCATGGGCTTCGTAACATGGTCAAGATGCTCGAGGATAATAATCATCATTTAAAAAGTGATTTTGAGAAGGAACGGAAGAACTACCTGGAGGCCTGTAGGCAACTCGAAGAAGGAAAGGCGCAGATGCGACGCCTAAAAGATGAGCTCACTCGTAACGATTACCAGGGTTTGTGGGAATCGAACGAGGCGGGCAAACAGCGGGTGCTAGACCTGACAAGATAGCTAGAGTAGACTCGACTTCAAGTTCGCAGAGCTAAGGAGGAAGCAGCTACGCACAATCTTCAGAGAGTCAGAGAAGAAAGCGAGGCTGACCGAAGAAGGGTCATCGAGCTTACCCGCGAATGCGAACAACTTCGAACAAAGACATACGAATTGGAACGGAATTTACAGTTATCCGAGGCGAAACATCCCAATCCTATGAGCAGCGCCCCATCATCAGCCAGTGTATCTCGTCAAAGTTCTTATGCAAATCTCCAAAAGCTAGTCGTTGAGTGTCCCTAATAGTCAGACGCATAGACAACCAAGCAGCTCAAGTTTGTGTAGAGCCAACTCGAAAGGTAACGGGCTAACTGTGCCAAACTGACTAAGATTGTGGGTGAGCTCAACACTAACATCAACGCCTTAAACTTAAACCTCGCAAAGTTCAAGGGAGACTTCAACGCTCTGACCTTCCTGCACACATCGAAACAGAAGGAACTTTCAAGCATTCTCAAGAAAGCATAGGCTGCCGAGCAGAAGCACCTCGAAAGAATGAAATAGTTTGAAGGACAGATCGAGGTGTTGGAGAACCAACTGTAGTGCAAGGAGGAGGAGTACAAATACGAGTTCCGATTGCTCAGGAAAGAACTTGAGGAGGCCCGAAGCAACTGGTGCGACCGCATAGTCACTAGCATGTCGTTCGATGTGGCTCTCAAAGAACTTCTCCAGCAAATTTAGAACCTCAAAAGAAAGCTTACGAATGAGTAATAGAATTCCATCATGCTCAAGGAAAAGTTGTGGGCTTGTCAGTCCGAAAACAACAACCTCAACTCTGAATTGAAGCTCTAAAGGATGAAAAATGCCAGCGAAAAGAAAACGTTGGAGAGTTCTCATGAGCTTGCTCTGCAAGACATGGCCAACCAACTTGCCAAGGCCGAAAGGCTGGCTGAGTCACTGAGCAACAAGATCAAACAGCTAGCCGACTAGAACAAAGGCAAGGATGTGTTTATAGTGAAGACTTTGATGGGCAGACAGCTTGCCTAACATGACAAACTCGACCTGTAAGAGTTCTTCCAAGAGTTCCAAGAAATCGTGCCGATAAAGGACCACAAGAAAAAGCTCGAGCACGAACTGCAACAGATCGAGCAGCTGGAGTAGAGTAACCGTGAGCTGGTTCGGGAACTGTCTGCAGCACAATGATAAATGTGGATTAGCCAAAACTGTTTAGAAAGATGCTGGGCCTAGCAACATCAATCATCAGTTGTAGCTGACCGTGAATGAGGGATTACGGCGACGCTCCACCTCAGCAGGGCACATTGAAGTGTGGTTGTTGGAAAATTCGTTTCGGTAGGTTGTTTCTGAGTTAGGAAGGTGGTACTGTTGCTAGATGGACCGATTGAGTTCATTCTACGGCGTGGGTCGTACACCCGTTATGGGTACTGTTCCCGGGTGGGAGCTTTAAAATCACTTTGGTAAGAACTCTTTCCAAGGAAAGCAAGGGTACTCTGTACTGGCATCAAATCAGGAGCTATGACGACTACGCTTGGCCTTCCAGTTCGCCATTTGAAGGTCTCTCGATAGTTGGAAGCCCCGGTGAGAGGAGTCCCCACTGGAAAGTTTATGGCTTTATCAACAGTCAGCTGCATCAATTGGTTGTTTACGTATTGACTAGGAGAGTTCTTCTGAACATAGTTCTGCTTATAAGTTGTAGTGGTAACCATAGGGCCACCTATGTGCAAGTTATCCTTGAACTTTTTTGGATGCTCCAAGTCGGTGTGCTTTCTGCCATACTCATTGTGGTAGTTTGATGTCCCCACTATCGTGGAGTCGTGCTTGGCTTCTGTCGGCATCCGTACACGCTCGTTCGGACAGTTACCCTGATTACGGTAGTCTGGTTAAGATCGAGAGTACTTCGTGTGTAGGTAGAGTCTGGTACTGTCAGGCCTAGCTTAATAGGGTGGAGGTGACACACATGTTTGCCACAGTTGCACAGTTTGCACAGACATTGGTCTTTGAGATGCCTTCCCCAATCCTTATCATCAAGCAACTTCTTATCCACATTCAGCAACGATATCAGCTCTGGGTTCTTCACATCCAGGTCACAAGCTCCAAGGCTTTTCTTTGAATGGTCGAAGGAGCGTTCCTGATCGAAGTGAACATGATGAACTGATTCCCTGAGCGACATGTCCTTCCGAATCTTCTACTTTTCCTAAGTGCGTATGCGAGTGGAGTTGTTAGATGGCTTTTGCTGCTCCTTGCGACCACTGGAGCTCGCCGACTGCGGACGATGCATGTACTGCTTGATCATGAAGTTTATTTGGCCTGTACCAATAAAAATTAACTGAAGAGAACGTCAGTTTACGTTTGCACTTTCATGTCGTGGATTCATAGGAGTCGGTGGTGATGGATTGTCAGTGCAGATGTTTGGCGTAGAGCAATCGTCGGAACTGCAACTCACCAATCTCGACTGTTTCATCCACTGGTCTGCTCTCTAGGGTCTTGTGCCGGGAAGCCTGCATTTTTGAGCGACGGCGATGTCGAAACAATTGTTGCTTGGCTTTTTCCTGAAGATTGCCGAATCGCCGGAGACTGTTGAGTTCAATAAAGAGTAACTTGCACTGTCCGATGGCTTTCACCTTTGATGCACGTTATTCGACTCCTGCGTAAATTTCAGCGAGCCCGATTATGTCGTTACTGCGGTAGCCTATTTTTGTCTCAATCTTAACAACCTCATTCTCGCGCAGCATGTCATACGATTCGACATATACCCGGAAGTCCTTGATCCGGTTGAGAGAGTCTGGTAGTTGTTCTCCACGTGCCTTTTCTTCATGTTACATAGTCTCTCGAAGCACCCCCTCAAGCACAATATAGATCCCACGCACAAACGATCCAGGTTCGTATAGACGCTCCTTCTTTCCTAACACAATTTCACTGGAGTCCTTGAGCAAGAGGACTCTATTTTCCTGCGGAAGCATCGCAAACATGTCGATGGTGCCCAATAGTTGCTCGTAGCGTTCAACCATCAACATCTTTTCAGGAAACAGTTACTGGTAGATCTGGTAGTCCATTGAACAGACTATTGCGGGTTCTGTTGAGCAGTGAAATACATAGCTACTTCTCCTATCCAGCTTCCGCAGTAACTATTCATCGCCTACACCCTCCCCAGGTTCGTAGTAGAGACACGAACCGTTCCTCAGCTGTCCAAGTCTGCCTGTAATTATAACTGTGTAGAGTCCTGGTCTCTCGCCAGGTCGGTATAGTGCTTGTCGTTCGCTCAGCACCGCAAACCTAAGATTACTCAACCGTTACGTCGCTAGCTCTGCCATTTGTTGTGCTTGCCTCACATACTTGCCTTTCGTGAAATGGTTAATTATGAGTACCAAGTACTCCCTGCCCTGTTGTGTATTGTGCCCACCTGACCTCACAAACTTCAGCACATCTTCGATCTTCAAAGAGCCAATATCGACGTTACGTTTGAGCAACCTCGTTCGCACTGGCGAAACATTCATAATTAATACATGTCGGAGCCGCTATGGATTTCGAAGAGTATGCACATCACATGAGGTCACCGCCTAACTTGTACCATACTAACAGAGCGCATCGGAGTTGCTGAGGAGAACCTGCCGGTTGGGCGCCCTCTCTCAAACTCCGCCATCTTCCTCTACACGATGTCTAAAGCAGCCAGCTTCTGTTTGTAGTTGTTGATCAGCATCAGGAACTCTCGACGTAGCATAACCAGCTTTTCAGCGTAGGCTCGCTCCTTGTTTTGGTAACGCTGCTGTAGAATTCTGCAGTCCATTCGTTTTCGTTGTATTTGCAAGTCCTGCGCGCGGAACAACTCGGGGCTGATTGCTCGTTGCTTCAGATCCGCAGTGGATACCGACTGGTGCATGGCGGTATGCTTTTTGGAGGGAGTTTAGAATGGCTGGATGCGGGTACTTTCCAGCGTCATCCTTGATAGTGGTCCCGAATTCTTTGTGGCTGCAGTCACCGCAGTAATCTTGGTCCCAGGTGTGCTATCGTTTGTCTTGTTGAAGCGCTGCTCGGTCGGTTCGACCATCTTGAATGGATAGCCGCAGCAGTTGTCACATGCACCGGCATCTGCTTCCATGTTGAATAAAATTTATTCAAGGAGAAGTCCAGACGATATGTCTGTGCCATTATCTTCCATAACGAATTAGCCAACTTGAAACAGGTGAAGGCAAATCTCACCAAATGCGAGATTGCCTCATTATAATATTTGGTTGATGCTTGTTCGATTGGTTCTTTTTATGGGGCTTGTGCTCTGCTTGCACTGCACCACAATCAAACTTGCGAACGTAAAGAGCCCTGGCGGAATCGGACAATTCAGGGGCCTACTTGTTGCTCCCATCCCATACTGCAAGGATTACGAAGAAGAGAGCCGTCTAACTTGCAACTAATGCTTTCTAGGTTACCGTCTCAGTGAGTCGGGCGAGCATTGTCTCATGGAATCTATCGTAGTGGATAATTCAACCAATCGATCAGATATACCAGCCACCCAGCACTTTAATCAGTCTTCAACCAATGTAATCACTGGGTCTGCCTCTCAAATTAAGGTCGCAACTCCAACAAGCGTACATCCGTCGAATTGCATTACTCCTTCAACAGGTACATCGATAGGTCTAATGAGGCACCGAGACCTTGCCGCAAACAAGGAATAAGAATGTTGTAACACAAACAAGTTCGGGTGCCTCATCGGGCCCTCACTTGCCCAGCACTCGTAACTTATATTTGCTAAGTAGTCACAAATAAGCCCTCATCTGAGACCGTTAGTACTACCAAAACATCACCAATCTTTCGGCAACCTTGGTTTATAGGGTCAGTGCCCTTGACTCCCCCAAAGAGTACCCGCAGAAGATGAAGAACACGCAACTACCCCCAGACAAATATTTCGACGTTCTAATAAATAATTATCAATAAAGAAAAGACCATTACCGATGGCTACAACAGGACTCTAGAAGGAGCTCCAGAACGTCTTGGATAGCAAGTAGGACATCACCGATACCACTCCATCGAACCCCACTGAAGACCTTTCAAAGGTTATGGAGGGTCTTAGCCTCCAATAAAAGTTTGAACCCGAAGAGCAACACACTGAACCGGAGTCGCCAGCACAGCAACAGGTACCAAACAGTTTACTCAGCACGAGGAACACGAAGAATATTGTACAAAGGACTTCGTGGAGCTTACCCGTACCAACATAAACTTCGACCGCAACATCATTTACCCAGGGTCGATCGATGAGGTCTAACTATCGATTGGGCTTCGGGAGGATACCCTGCCTGAGGACGATCCCTCTGCTGCTTACCTGCTCCGTATTATAGCTCTATGTGACAACAAGGAGTTCAACGATCTGGACGAATATGTGTTCTCAGTTCGGAGCAATTAACGCTATGAGTACTACGAAGAAGTGAGGTTCCGTATTAAGAAACGCGAGAAGGCGCAGGTTCGTGTGGCTGTGAAAGTCCCTATAGTAAAGCAGGCCTACCTCATAAGCGGAACTCTTACCATCCAACTGTAAAACACTGTCCCTGTAGTGCTACCAATCACCTGCAAATCATAGATGCCACAAGTGGTTTGTCTGAAGGAACTGTACGAAGTTGCAGAAGGCACTCCAATCATAAAGCTGCCAGCGAAGAAGAGCATGCGAATTCCACCGATTCCCTTTAAAAATAACTCGCCATTTGGGTTCGTACTGGAGGTCGAAACGGCCACCACTGAGAACTTCTCCGACCGCCCTTACGACATCATCTCGCAAAATACAGTCAATTGTATGGCCAACTCGCCTTTCTTCGTGAATCTGCAGCTCAAGACCAACATGAGCTACCGAGGGTCCATGCCCGTAAGCGATACCATTCGGAAGGTGTTACTGCTGAAGGTCAAGAACAGCTCGGTGTACTTCAGTTATCCCATCGAGGCTTACGTCTTTGAGTCCAACAATACATCTTCTGTATCGTGATCTGAGATTTTCACTGGTAAAACCTTAAGTAAGACGCACTCTATCAATGTTGGTCACGTGGTCTCAGCTTTATGCGAGTTGAAGCAGCTGTTGTTCCAGGGCGTACTGTATACCTTTATTTTGTCATGTTCAAGTTTCGAGGATCCAGCGGTTGAGGTAGGGGGTCAGGTAGGTCCCGAGATGTAGCACGGCTAGTACTGGCGTTGGATTGTCGTGTAGGTTTGTGAGTAAATTTAGCCTCAAGCTCACTTAACCCGTTTCGAAGTTCGGCCTATAATTGAGCCGCTCTTGCCTTTAAACGGTTCGTTTCAACTTTGTTGATGGCATCCTCTCGTTCCCAACCGAAACAATGTGAAGTCTTGGCTTCAAATGCCCTTACCAGCATGTCTGTCTGCTTCCTTGTACTTTCTTATCTTGCCTGAATCTCCATGAGGGATCGGCGTGCTATCATGTTTTCCCCAAGAGAAGCTAATAAGTAGTCGATAAGCTGCAGAATGACGACCCCATGCTCCATTTAGCTACCGACCCTCCGGTTGATAATGGTTTGGAGGATCTTAGAATTGCAGCCATCCGGTACTGACCGTTGAAGAAACCCGAGCAACTACATCTCACAGATAGCTACCTTCTGCTGCATGAGCTAGAACACCTGGGGAAGGCCCCCCACCAAGACTATGTTGTGCTCGTTTTGCATAGCAAAGCTAATTAAATCGACTGTTCAAACCGTCTCGTGACTTAATATTCCTACGTATTAAGATCGGCAAGTATGTCGGTCAGAGACGAAAGCCAGAGCTTGTTGGAGGCCAGCGAAACCGACTAGGTGCCGTCACACGAGCTAAGTGGTGACGAGAACGCTGAGAGGTCAGTGCTGCTCAGTGATATTCGCGTTGAGAAGTCGAGTACTCAGCATCTCTAACCGAGACTTCTTCCTTAGCACGATGACAATCATGAAAACTGTGATAGGCGTGGGAGTGCTTGGCCTGCCGTATGCAGTCTCGCAGTTGGGATGGGCACTGGCGCTAATAATTTTCTTCGTGACTATGTTGCTGACCCAATATTCTTGTATCCTTCTGCTCAAGATCAAGAACCTGAGCCACCATAGCAACTACAGTACCATAGGCTATTCGATCTTTCGAACTAAGATATTTCAAGCTCTCATGTATTTCCTGGTGCTGTTCAACAACGTGGGAATATGTAAGCAGCCGATTAAAGCGTAGGTGTCGCCGAACTGACTATCTTCAAGGAGACTCTGAAGGGTATTGTATTGGAATTTCGAGGAAAAGAAATAGATGGACTTTGGGCAATCGAGCCATGGTTTACCGTGGGGATATGCCTCTCAGTTTTCCTACTACCCTTCGTAGTCGTGGAAAAGATCCAGAAGCTGAGGTTTCTTGCGCTAGTCGGAATCACTGCCATCACAATTTTCGTGGTTACGGTCATTTACAACTTCTTTGACGTAACAGCCGCAAGGGGTTGGAAACTGGCTGAGGATATTAGTGCATGGCCTGCAGCCACAGAACCGCTGAAGGCGATAGCCGTTGTGCCAAATATTCTGCTGGCATTCCTCTACCAAATGAATTTCTTCCCGATCTATAAGGGAATGAAAAACAGTTCCGACAAGCGAATGACGAATGCTTCCTGGGTAGGATCATTAGCGTGCTACTTCATATACATGAGTGTGGCATTTCTTGGTTACTTTACATATGGCCTCACCAGCAAGGATCCTTTTGACAGTACACAAACCCGTACTCTTGAAACTAACTTCCTGAGGGTCCTTCGAAGGTAGGAAATCGGAGACGTACTGTACGTTATCATGAACTGCGTATTCCTCGTGTCTGTGCTCTGCAGCTTCCCTGTGATATTCTTCGGGGCAAGAAACAATTTTATTGCCTTTGTGACCTCACTTCGAATGAAGGGGGATAAATAGGTGAGGAACAGTCGGATGCACCGAAGCTGCGTCGAAGAGATTAGTGAGTACATCATCGATGATAGCAAAGCACGTAAGAAGAGAAAGGCACGAATTATCTTCTATTTGCTCACTTTGGCACTATTTGCAACTATCGTGGTCCTCGCAGTGACTATTGGAAGGCTGGGACCCATTTTCAACCTCGTAGGTGCTATTGCCAGCAACTCGATCGGATTCATTTTGCCCACACTCTTCTACATGATGCTTATATGGCGCAAGAAAAGAGAACGGAGGGTGCATTTCTGGGCAAGCTTGATCCTGTTCTGCACGGCGGTCCCTTTTGGCATCTTTGCAGTCATCACCGAGTTCATTGCCTGAGGGCAGCATTGATACTGTCTCACAGTCAAAGCAATTGTGGAAGCACCACAGCTGTAATTCTATAATGCTTCGAGATTACGGAAGAGAGCTCACGGAGCTGCATCAGGACCGTCAGCGCTTTGAACAGCGAATGAAAAGCGGACTTTGTCATAGCAGAGAGGTCTAGCTGTTAGAGAAGTACCGTTTCTACATCAAGGATCTTCTATAGAGGAAGGAGAGCAAGGCTGCTACGATCTGCCTTGCCCTCACTCAGCTGGAAGGGCGGTACTCGCTGATAAAAGCAGCGGCTTTCAACCGGTTAACACATTACACTATCCTACCAACACCCTCAGTTTAGGAAAAGATTCGAAGATTCGCTCATCTTCTCGAAAAGGTTGAGGTAAGAGCGGAGACATTCTGCAAGGCGAAGGCAATTGCTTACATCGCATGCAGCAACACACCTGATTGCACTCCAAATCTGGCTCCCCAAAAGCTAAAAAAAGCACTCACAAGCTTGGAAAAGTTGTACCATTAAAATACAAAAGGGGCGATTCATCGAATATGCCTGGTTGGCTACCAGAACAGACTTGTTCAGCAGAAGCGGAGGATTGCTTAGTTGGAAGAAGAAAATATTCGACTCAATCAACTATTGTACAGTAAGCATAGCCCAAATACGACAGCCACCGAGCCTGTCGACTTCGAAAGAGTTGTGCAGCTTGACCGCCTTCTGAAGGAGAAGGATCGTGACATTAAATCTCTGGTGAGAGCCGGAAAGGATGTCTAAGCGAGATACGAACTCAAGCTGGAGAGGCTATAGGAATAGCTAAACAAGCTCAACTACGTTAATGGCAGGCTCATGGAGGAATTGGAGGAGGTTCGCCAGCGTCACGGCGACCTTTCAGACATCCCTGCTGAACTACAAGCGGATAATAGCCTATCCTTATAACTTTTCAACCAGGACGAAAAGAACAAGGACCTGTAGTTGGAACTCAGCGATAAGTACCTTCGACAAGTCATCCAACTGAAGTAGAATATAGAGTCAGTCAAGATGAACTTCCTGAGCCTACTCTAGCGCCCAATGAAGTACTCTGATGAATTACCGTAGTTGCTAGCGGGAAGTGCTCATCAACCTCATGTACCTGCTAAACTTCTCCGATGACGAGAAAAAGATGGTGGCTAGGATGCCCTACCTCAGCGAGCTGCTCGGTTGATTGTTTTGTGTTCGCTCACTGTTATTATAAACGACGGTTGGAAGTTTAGAAACTGCCGGTAATGAACAAGATGCTGCGGAAGCCGGGCAAGGCAAAGGAGGATGCACGGGTCACCTCCTACATGGAATTCATCCATGCAGTTGGTGGAAGGAAAACACCCAAACCACTGTTCGATAAGCGTGAATTGGCTAAATGGAACGGGCAGCTGACGACTCACGAAAAGAGTACACAACTGACGGCTAAATGTCTTACAGAGGTCACCGAAAACGGACAACAGTAACCACCTTCCTAATTACACGACTACCTCAATAAGGAATCGCGAATGCTGCCGAATAACCTTTCCGATGCCTTTCGATCAATCGAACACTTTGGAGAGTGCTAACCTCTATTCAACGACAAGGAGAATACATTTGTGCAGGCTCGCAGTCACTCTCGAAAAAAGGATTGTGGTACATCACGGCAACGTCGCTTCCAGAGAAGCTGCGAGGATAAATAAGAGGCATCGGCGGTGAGTGGCGTGCGTAATGATGAAGGTGTTGCTCATTTCTTACTGACGGAGATTCGGATGATCGTAACAGAGCTCACCAAGTTCAATCGTTAGCGAATCACTTATATGGACTTCCTGGAGATTTTGAGGGAGCTTAACATGATCCAGAGTAACTTCGAGCCGCAGAAAGATGATGTTGTGAGCAGGCTTTGGGCTATTGTTACTGCTGGCAGCAAGGAAAATACGACCTGCCTCATAAACCTGTCCATTGTAGTATTGGCTGTCATGAAGATCGGCGTGAGGGTACGCAGCGTTAAGGATTTCTTCGAAAATCTTGCCTATTCATTGGACTCCCTTAGACCCACTGCTGCAAACTTCCGGAAGACTGTGGCAAACACCAACAGGTAGTATCGTCGCAACAAAGAAGGGTATTTCGACCTGAGCAAATAGGAAGTGATGTCGATCTACCAGCAGTTCAAGGAACTGAGGGTAACCAGAATCTTTCTTGGTCGCATCGGTCGGAAATCTTAAAAGATCGATGAGTGCAACCAATCAGCCACAAACTTTCCGTTCCGGCCACATATCACCGAGAAGAGCCGCAGCCTTGCCAAGCAGAAGAAGGAGAAGTAACATTTCCATTCAGTTAACAACTAAATCATGGAATTTCAGCTACAGACGGAGCGAGAGATCAAGTAGATGGAGGAGTGCACCTTCCAACCCAAGACAAATAGGAATCAACCTTTAGCTCCTTAAGTTGGAAAGAGACGCTGCTAAATTCTTTACAAAATGGGGAAGACGAGCCGATCGAAATAGAAGAAATAGCGGAGGCAGGATGAAGTTGAACTGTAGAGAGAACCCACAGCATTCACCTTCAAACCGGAAATCTCCGGACCAAGCCGAAGTTTGTAACGCAAGAAACCAGTGATGGGATAGACAAAACAGATCGACAGAATGATAAAGGCTCGGGTGGAGAAATAAGTGAAAGAGAAAGCAATCTATAAGGGGATCCCATACAACCAACGTTGCTTCGACAAGCTGCGCAGGGAAATCAGTACGAAGTATCTGCGGTAACTGCAGACCAACAAATCGTCCAAATAATTGCAACGTACTTTCAACAAGAAGAAAGGGTTATAGAGCAATCGCGAACCCATGCGAGAGTAGCCTCAAGCTCATGTCCAATCTCAGCAGCACACTTCTTCAGTGGAAAGTTCAGTGCAGAGCGAACGGCAATTTGAGGAGCCAAACCAAACGCCGAGGCGAGAGATATTCACATTCTAGGTGTACTTATAAGAGGATACCTGCTTCGACCGCATTACTATGTACGAAGGAGATGACCCCTCAACAGTTGCCCACTAGTTCATTCTTAAACATAGTACCCGCGCTTTCCTAACCTAGATCTCAAGCAGTAGCTCGAGGCAAAGCTCACTCGCACACTACGAAGTCACCTCACACGCCTTACCACCGGCAGGGAATCACCCGATCTGTGCAAGATTGAAGAAGAGAGCGTGGAGTACTCGCTTTAAATTTGAGTGTGATGCTTTCTTTGGCATTAATTATTGTCAATTGATAGATGGACAAAAAGTTGGACAAGAAGGAAGCGGACGAGATCGTGCTCAACCGTCTCAAGAAGGAGAGAAAGGAATGGCGAACCAACCACCCCTTTGGTTTCGTGGCCAAGCCGCAGGAGAATGCCGATGGTAGCACCAATATGCTTAAGTGGATCTGCGAAATTCCAGGACCAGCCGGCACACCTTGGGAGGGTGGCACCTACACCCTTCACATGGACTTTACTCATGACTATCCCATTAGGTAAGCTAGTTGGCTACTCAGACCCCCAAAGTGCGTGTTCAAGCCAATTCTTCCGCATCCAAACGTGTACCCTTCAGGGACTGTTTGTCTGTCCATCCTCAACGACGTAATGATTATCAGCGATTCAGGAAGAGGACTGGAAGCCCTCCATCACGATCAAGCAAATCCTACTGGGCATTCAGAAGCTGATACATGACGAACCCAACTTAGAGAGCCCTGCCCAATTGGAGCCGCTGAATCTCTACAAGACAAACCGAGAGGAGTACCGCAAAAAGGTGCGAGAGTTCGCTCTCAGCCAAAAGAAGAAGAGCTGATCTAAATATCGCCACTGTGAGATGTTATATATAATGCTGGCAACCCTCCCAAACAAAAAGCCTGATGGGACAGTAGATTAGAAAATCAGTTGCTAAGCGGTACCGCCACTACAAATGGTGATAAACCAGGAGCAGTTGGCGTCTATAGCGATCCGCATTAGTCTACATGGTTAGGATATGAGATTTTCACTCTCGTGAACCGGGTTCGATCCCCGGATGCGGAATTTTTTTGCGCCATAAATATGGATATGACTCATTCATTCAAAGAACAGTGAGACAATATCACCCTTCAGTCAGCTTGATGATGTGGTCTGTGAACTGGTTGCGATATAGCCAGTCGAAGAAGATCATGGTGAGACGTATCATTAGTTCACGCTCCACAGAAAATTCCTCTAAATACTGTTCTCTCTTTTCGTCGACGAGCGGGCTTGCGACATTCATAATATCGCTTGCGTTATGCAGTTGGCAAAACTCCTTTCCTTACATATCTTCCAGTGAAGTGCGGAGTAGCCAGAGGAAGCCTTCAACGATCCTACGTGATGACTACGGCAAAGGAGCACTTTCTCGTTTATACCTTGCGAAGATTCCAAGACAGTTTCCCGTATCGTTTGTACTTTCAGTGAAGGCCGGGCAACGCTCAACTACTTGCCCTTCCAGAGCATTTCTCAGCTTCTCCACGATTGGCTACTCGACGCTCTGCGATTCCTCTTAATCTATGTTCTGAATGAGTCCTACAAGTACTACTGAGTTGCCGCGTGGCCTCCCTCTCTTGACATTTTAGTTCTTCGGCTTGATTAGAGGGCCAGGCGCCTACATCGCTTCAGATGTACCTTCCCGTTGTGTTTTTGCTTGACGTGCGTGAACAGTGCGGGATAGCTAAGGTAGCTTTTTCCACATGGGCACTTGAAATCGCGGTTGTTGGGATCATTACGTGCGCGACGCTTCTTCAAAGGGTCCTCGCTGTCCTCCTGTAGTGCCATTAAGCTTATATTTATCCTAAAGATAGCGGCTGCAAACAGCAATGGATACCGCTCAAACTATCAATGAAATTCTGCAGTAGTCGTCGTAGATTGACACGCTGACGGAACACTTCATACAGCCTGGCACCAATTGAAATACACTGGAACCAAATACCAATGCGAGTAGCACTCTCAAACGCGTTAGCTGGCGGCTTGCCTGACGCTGAGGAATAAAAAATAACTCGGCTCTCGCTAAACGTAATGGAATACTACTCCGGTTTCCTTGTGCCTGTCAAGGTCACACCTTCCAGCCAGCAACGTCCATTTAAGTAGGCCCGTCGCACTAAAAGAAGCCTTCAGAAGGAGCTGGGGAGTTTGGAACAGCGATTACGCTCGATCGAAGGAAAGCTAATGTTGAACCGTGATCGATGCGAATCAGTGAGCAACCGGCCGACAAGCCAACCGAAAGAGCGTCCAGCCCGCGTGGAGTATCGCATCATAGAAAATGAATATCGTGACTACAATACTGCGGCTGAGAACAAGAAACTCCGTGAGGAAAACAAGCTGCTAAACTAATACTTTGAGGTTTTTTCCAGAAAATATCGGCTGAACCGCAATGAGCTGGAACTGCTGCGCTAAGAGAACGAGAAGTTAAAGCAGCAACTCGACCAAAACGGCATTCAACGCTACAGAGAGTACCACGATGAGCCGGAAGATGCCCATACAGTAAGACCTGCTACCGTGCACAAATACAACTACGAAAGACCACCATATTAACAGCGTTCGGAGTTCACTGGAGAGCCCGTCAAGAGAATTATAAAAACACACTTCAAACAGAGCGAAGCCCCTACCAAAAACCAAGACGACAGCTCTATGATGGACTTCCCCAAGACTGAGCGTTCAGCACTCAAGACTGCACGCAGTGGGGTGTTGTGACCGCTATCTTCCAGTTACTGTTGGAGTAGGTAGTATCACTCATCATAACACAATCTTTTGGTCAACCGAAGGTACAGACCAGTGAAATCCTTGGTAGTTTCGCTGCGGCAGACCTCCAGTCCTTTTTGTTGGTTGTCCTGGTAATGCTATTGCAGCTCATCGATCAGTTACTTAGCGCTATTGCAGTGCCTCATCACCGATCGGCCCTTTATCAGGAGGTTGATTAGCACCGTCAGGAAGAGTTGTTCCCCTTCGAGAAGGAACTTCAGTACAAACTATCTTGCAGCATCCCTATGCACGATATTGGTAAGTAAGCTCCTAAAGCACTCCTCGACCAGCTGCAGATGGTTGATATTCCTCGCCAGCAGCTCTTCAGCGAGTTCCCGTTGGTCCCTTTCCAAGCAGCCAAGGAAGATATTGCCGAGCTTGTTGCATTCTGCATTACTACACACTATACTGGATGCGAGCACTGGGGTGTAACAACTGGTGACTTCAAGCTGTGCTGCCAAGTAAGGTAGCAGCCACTCCTCGAAGCATCTCGACAGAAAATGATTCAAACTGCAGCTTCTTGTCGACATTGGCGAATACTTCCTGCGCATCTCGACTACCACGGGAATTACCGCAAGTGGGTCGTGTAAGTGCTTTAGGAATAGAGCGCCCAGTTGCAGCTCCTCGCTGTGGTTGGGAAGTGTCACGGAAGTGCGAAAGCGTGTACCGTGCCCACCATTCTTTGAGCTGGTGTTCAGCAACCTTGAGAGTTTGAGTAGGTTATGAGTGGCTGGTTAGGGGAGGCTCTGTCTGGGCTCTCTCGGGGTTTTCAGCTGTTTCTATGGTGAGGTGCCCTCCATAAGGTGATCGTTGGAGATGAGTATAATCATATAGTCAATCAGGCGCCTACATGCATACGATAACTGTGTGCCAATCGGTTGAGCCTCTGATCTTTCGGTCGTTGTTTGAACATCCGCTGGTCGATTAGGCTGATACGCTTGTGTTCCATCCGGTTGGTGGACTATAATGGTAAGCACGGCTAAGTCTGAAGTCGCTCGAATCTAGAAGGACGATTGGCCAACTTCTCGAGGCATGCGAATGCGTTGCTCTCCTATGGGTTGAGGACCTTTGGCTTGCTGAAGTAGCGAATCTTGAGATCGCTGAATAAGATGCAAACAGTACCGGAACTTATCGCGGAAGCAGTCCAATTGCCTATAATCCACTATCTTGACCCTCTGTCCAGTATACTATTTGCGGTAGCTGGAGCCATCCACGAAAGGCGACGGGCCGAGCTATCTCAGGTTATCTCCGCTGATGTGATTGGCCTTTTGGTTCATAGGTGGATACTTTTGGTAGCTCAGTTGGTAACTGCTGTTGGGCAGTGGTCGTTCGTTCCTTTCGTATGAAGGATGCTTAAACCGATACTTTTCGTAGTCCTTTTCCCCTGGGACGGCATAGGCAGCCTACGATAGCTCAGAATTTTACCTTGCTAACCGTGGTTATTGGAAACTTTGATAAAAGCGGCTTGCTGTTTGCGAGACTGTCTAGCTTTCTCGGTGATCGGTTCAATGATACTTGCGTAGATCTCCCTCTCATTTTTTCAAGGGGACTGCACATGGCTTTGTAGGAGGTGCTACGTTGCGAGTACATCGCGAAGTACTGCTTCATCATTTCCAGTTCCGTCATGTTTTCGGCAAGGATCTTGTCGAGGAGTGTGATCTTGGAGTCAAGTTATCTCCACCTTTCGAAGGTCCCCGATTGTGTGGCAGCTTCAATATCTTTTCGACTGCGAATCGCTTCCAGAATGCGAGCTAGTGAATTATCTAGCCTTCGAATGCGGGATTGCAGCTTAGCCCTATCAAAGTCACTAAGGTGCTTGCTGGCGAGTTTCTTCTTATTGCTTTCCAATAATGCCCTCATCTTTGCATCGAGCAAGGTGTCCAATCGCTTCTCTAGTTCCAGTAAACTCAGGTGCTGCAACAACTACTCCTCCTTATCGATATGTCCAAACGACCGTTGGCTCAGGTTAGCCGACTCACCGATTGAAAAATGCTTTAATGCACGGCTCTGCATGGCCGTGAAGCTACTTTTGACCGATTTCTGAGAGGCGATCGAACGGTGAGACTTCTCACTTCTAGCATCATCCTCAAAGTGATGTCGCACCTTGTCCAAGAGTGACTTTGGTTCTGGCTGAGGTTCACTTGGTTCGGTGCGTAGTGCTAATTGCGGTTCTTCGAGATTTTGAAGGGTGTTGCTGCCCCTAAGCTTGTGAAGCACTCGACTATTACGGAAAGGTTCTCGTGACTTCCTACCGGCGAGTGTGCTGCTGCCAAAGGAACTTAGACTTATGTAACTCATCCGAATAAAAATAAATTTAAGTGTGTCAGGTAGGATTGAACACTCCACCACCAAAGCTTGACGCTGATGATAAGATCGCTTCCACTACCGATTCCAGCTCAAACCTGCCGTCACTGTTTAATAGTCCTTGTTCAAGTCTTTCGAAGAAAGGCTTGCTGAGAAATCGAAGTCGTAAAATTGAATTTAGGAATGTCAAGGTTCATCAACTACAACCTGGAACCTGAAGGGATTTTGACGGTGCCAATTGTCGAGATCGTTAAGGGTTTTGATCGGACACGCAATAGGCTCGAAGGTGAGGAACTCAGCAGAATCATGGAAAAATTCAGCTCACAGGAGAAGAACCTACTGAACTCTACCAACGGTAGAAATATGATGGTGAGGTGTGGTGCCCTCAAGAAAAAACTCTACCGCTACGCCAGGTGCGAGTTCATACCTATTCAGCTCTTCGTAGTCACTTGTGGAGAAAGCCATGCAAAACCAGCCAGAACAACTGATGCGTGACATTACCCATCGTATTGTGCTCCAGAAGAAGTATCACCGTCCCCTGCGGAAGCGACAGAACTTCGTCCAGGACATCATCGAAACCGAACTATTCAAGAATACACACAAAGAAAAGAAGGAAAGAAAGGCAGACCAATAACGCAATAAGCAGACCCTGAGACTGGTGGCTCGAGAACTCCAAAAGCGATTGCAGACGTAGCCAGCCACTGCTAGTAGCAGCAGGCTGTGACGGTGGTAGTGCTTGTGGTGCCGTCCTCGTTCTATTTGTGCCTTAGCAGTTATATTAGTAGTTATGGGTTGTGAACAGTCTGAACCTACTGAACCATACTACCCGCAATCATTCCATCGCAAGCCGGTGCTCTTCTTTGCATTAGGTGGCCCAGGAAGTGGAAAAGCATCGTACCAAACTGCCACTATTGTAGTTACTGTGAAAGATTGGTTGCTGACTACCGCCTGAAGTACCTCTCTGTCAAGGATCTCGTACAATTTGAGGCGGGGCGACACACAGCCTACAGTCGCTAAATCAAGGAATGTATAAACAAAGGTACTTGATGAGGGATATCCAGGGAACCTTATTCCCAGCGAGACTATCACCAGACTCATAAAGAAAGCGATAGCCCATTACGGGCCAAGGGCATTTCTTATAGATGGCTTTCCTCGGAATCTGGAGAACACCCAGTCGTTCGAGCTGCTTCTGGCTAAGGAAGTGCATTTGCTGGCTGTTGTGTACTTCGACTGCTCGGAAACTAGGATGTATGAGAAGATTCTGAAGGACGGTGGGGACAGCATTTCGGAGGAGAAGATAAGAGGGTTAATGCAACTCTATGAGACTGAGGTGCTGCCAGTGGTGCGACACTTTGCACTGAAGGATGTGCTGATAAGGATAAACACTGAACTGCATCAGTAGTTCGATAAGAATTATGAAGAGGTGCGAACGGCTCTGAAGTTATTCGGTGTGAAGCCAGCTGAGAAGACCAAAGTTTTGTTTGCGACTGGCAAACTGACTAACCGTAGCAAACTGCTAAGGTCATTCTGCAGTCGCTATGGGATGTACAGGGTTTGCCTACCGTCTATCCTTCGTTTCTTACAGAACACCGAAGCAGAAAAATAGTCGGATTTGGTACAGCACTGCCTGAAATAGGGCAGAAGTGTACCTGCGTAAGTCACTCTCAAACTGGTATGGAGGGAGATAGAACGCCGCAATTACCTAGGATCATTTTTAGTGGAGGGTTTTCCAACAACTGTGGAAGAAATTGGATTGTGGAAGGAAAGAATGCTCGATGTCGTTGATATCCGCGGAATTATTTACTTTACGACCGGAACAGATATTCCACAGGAAAGGGAGCTTAGAACCAAACTCATGACATTTGAGGCTCCTTTTTACTACATCAACTCATAGCTCAATGACGAAAAGGCAGCTGGCGACCTGATCCAAAAGTTCCAGGAGGATCCATGCAATGTGCCAGTTATACGGAAATCTCGTAGTCCAAAGATTATGATGGTGGTGGGTGCTCCTGGCACTGGCAAGGGATCTCAGTGCTAGCGACTCCGCAAAGACTTTGGCTTCGATTACATCTCCACTGCGGAACTTCTAAAAACCGAAATTAGCGAGCGTCGGATCTACTCCGAGCTAATTGAATAGCACATCTCAGCAGGTAGGCCATAGGCTAAAACAGGCAGACTGGTTCCCAGTGAGATCCTCGTGCGACTCGTCAAGCGCTATGTGTTCGAGAATAGAGTAGGAGGTCGTACCCCTTTGATCCTCGACGGCTTTCCACGTAACCTTGCCAATATGCAATGCTGGTAAGACGAGGTCGGCGATGAAATCTAACTGACCAACATCCTGCACTTCCACTGCAGCCAGCGGATAATGGAAGAGAGGTTGATCAATACGAAGAATAGCCGCAACCTAAAGGAGACTCCTCAGATCATCGTGAAGCGATTCCACCAGTATCAGAAAGAAACACAACCAGTGCTTGACGAGTATCGGTAGATCGCGCTTACTGTGGACAGCTAGTCTACCGTTGAGGAAGTCTCCCATCACTTACGAGAAGTCATGCAAGCCAAGGGCTACCGGCTGCTGCTTCCAGCCTGATATTAATTTTAGGGTGTTCCCATTTGAAATTCCATTCATTCATAATTTCTGAAATTGGAAGTGGCATGAGAACATACCATGAAGCCAAGGCGACGAGAGGTTGTTCGCCGAAGCACCAGTAACACAAGACGATGACTTCACCAAGCTATTACCACTCAAATCTCGTGGACAACCTGGAGCAGCGCAGGGTGCGGAATAGAACGGTGCTGGGATAGACCATGACTAATGCGATGGGCACGCTTCACGAAAGTATCGAACCACATGCAATCAAAGGAGTGTTTCTCGCGAGGGTTGGAGTTCAGAGTAAGGAGAAGGATCCTTTCTATCGTCCAGTGAAAAACCCACAGACAAAAGTCCAGTATTGTATGCCGATGGAGAAAGAAAACATCCGTGTCAACGAGAAACGTTCGTACGAACTACCTCGTAACCATAGCACATACTTACCTCAGAATTTCAACCCCGAGTTTGAGCAACTTCGAGCAAGGCCGACCCACATACTGTCACCATCTCCGACAGTCACTCGGTTAATCGATAAGAACCAAACGCAGCACGAATGTCGCAATCCCCCACGCGAGACTGTCGAGTACATTCAAGGATTACAGAACTACATCCGATACTTGGAAAGAATCGTGGAAAGACAGAACTCAGCCAATGCGATCCTTGAAAGAAGATCCCAACAGCAGTCCGAAGACCTTTGCAGGTTACAGAACTAAATCCAGCGACTGCAGGACAAGCTCGTCAAGCTAGAACATAGCTACCTTACGCAGCAAATAGACCACCAGCAGGCCCATCACAGCTACGAGTCCTAGTAGATCATAGGCGGCAATCTGGTTGTCTCTGAGGAGTTCATACAGGAGTAGCCAACCCAAAAGCTTCAGTAGCCCCACGATTATGCCAGCCCACTATTGAAGTACGGCGTACCTCCCTTAAACCTTTCACAGTCCCCAAACAAGTACAACTGACCTGATGCTGTCTGCAGTTAAGTTTGTTCGTATCAATCAGTCCAATTTCTGTGAGCTTGAGCTTATAGAGGGTTCCTTCGAGGACACTATCTACGGGTCGTTTTGCTTGATCCGGTTGATGCGTTAGTGGATGGTCGGGTGGCTGTGTCGAAACCAGCTGTAAACGGGGTCGGGTGTCATGCTGGTAGCACTCTCCCGGAAGAGTTTTCTCAGACCGCGGAATAGATCTTTCCCCAGACCCTGAGAACAAGCGAAGTCGTCGGCTTGAAATTCCAAGTACCTTGACAAGATGAGATGCAGCAATTCGAAGACGGAACTGATGGGATCGAACAGCGAAAAGAACATTGCGGTTCCAATGAAGGTCTGCATATTACGAGAATGGTACCGATTTTTCGCGGAAGCCGAAGCTAACATATACATCGTCATGGTTGCGAAAGAAGCTGAAGATGTAGAAGATGCAGTGAACCCGAAAAATGTACAGGCATAGCTTGTAGAGGAGGTGCTGGTGCTTCCAGTGACCGAGTTCATGACCTACCACTGACACCACTTCTTTCTGGTCCAGCCTTGAGACGAGGGTATCGTATAGCACGATTCGACGGTTGCTGCCGAAACCGTAGAAGTAGGCATTGCTATGAGCACTTCTCAAACTACCGTTCATCATGTAGATGTTGCGCAGTGGGAAACCGACCTTCTCGGCTAACATACGAATTTCCTCACGGAGGCTATTCGACGACTCGAGCTCCTGGAAGTCATTGAACAGCGGGGCAATGAAATTCGGATAGACCCATGTAAGCAGCAGTGTCACCAGAATAACAAAGAACTCAACAAGCCAGTAGAAGTACTCACCACCTGCATCGACTACCTCGAGATAGCCGTAGAGAATGGGCGGTACAATGATGAGCATAAGTGCAGCCTCCACCACCAAGTCGTAGACGAACAGCTGGAAGGTCTTATTTGTGTAGTCGTACTTCTTCTCGATCACAAAGGTCTGGTAGAGAGAAATCGGGACCTAGAAGCACTTGGTTTTGAGATTCTCTACAATCACGAAGCACAGTCCCCGCTGAAATTCGCTTTAGCGGTCGATGAAGAAGAAGATATCGGGGACGCTGTCCCATACCAGTGGCAGGATGTTGCAGAGAATCAGCAAGCAGTCTAGGGCTATCTTCAGCGACAGCACGTACATCTCGAAGGCTAGCTTGTCGAAGGAGTAACTCTGGCTCCGCGTGAACTGTTCTTGGGAGATGCGTAGACGTGCCACCTCAGGCGGCAACCGTTTGACTGTGTAGCGCTGCAGCTGCCGGAAGTTAATGTACTGCTAGAAGGCGTACTTGAGCAGAATGAGGACTACAGTTGCGTTAGAAAGTACCCACGACGAGTGCCTTGTAGGAGAAGACGTTCTAGTAACTGGCAGCAGCGATTGGAAAGATCATCAGTCGGGTATAACGTTTTAGGGAAAGGCTGGCGAGGAAAGCGCTTTTATATCCAGTTTAAGAAGTCATGAGGGATTCGTTTGGGGTGGCCGAGAGCTACGAGTTTGCTGGTGGGAGTGATTCGGAGGACATACTGCATGCACTAACCAAGCTAGCCCCCGACTGTACCGGGTGTCCAGGCAAGAGATTGTACATATGTGTATAGGCCTGCTGCACAGGAGCAGAACCATTCTGCCTACAGTGCGATGACGAGCTGCATTTCCTACATCGTAAAAATGAGCTACGGATGCTGTTCGTTGAACGCAAGACCATCCCGACTTTCAGCCAGAATAAGCGACATCTATTCCGCGAATTGCAGGAGTACATCGAAGAGCGTAAGAAGAAGGTCGAGGGGTGGGTGCTACAAAGTCTGCAAGAGATCATGCATGATGAGCAGGCCATTCGTGAAAAGCAATAAAGACTACGAAGCAGCCAGGCCTCTGTGGACTATGGAGTCAAACTCATCGCTAGTTGCGAGAAGCTGCTGATGAGCATCAAGCTGAGTGAGTGCCGTATGACAACAGACTGGCAACAAATTATGTATGCCCTGGTAGAGCGAGCAGTCGAGGGTAACCGCATTAATCAGTAAGACAAGCAACAATTCAATGAGGCCCTACTGAACATCAATTTGCATGAACAGAGGGTGGAAGACTCGATCCAAAAAGACTGCTTTCTCGAAGCACCAACCAGCTGGGAGGAACTCCCATTGGTACGAGTCGAAAATGTGTATTGGTTAAATGGGGACTTAACCGATTTGCTGAGACAATTCGAGAAGAAACCTAACCTCGAGGCATTGGTGCGGGAGACCCATATTGAAAGGTTCATTGGCAGAAATGACAAGCAATTATACTGGCAAACTACCGATAGCATCCACCGATCAAGAATCCTGCACAGCGGATACAGTAGCTGCCGAGGAAGCAGGCTGTTATTAGTCGGTGGGGAGGGAGTCACTCATGACATAGCACTGAAGAACACAGTCACCGAACTCTACTACGATCAGGAGAGAACTGAGCTTACTATTCTGCCTTCTCGGCTTAAATCCCTAACAGTATCCGGTGAGCTGAAAATGATTCCTCGCTTACCGGAATCACTTGAGCGTTTGAAACTTATGCTGACTGATGCGATTGCCCGTGAGAGCGGGTTGAGTTTTTCTACTTGGAATTGCCCACTTATCGAGAAGCTCTCGTGCCTCAGAAACCTAAAGTACCTAACAGTGAACTGTTGCCACTTGAGCAGTCGCCAAATCAAGCAGGTTATCGAATATGCCCTAGGCAAGAGGCTAAGGATGCTTGTCCTTCTGACAATTGAAGTCGCACTATGCGAGTATACTGTGCGCAAGGTGGAGAGTATATTCAGTCATGTATACCCACAGTTAGAGCAGCACTACCTAAAGTATAAACGAAGGCTGCAGCAAGTGATGTTAATCCATCGCACTGCTTTTCGTAGTAACCGTCGGGTTTGTCAAGATCTCCTGCATTTCGCCAGCAGCAGAGACGACGCTGAAGACTACTGATATATTTTCGTGCAGTTTCGATAGAACTTTTGGGAATGTTGAGATGGGTATATGCAACGAAATGGAAGATGAGCTAATCCTCGGAACACAGGGCTGGTTGCCTCAGCTAAGAGTTGCTCTTCAAGATTGTAGTTATCGTGTGAGCACCTGCGACACCCAACTGATATCCTTAGCGAAGCAAGTGGCAAGTGAAATGAAGCTGTCCGCCACTGGCCCTTCCTCATTTCGATATTCATATAGCCATGGAAGGAATACCAAGCCATGTTCTATGCAGAAACTTCGAGCTTAAATGCCACGGTGCAGTCTTTCCTTATATAGAATAATTAATGTTCTCCCGCAAACTTCCACTTTTGGCAACTATCGCATTGCTCATCAGCACCGCTGCAGGAGCCTACGTCATCCAGGCAGGGAAACTAGTCCCAACTGCTTCCTCATTCAGGTACACAGTTACTAGTGTACCGGACTGTTATGTCCAAACTATGCCTTACTAAGTGAGCTACTGTAACTCTATCACCAAACGTATGGGCTAGTATCGCTTGGTGAAGTACTCGGAGTCGACCCCGGCTGGCTGGCGCTTAATGACCTCTAGCGAAGCTCAATGCTTAAAACCGAAGCTGGTGAAATTGCTCGGGCCAACTGACATAGTGGCCGTCAACAGCGGAGCCCTGTATGGATCATACTCCAATAACAAGCTGATACAGAGCTGCGAGCCAAATGGTTGTACTCACAAGTTGATTACAAAGATTCAATGATTCTCTCTACTCTATATTTCTGAACACTCAGCACCGATAAATTCTTCTGCAGAGCATCCGTCACTGCAGCTCCTTTGAGATGGATCCGCAAGTTTAAATATCGTTTTATATAGCTGGTTGCCGCTGCAGGATGAGCCTTACGCGTAGCTTCTTCGACCAGTTCCTCAGCTGTTCGTGTCTACAGTTCCTCGACGTGCTTATTTCCAATCCTTGTCTGGTGCCAGACTATCGCAACGATGACTTCGCAATCTACTTATCACAGTTCCAGCAGCTATCCTACTACAACGACCCTTACTATGGCGAGTGCTACCTGCTGCGGCATCTTGTCAGCAACGACCTCGTCATAGTTCGGAAGGAAAGCCATTCCAGTGAGGACACCTTCGAAATGAGTGCACAGCGCAACCGGCAATTGTGTGGGCTTCGTAACTCTCACATTGTGAACCTGCTCGGTAGTTGATTGCTTGATTCAGAGGTCGACGGTAAGATCGAAGAGGGGTTCACCTACGACACATTCAAACTTGCACTAGTCTACGAATACATTTTCGTTGATCTGGAGAAAGAGATGGACAACCGGCTGCTGGAGAACCGACCGTACGACGAGCAGGAGTTGATGCTGATTATGACACGTACCCACCTGCTAATGAAGAGTGCATTCACGGACTGTACTACCTCGAAAGCAGAAGGATACCGCATGCGGCAATACGTCCACGATACTTGTACATAAGCCGCAACCACCAAATGAAGGTCGGCTATCGAGACCTGTTTCACTATGAAAGCAACTACGATTGTGTGAGGAATAAACGATCGGAAAGGCATGTGTACCTTGCACCTGAAGAGGTTGAGGATCTCGGCCACGGGATGAGCTATCCCAGCAACCCCGAATGGAAATCCAATGTGTTTTCGTTCGGAATGGTAATGCTGAGTATGATGAGCGCGAGCTACATGGATACTGCATACGACTATCACAACTGCCTGATGAGGAGACAGCGCATTACAGAAGCGATAAAGGAATCACGGCGACGCTACTCCGATCGATTGGTCAGTATTGTACAGGCTATGCTTGCAGATCTCAACAACCGCACTACTTTCGAGAGCTTAGCACAGCGACTCATTTCAACTTCAGGCAGGCCTGTAGAGATCACGTTGTTGGAAGGTCCTTCCCCGAAGGACGTTGGAGTACCTTTCTATTCGTTTGAACGCCCGCAGCGTTCTGACCCGGCAAGCTACCCAAACAATCTCGCACGCTTAATGTTCCCAAACACCAACAACAACACTACGATCGTCTCGAAACGAACGAGGGAAGGGATGCTGTTCGATAGCGATGGCCGAAGCAATCTGAGTATGGCTAACACAATGCGAGTTCCTATGAACAATCGTTTGCAGTACGAAAGTGGAAGCGTATTCATGGGCGAGAACTATAACCCCTTGACCAACGAGAAACAAGGCCGAGGTATTTATCGCCAACCCAACGGGCAGTACTATCTCGGAGATTGGCGCGACAACGTTATGTAGGGTCGCGGTATTCTCTACTGGAACGACAACCGTATCCGCTACGAAGGTGAGTTTTCCAACGATATGTTCCACGGAAAAGGAGTTGAATATCCATTAATGCACGTCGAGGCTGCTGTGCCATACACTAACATCATAGTCACTCAGGACAACTGGAAGAAATATTAGGGCGAGTTTGTCCAGGACATGAAGCATGGAAAGGGTATCATCTACTTCGGCAACGGTTGGTGGGAGGGAAATTTCAAGAACGGTCAACCCGATGGGTAGGGGGTTTGGCATCCAAACTCTCCGTTGGACCCGTCGGTACCGGGTATATGGAATCGTGGGGTATACGCTTCGTGGGTTGGGCAAGCACCACTCACAATGTGATCAGTTCCGTAAAACTTTTGTGTGCCTTATAACTATAATCGTGGGAGTTCGAAGGAAGCATGAGCGAACTAAAAGACTCGATGGAGCATCACAGCAACTTCGATATGGTGCAGGACGGCATTATCACAGAGATAGTAGAGGATCCTCCGCAACCAACCATCCGCAGTGCATACGGCAAACTCATAGTCTTGCTGAATAGTCGACTCTGCATGATCAGCATCGGACCTGACTGTAAGCGTACCTATTAACAAAGACTGTATGTTCATACCTACCTTCCTGTTCTTCGCTGGGGTGGGTTACTTCATGATACGCTTTGTCTTTAACACCAGCGAAAATGTTTGGTTTCGGCTGATAACGCTGATAGTGTGCTCGCTGCAGCCCATATCTTACCTGGTCACAGCGCTCAGTGACCCAGGAGTTGTTACCTAGTCAGTTCAAAAGCACGCCGGTCAACCTGCTGAAGAGCTCGTTCGTGGCCGCCAGATAAAGTACTTAACGTTGGCAATTCAGGGAGTGCTTAAAATGTCACATTTGGGTCAAACATGACACCTACCACTGTATGGATTGCCAAGTCTGCATCGAGGAGTACGACCATCATTGCCCGTGGGTGAGCAAATGCATTGGCAAAAAAAACCTGAGAGCATTCTACATATTTCTGGGAATGACGCCGGTATTCTTTATCTACTGCATGGTGTCGTTCTTTATCTGTGCGAGTTTAGCCCTGGCTTATGGTACGAACAGCGTACAACACTGAACCAACTGATATATCGCCTCATAAACTACACACAGAAACGGCCGGGCCTGGTTTGAAATGTTGCTCCTGTATCACCGTATTTATAATTCTTAGTTAAACAGAATCAGTCGATATGTCCAAAAGGGAAATCGCTAAGCGGTCAAACAGTAAGGAGAAGGGCCAGAACACCGGTCAGGAGAAAGTAAAGAAGCAGCAGACCGTACTGGATCACTTACGTGACGTCTCTGACCGCATTAAGGACCAGATCACCATCATTGCAGTCGAACGTGGCTTCGAGATCATCATACAGGTGGCAGCACTGTATGGTGCTGGGGAGATAGTGAAGCTGCTGGTCTCGAAGGACTTTCAAGTGAGCCAGCTGATTGTTCTGCTGAAGGCTTTTCTGGATAAACATGGTCAAACAGGTATTCACTTCATCCAGGTCAGCACGAAGATGCTGCTGAATGCCGGCATGATGCTCAAGGACATCGTCAGAGACGGCATTATCGATCTGAAGATCCTCACCACCAATACTTTTTGATATTTCATGCTACATATATATTAGCCAACGTCAGGACAGCTCTTGTGCTAGGTTGCCGTTTTCCCATTTCCCACGTAGTTACTGGCGAGGGTTTCCGAACCAGCAGGTTCCTGGACCATGCTGCCTGCCTTCTTGCCAGCCACCTTCATAAATATACGTTTAGTTCGCAGTACAGTACTGACCAACGCCATGCTTCTGTCCTGAACGGTACTCGCCTCTATACACTGAACCGTCATTCCATTGATAGACACCCTCGCCGTGCTTCAGACCTTCGCTAAACGAACCAATGTAGGTGCCATCTGCGACAATCAAAGTACCTGTCCCGTCAAGTTTATCATTTGTTAGTGTACCTATGTAACGACCTTCTCGCCATGTCAGCGTCCCCTCCTTCTTGAAACCTCGTTAATAAGTCCCCTCAAAGCTATACACTTCGTTCGTTTCAACTCCTTCGCCATGAGGCTTATCGTCTTGAAATCTTCCTCGATAAGTTGTACTGCCGCTAACATAAAGACCTTTTCCGTTCGCACGTCCTGCCTTGGTCTCTCCTTCGAAATAGTCTCCATTCGTTTTAATGTACCTCCCATGGCCAATCGGTACACCTTACGTAAATTCACCTTCAAATAGGCTGCCATCAGCATAGTAAGCTTTTCCACATCCATGTGGCAAATGGTTCTGAATAGACATAACCAATATACTCTCCATTAGCCCTCGTAGATAACATTCTTCTTGGTGAATAGGAATGGTTTGTGGACTTCTCTGCCACGGTTATTGCTGACCGCTATTAAAGGACCTGAGTCGTTTACTAAGTACGAAGCTCTTTCAGTCTGCGGCTCAGCTATGCAGACAATACAGGTTCTTCTACGTATGATCCTTGCTGCGGAAGTGGCCCATGACCATCATCCGAATTTCGTTAGTTAGTCCGCTGAGCAGCGATTATGCCAGCGCCTGGCTGCTTCTCCTTGTGGTCGGCATCGATGTTCTGTATTGCATTAATGTCTACCTGGTACTTCTCCAAGTCAACGAATTCGGGAATCTTACTCTCGCCTTAACACACCACACCCATAATAACTTATGTCCGAACTGTTCTTCGGCTACGAGCAGGAATTCGTCAGATGTCTCACTCAAACCGAAAAGAAGGTGGAGAACCTCACCAGCCAAACCAACAGTAAGTCTGGGTCTATAGCAGTCAAGCAGGAACTGGCCTTCAACGATATCAAGCTTGAGCTGAGTGAAGTCGAGAGGCAGATGAAATTTATGTAGACTGAGGCGAGTAGTATGGCTCCACACGTCCGTCCGAAGTTCCACGAAAAGGTAGCACTGAGAGTCATGCAGGTGGTTAAGTATAAGAGAGAGTACAACGAGATCCGACGTAAGATCCTTCGGCAGGAGGATTAGTACGCCCAGGAAAAGAACAAGCAGATGCTGTTGGGAGCTCGTTTGGATGTAGACCAGTTGCTATTGCAGGAAGAACAACAGAATGGGAAAGAGAAGTTCATTAAGGAGGGGCAGCTACTATCAGACGCCACCTACAAATTGAAGGACTCCGTGAAGGTCATTCGCGATACGGAAGGCATCAGCAACGATGTCCAAATTGAGTTGGTCTCGCATACCGACCGTCTAAACAAGAACAAGTAGAAGGTGCTGGGCATCCATGAAGTATGTTCGTGGTAGAACCTTAGGATCTCACTTAAAGCCAGCAGATCCTCACAAAGATGGCTGCACTCATGAGGAGAAATAAACTTGTGCTGGCAGTAGTGCTTGGTGCTATAGTGCTGGCCGGTATCATTCTGCTCTCTATCTTCCTCATCAAAAAGGACAAGGCTGCTGCAGCTGCTGCAAAATGACAATGTATGCTATGCTAGGTTGATGCATTGTCAGTGGATTGCTGTCACCTGCAGTGGTAGATTCTCGAACAGCTTTTTGAATAGGGGTAGCTCGGACTATAAAATCACGGCTTCCACCCTGACAGACTTATCTGGCAGCTTGGTAATGACAAATCGATCGCCCATTTCCTCAAGCCGATCCAAATTCAAGTGTTCCTTTTTGAGGTTGAGAACTATCCTCATAAACTTCGGTTTAGCTTTCTACACCACCATCTTTGCCTTTGGCTTTTCGACAATAACGACGGGAACCACCGGTGCCTGTTGGTTCGAATTACTCACGCAGGGATGTCGTTCAATCAGTACGATCCGGTCAACATCCTCCAATCCCGTGAACACTTTCGATTCAAACTCCTCGAGTTTCTTCTTTCGATGATAACCGGTCATGTTGCACATCCTCTCTGGCCTTGGTTGTTTGGTCGGCGCTTCCTGTTGACCATATTTCTGCAGGAAGTACTCACTTTCCTTGCTAAATGTCTCCCGAGCGGTATCCGCCATCGAATTTCTCTGTGAGCCAGTAACTACAAGGGGTTCTTTGACTGAACTTCGGAAGCCACCGGAAGCCATTAAACTTTCAGATTAACTTTAACATTGCGACAGTTAGGAATGACAGACGGT
>ERZ724508.191-NODE-191-length-43744-cov-5.427796_pt1 | contig 43744 bp, 64 predicted proteins | sample MGYA00376041_ERZ724508 | MGnify/ENA primary metagenome ERZ724508 (study PRJEB28724, sample SAMN07190887) | wastewater metagenome | isolation source: effluent of sewage treatment plant in Hong Hong | place: USA: Christiansburg, Virginia | collected 2016-03-01 ...
CAACCCCAACCCCAACCCCGTTAATCGTATTGCATTTAAGATTGAGAAAGTCCTTTTCGTGTTCAGTCTTTGATAAATATTCAATCGTCTGAAAGATTATCGAGGCCATTCGTGTCAACTAGTCTTGTGATGTACGCCTATATTTATATGCAGCCATAAGAAGCGTACCGCAAGGACATAATCGGTAACTACCAGCTGGGGTAATAGTCGGTCTAACGCAGGAAGACACTCGGAGAGGGCACCTTTGGCAAAGTGAAGGCAGCCGTGCACATCCCTACGAACTAGCCTGTAGCGATAAAGATCCTCGACAAGTCGCGCATCATCGATACTGCAGACGTTGAACGCGTGAGCCGCGAGATCCACATCCTGAAGCTAGTGCGGCACCCGAACATCATCCAGCTGTACGAGCTGATCGAGACACCCAAGTACCTGCTCCTGGTGATGGAGTACGCGACCAACGGCGAACTGTTCGACCACATCGTCGACAATAAAAAGTACGGCAGAGGAGACGCAGATTAACCGAAAGGGAGGCCTGCCAGATCTTCCAGCAGATCCTCAACGGCGTGGAATACGTGCACCGCCTCAACATTGTCCACAGAGATCTCAAACCGGAGAACCTCCTCATCGATTTCGACCAGTCCATTAAGGTCGTCGACTTCGGACTGTCCAACACGTACAAGAAGAATGAGCTTTTGGCTACGGCTTGCGGATCGCCCTGCTACGCATCGCCTGAGATGATAAAGGGGAAGAAATATAGTGGGTTAACAACCGACATCTGGTCGGCAGGCGTCATACTCTTTGCGATGGTCTGCGGCTACCTACCCTTCGAGGACCCGTAGACGTCAGTTCTATACGACAAGATCAAAGCCGGTAAGTACAAGCTGCCGAAAGACGTAAGTTCGCAGTTCAAGGATTTACTCGCTGGCGTGCTCGATGTCAATCCCGACACCCGAATGCGAGTGGACGACATCAAGAAGCACGAATGGTGGCAGCAGTGCAAGAGCACACGAAACTCGACTGGAATTTTAGTGGGGTACGACAGAATTCCCATCGATTTATAAGTACTCGCAAAACTACAGGCGCTTGGGTATGACACTGACCATGCGCAAAAATCGATTGAAGCAAACAGGCACAATTCAGTTACGACCTCTTACTACTTACTGCTAAAGAAGAATAGAAAAAATGGTGCGAACAGTCGTGCAGACATCGCCAGCAACAACTTCGATCCAAAGCTGTTAGTCCCTCTCAAGAAAAAGGATCGGGTGAAGACTATGAACTATGACGAGGATGATATCGAAGGTGCCACCGCTAAGAAGTCAAGGCTCGAAAGACCTCGCAGTAAACACTATTCGAGTATGTCCAAGCACGTTCCACCAGCATAGCTCAATCTTGGGAGGAGTTCGACCAACGAAACTGACTACAATGGCTCAATCAGTAAAAAGTCTCAGATTGAGAACCTGAATGTCGAGGTATCGATTCCCAGCAAAAGCAGGCGCTATCACATCCCGTCGATGAAGGTTCGAAGAGCCAGTGCATCTAAAGATAGCAATAATAGTTACTCGAGAACTCAAACCCACGAAGACTAACCTTCACACTATGCCAATCTGATTGAAAGACACTACAACAAACTCTACCGTAGACCTTTGATGAGCAAGAGTCGGGAGCGAGACTTTCTTAGACGTTCGTAGAGCAAGCAGAAACGGCTGGATAGTCATGGTGGGAGCATCCACGGCACAAGTATCCACCTCAACCGAAGCTTTATGGACCAAAGTTGCCGAGTCAACAATCCGATGATGAAGATGCGAGACAGCATCAACCGGCAGAGAGACAGAAAGCGTCCATAGCCATTGCGAACGAGCATCCCAACAAGCAAGAGTACCGAAAAAGCCTACTCTTTTCTTCGACAGTGAATTTTGTTCTATCTATCTTATATACCAATCAGTTGTAGTACTGCCACAGCTCAAATTTGTAGCCTGTGAGCTTTTCTGTCATCAGCATATGCTGTCGACACAGGTCGCAGCTGAGCAGGTTGCGCAGGTAGTTGTGCATTTAGAGTTAGCTATTGAAGCTCTCTGGAATGGAACTTTAATGGGAAGAAGGGTTGTGAGATTTAACTTGTTGCTGATCATAGAGTTACTCCTCGACCTCGATTTGTGAGTCTGTCTCCAGCTGGTTTGTAGGGTGTTACCCAGCGTTGGCTAGCTCCAGCATCACCATTTGTCTGTAATTCTATTCGAACTGCTCCTCATCGAAATAACGATAGCTGTTGATGTTCTCCATTTCCTTCTCTGGGTCAACATCAATCCATCTCCCCATTTCAGTTAGGTACTCCCCAAACATCTGTCGTTATGGCTTGAAGGTGACTTCACTTAAGGCAGCCTGTGCAGCTTCGAATGAGTATTCAGACCAAGTAGGAATATCGTCAAGGGTAATCACAAGTCCTTTTCGTCCAATTCTTCCAGTTCGACCAATACGATGCCAAAAGTTCTCGCCCTCTGTAGCGTTGAATAGGATTATGAGGTCAACAAGTATGTCAATCCCTCTCGCCAGCAAGTCCGATGTGATGATAACTTTACAATCGTTGAGCTGATTAAGCATCTTAATCCTTGCCGATTGGCTCAGGGAACCATGAATCATGAGCGGCTGCAAATCCTTCAGGTAGTCACACACCTGAGCAATTTGAGCTTTCTTTTCAACAAACAACAGACATTTCTTAAAAGGCAAGGCAAGCAGCAGCTACTTGGTCTTTCCTAGCTTCTGGCTAAAAGGTGACTTATCGCTGGGCGGAAATAGGCATTTGAGTTTGACAATGTTGCTAAGCTACAGTTGCTGGCCGTCATCCTCAATGTCCTTGTGGCTGTAGTCGCATGTCACCTTTACTTTCATTTCGTTGCCGTTCGCCACTGTCTTCACAAAAGTAAATTTGCCGTAGTGCACAAGTTCCTCAAAGGTTCGATCGCTGAAGGTAGCCGAATAGACCAAATACTGTGCCTCCACAACTTCTTTGAGGATGGTCTTGAGACGTTTGATGGTGTCATTCTGCTCGAAGAGTTTATCACCTTCATCCAGGACAACGACCTTTGTGCTTTCCAACCCAAGGATTTTCTTGGAAACTAGCTCATAGATACGGCCGACAGTTCCCACTGCAATGGTAAAACCACTCTCGTGATAGTTCTTCTTGTCGTCGTCGATTGGCAGTCCCCCAATATTGAGCCCTACAGTAACTCCATTCACAATTTGCTTGATGATCTTGGTCTCCTCATTGTGTGGTTTGACATTCTTGAAAGCTGCCAGCACCTTTCTGATAAACTGGTAGACTTGCACTGCCAACTCACGGGTGGGTTACATCACTAAAATTCTCACTTTGGACGGTCCTGTGGTTGGCTGGTTGTTGGACTGCTATCTCTCTTTCCGAAGGACCTCGATGAGTTGATTCAGGAAGATACTCGTGAATGCCAATGTCTTCCCAGTTCCTGACTTCGACTGCACTATCAGGTTGTTGCACTTCAATCCGAGTGGGATGCTATAGTACTGCACTGTGGTAGGCCTGTCGTAATCTATGCTGCTGAGAGCCTCCACAATTGCTGGAAGCAGTAGCACATCACGGAATGTTTTATGCTTGCTGACTTCGTCCTGGAGGTCTGGATGCTCGAAGTTTATCATCTCGTTTATAAATTGTCAATTGCGCTAAAGAGTCATAAGGATGCGAGCGTTGCCCATGGCTATTGGGTTGATGCTCCATTCGAGCAGCTTGAAATCAGGGTGAGCTGGAAGCAGGGATTGCTCGAATTTATTACCTTTCTTTTATGCTGAGAAGACTGGGTATAGGCAAACGAGTCGACCAGCGCAGCGAAGGTATCGACTCGAAAAGTCGAACAAACCTTAAAAAATCTGTCTTCGGTCTGCCCTGTCCAACTTTAGAAAGTTCTGCCATTTGGGGTTTTGAGTATCTGTAGCGTGTGTTGAAGCGCTTCTACTCATCGCTCTCAGTCCGTAAGGTGGGTCGCAGATAACTGCATCGAACAGCCCTGGTAATCTCAGACGAGACTTCAAGCAGTCCATCCTAATGATCTCTGGTATTCTTAATCCATACTGTTCAAAGTTGCGAAATATCTTCGGTGTTGTGATGTCTTATTTTTGTGGGGTCGCTTGGGCATTCATCCTTCCTACCTTAGTACCCTGAAGGACTCTCATATCGATGTCAGAACCAAACGTAAGTGCACCATAATGAGAGGGAGGTATCAAGAGGCTTCCAGTGCCTACAAATGGATCTATCACAAACGAATTTTCATCGATATTGGCCTGATGGCACATTAGGAACGACAGGTCACTATCCGTTGATGTTGGACCAAGATAAGCTCTCTTCGATAGACTATATTTTGTGCTAGTTCTGCTTCCTTTCTGTCTGTTATTGGTGAGGTCGAGGCCAAAGTACAGCTTCTTCAGGCCTTGAGGCGCGTTATTGGAGGGTTAGTTGTGAGACTCGATCAGGCTGAATTCATATTCGGGGTTTCGAAGGTTGATTGTGCCATTGAAACCAGTCTTTGAGATGACCGTGTCGAGTATTCCCACTTGCTGCTGTTTGGTGAGGTGAGCTTGGTGACTCGAAAATTAAAACTTGCATGTGGTTGATTTCTCCGATAGAATGTTATGAACCAACGAGAGGTTCCAGGAAGCGAACAGCTCTGGATAACTGGCAGCTGATCCCACAAGCAGCACTAGCTTATGGATTAGCACAGCCTCAGAGAACACCTTTCTCAGTCTCGCAAGTCTTGGTTGTGATTTGATCAGCTACCCCCCACAAAGGCTTTCCATTTAAAACTCTACATGCGGGAAGTCATGGTGTTCCTCCATCTCCCTCTTCAGCTGATACCTATTAACACACGATTTGGCTAGCAACGCCCGAAGCTCCGGCAAGGCAAACCCCGCGTATTGAGGAGTAGCTGCCACTACTGCCAACACCCTCCACATAACAATTATAGCAATGCGACATGGTCAGACCTGTACGATTCAACACGGTGTTTATGTCCGCCCGTACGCACAATCATCCCTGCAAGTCGCGAGGCTTTCTTTGTTGTTGATATTAATTATAAAGCGTGTTCGGCAGTTCACTCACGTCAGCGCTTCTTCTCACCCGCCGGGCTCTTATCTTTCTGCAGAACCTTCAAAGCTTCCTCTTTCGGATCGCCTTTGAATGGGAGCAGGTTAGGCTTGCCCTTATCAATACTCTCCTTTCGCTAGGGGCTGCGGTCCTTTGCTGGGTTCTCCAAAGCTGCCCTATTAAAGCTATTAAGTTCCTCCTTCTTCTGAATGTTTTGCTTCATCTTCTTCTGGTATTTGAGAATCTGCTGAGCTGCGAATTCGAAGATGTTTGTATCGGGCAGCCCGTTCTTACACACTGACCGTAGGAAGTCTGCATGGAATAAACAGTACATTCATATGCATCGAGGATGCCGGAATTCTCTAGCACCTTAACTACATTAATGGTGGTTGGGTACGTCTGTCCTTTGCTTCCGCCTTCTATTGCTCCAGTTTAGCCGCTTCCTGTCTCAAGCGTTCCTCCTCCTTATCCTTCTTGCCTTTGACCTTCTTATCCTTCTCTGGCGACTCCTTTTTGCTCATCCCCGGAGTTATATTATTATAGTGAGTGTCTAGTGCTCACACCGCCAAATGACTCTGCAATGGACACTTCCTATTCTTCTTCTACTGGTCCTTGCATACACCCAAAACTCACCCATCAACATCGACAACCAACAGTTTGAACTTCTGGGTCAAAACAACGGCAGCACACTTAACTTCACAATTCGTATCTATGCTCCACACTATTCGATCTATATGCAATTCAGGAACATCAACTCTGCTGGCTCCTACTACATTCACCTTTAAAATCTAAGTGGTTCAACCAACCCCACATTCCAGCAGATGCAAAAGAATGCCGATAAACTTGTGGCAGTCAATAACAGCTTTTTTAGTCTCAGCGATACGCCACGTGCTACCCAAGTTTATAGCGAGTACAAGTTCTACTGTAATGTCTCCCTTATCAGTGATTTTGGGGTCAATATGCTGTTTGCTCTGGACCTCTACCTCAATACGACTGACAGTCTTACCGATTCAAAGGAGAAGCGTTCATGCTACTTCCACACATATCTTCAGCAATCTTCACTACCTCTACATATCTTGCTTCCTTCGAATATGTATGCTGGTAACCCCTTTCGTGCCACGACAACAACTTTTACCCCTCGAGTATTCCTCAATTCCATGATGTACCAACAGCAGCAGCGACTTTTTGTGGCTTTGCTAATACTCAATGACAACTATACTTCGCGGGCGAGTCTGTGGGCTGGCATATCATTTTCATATAGCCACATATATCGAGATATGGTGACCGTTGGCTTCTACCAAGTCGGGGCAGTCAACGTAACTGACAGCTTCAGCCTATTTGCTACTGCTCCCTTTGCAGACACCTCAGTCAACATCGGTGGAAAGGACAACATTGCAGTCGTGAGTTCGCAGCAGGGATTCGGATACAGCTTTGTTCTCTTCACCCGGCTGTTTAATACTGGGGACACCTATGGGGACGAGATACTTTCAAAGAGAACAAACCAGTAATACTGCCTAGCATTGTACACGCCAACTCCATTCAACGATTAGAATGTGCAATCCAATAGCATGCATAATTATCTTTTCAACTTTAACCCGAATCTCGACTTAGCTGCAGAGAGAGTATACACTCCCTTGCTAATCGCGGCTATTCTGTATCTACTTTGATTATAAAACGACACCGAAACCAGCAACTTGATTCTCAAAGGCAGCCTTGCGCACAACATCCATTTTCTAAGACCCCATAAGACTATAAAGCGCCGATAGAAATCTCACATTTTATTTTTGAGACGACGATATTTAGATACCATCTACTGCTAAGCCGCCTCTTTCTCTCTTATTGCTCTGGTCCAAACGAGCATAGCCTCCACATCCTGAGAATTCTTTCGACGTTTTATTTGGTTCGGTACTACAGCGACAGTCGGCATCTTATATGCATCCGTATCGAAGCGACCAGAAGACCAACAAAGGTAGGCATCTACGGCAAATTGATATTTACCGTTGAGACGTACCAGACCTATTATTGAACAGGGAGTTCGGACGGAATTCGGAACTCTTCACAAAGTTTAAATGATAACACTCGATAAGCGAATCAAGGACCTTCGAGGTGTTATTGATCGTGCCAAGAAGAGCTCCAGGCCACCCGAATACTCTCAAGTTTCAGGACTTTCATCAGGGCTTCTGGATTCCTCGATGAGCTCTCAAGACGAAATTGAACATGAACACAATCCACCGAACTATACTGAAATCAGCTTTAATCCAGAAGCCCCGCTGCCGTTAGTTTAGGATAGGGTTCAGTAACTTCGCAAGGTCCTCTCAAAGACCAGAAAGAACTCTGTACGACAACAAAATCCGAGCTCAATGGTAACAGGCGTTCAGTTGAGCTTCACTCCTCAGTTGAAAGAGCTCGTGATAAATTATCAGCGAGCCAACCGAAGACTTTGGCGACTGACCAAACCCGAATACTGTGAGTGACTTTGCTCCTATTGCTATAATTATCCGAGAATGGAGTCAACCGCGCCGATTCAGAAGTAGTAAAACGGAGCTAAGTCACAACAACTCCCTGAGTCAGAGATAATAACAACTGAAGTATGCCCCTACTTGCAAACAGTCCGCCGGCATCTGCTGGATTACGACTTCGAGAAGGTATGCGGTGTGAGTCTCACAAATGTAAACGTGTACGGATGTTTAGTCTGCGGAAGGTACTTCCAGGGCAAAGGCCGTAATACACATGCCTTTAGCCATGCTTTGGAGACTGGCCATCATCTCTTTATCAACTTGGCAAGCTGTGCGGTATTCTGCCTCCCCGATGGTTATGAGGTACAGGATTCTTCGCTGGAGGACGTGAAGTACAACCTTCTACCAACATACCAACTCGACAATCTACAACAACTCGACAACAATGTGGAGGCAAGAGAAAACTTGGACGGCAAGGTGTATGTACCAGGATGCGTTGGCCTCAATAACCTAAAGAACACGGACTACATCAACGTTGTCGTGCAGCTGTTGATTAGAGTTCGGCAAATTCGATAGTTCTGCTTGATCGGACAGCCCAAAGGACCTCTTTCAGAGAAGTTAGCGATGCTTGTGCGAAAGATTTGGAACAACCGTAACTTCAAAGGTGTGGTAAGCCCACATGAGTTTGTGCAAACTATATCGGAGGTATCCCAGAAGAAGTTCCGAATCGGCAAGGAGGATGATCCCTTGACGTTCCTTCTGTGGCTTATCAACAATTTGGATGTCGAGCTCAAGAAGAACCATGTCAAAAATGTTCACTTACTGGGGTTATTCAGAGGTAAACTCAAAACCTCCTTTTTCAAGCCGCTGGAAAAGTCGGCAGGTTACGAAGAGTTGTCCAGCAAAATCGAATAAGTTAACTTTTTGATGCTGACCCTCCAACTTCCACAGAAAAGTACAGAAGATTCACCTGTAGTCCTCAAATCATTGCTTGAGCAATACTTAGGTCGAACCTACCAGGATAGTCCAGATGGTCGTCGGTATTTCCTGATAACCTAATACCCACGATATCTTATCCTCCATCTGAAGCGCTTCTCCTTCAATGGTTACTTCAAGGAAAAGAACCCTGTAATCGTTAAATTTACACCTCTTCTGGACCTCGAAGGAAAGCACTACCGATTAATCGGCTGTATTTGCCACGAAGGACAAGCCAACTCAAGTGTCTACAAAGCATATGTGCGCCGAGCCGACAAATGGTTCATGCTGCAAGATCTACGCGTTGAACAGTCCAGGTTCGAATAGGTCGAGGTATCGCAGGCCTACGTTCAATTGTACGAACGAACCAATTGATGTTATATAAGTTAGATGTTGGCGGATCTCTTCAACAAGCGAAACAAGAAAGATAAGAAGGAGGAGGTTCTGCCGTTGGCACAACTGTTCCGTGAGCCTGCTACAAAAGTGGAGAGGCCTGTGATCAAACCGAGAAGCGACCCAACAACTTAGCAACCGGAGGAGTAGGATGAACGCCCTCACGAGACAGAAGAGGAGAAGCAGGAGAAGCTGCAGAGAACCATATTTGTTGGCAACGTGCATATTTCCTTCAAGCAGAAGGAACTGGAGAAGGTCTTCGAGAAGTTTGGTGCAGTCGATAAGGTTTGGTTTAGGTCAGTACCCGTCGAGAGCAACAAAATGGGGCCGAAGGCCTCTTTCATCCTTAAGAAGGTAGTTCTTGAAGTAAGCGCAGTTCCAAGAGAATGCTGATGCCATGAATGCTTATGTACGGTTCGAAGAGGAATCATCAGTGGATAAGGCACTCAAGCTCAACGGAACACTACTGAAGGAACTCACAATCAGAGTATCAAAGGCTGATGAGAAGGATATAGACTTCGAAAAGACTATCTTCGTGGGAAACCTCCCATTCGACGTCAGAGAGGAAGAGCTTCGCCATTTTTGCAAGACAGTTGGTCAAGTAGAAAATGTGAGAGTAATTCGAAGCCCGTTGACACATATGGGCATTGGAATTGGCTATGTTCGCTTCTCGACCAAATAAGGTACAACCAACACTTACCGTAGAGATGAAAGCAGCGATCGCGCAGCTAAACGGCAAGGAACTCCGAGAAAGAAACATTCGAGTGAAGAAGGCGGTCGAGAAGAAGCGACTTGAAAAGAAGAAAAACCGTTTCAACAAACAGGCACCTGAGACTGTGAATCAAAAGAATGCAGCCAATCGCGTTCAGAACAAGAAGATAAAGGAAAGCATAGCGGAGAAGAATAAACCCGCCCGTCATGCTGAGCCTGCACGCCCAGAGAAGACCAAGAAGGTGGTAGTTGAAGACGAATAGGAGGAAAAGCTGAAGAAAGAGGTGGCCTACCAGTGGAAGATGCTCAAGCATAACCCCATCAAAAAGCCTCAGAAGTGAACTTTATATCGCACCGATTGTATTTATAATAGAGTGATCATGGACATCGAGGTACCCCAGACAACGAGTGAGTTTGACGTGAGCATTCAACGCAAAATCGAGCAGAAGAACAATTCGGGTTACCTTCCCTCTTGCTATGAAACTACCGAGGACTTCCGGCAGGTGCCCGAATACTACTTTCGCATTGAGGACGATAGGACGATCATTGAGCTACAGAAGCTGCAACGAGAGTCCCAACCACTAAACTTCGACTTCACAAACGGAAGTGACAAGTACCAGGAGGGCATGAACAGGCTAAGACAAGCATTTGACAGCCTGGAGATGAAGCTTAAGGAGGCGCCATGCGAGACCCACGGCTTTTACGATATTGGAGAGGAGGATGACTACGACCACGATAAAGCCTTCAGCTCGTACCAGCTGAGCACGAACCAATCACGCATGACCGACGAGTTCCGTGAGTTGTCACTAAGGCCGAAGCCGAAGTTCACTGGCACAAAAATCGCAACCGAAGATAAGCCAATAAAGCACTTAACGAGCAAACTGCAGAAGCTCGAGATCAACGAGTACTGATACTGAACTTCATAAGCAATTTAGCATTAAACATTCGTGGAGTGCTGTATGTGCACATGTATGATGGTGAGCCTGCATATTTGTGTTCGCTATGATGGGCATTGAATGCTGCATAGAAGGATGATAGAATAGGTCAGCATATGGCAGAGGATAATAGACACAGCGTGAAGTAGCTGCATAGAACAGCATGGACAGCAATTGTGCACTGTCGCTGGGCCTGTGGTCACCTTTTGAATTTAGTTTTCGGGAGTGTTTCATATATTTTAACATTGTACACTATCACACTGATCAGACCACACTGTGCTTGGATGGCCGGAACTTCATCACTCGCTTGGTTGCCAGGATGTCTGTACCCGAACTTTCATTGGGTTTCTCCACGTCCACATCGCATACCTCCAAATTGTTTGATGCGTTGCTACGTCCAGTGCGATCGGTGGGTGGTCCCACAGGTTCGACGGGCACAGGCTGAAGCTTTATTACCTAGGGCTTGTGCCCACCCATTGTTGTGCTGCTCGGCAGTTGCAGATTGCCACTACTACTTGCCGAACCCATCACTAATTATTATTATCACTGACGGCTGCATCGCATCAGTGTCATTGACAACCTAATAAACTCCTTTTATTATAACCAAGCGTATGTCGTCGTACATAGGCTGCTACGAGTGCAGCCGTCGATGCTGTGGAGGTTGTTTGGGCTTCACTGCTAGCTTCTTGCCGTGCTTCTGCTGCTGCTGCTACCTTCCTTACAAAAGAGTAAGCCGCTGGATAACTGTAGGTGGCTACCAATGAGGTTGGTCTCAAGAGGAGTTTCGGTAGGTACAAAGAGACGTGCCAACCTGGACTCAACTACTTCAATCCCTGCACTGAGGACATCATTCTGCAGAACATCCAAACCAACATCATCGATCTGCCAAAACAAAAGGTCTTTACGAAAGACAACATTAGCCTGACGATCGATACCGTATGCTTCTACCGGGTGGTTGATCCCTATCGTGCAAGCTTCATCGTTAACGATCTGGTGGGGTCAATTGTCCAGATCACCTACGTCACCCTTCGCATCATCTGTGGCGAATACGTAAGGCATTAGTGATGGTAGACGCTGCAGGAACTGTTGGAGGGTCGTAATAAGCTTAACGAGGAGATCCAAAACTTCGTGGGAAAGTCAGCAGAAGAGTGGGGAACCTGCGTAGAGAGGATACTCGTGAAGGATATGATTCTGACACCGCTATTGCAACAGAACATGTCTATCGTTTCGAAGACGCAAAGGTTATGCGAGAGCCGACTCATCTCAGCCAAAGCTGACTTAGAAAGCGCCAAGCTGTACAGATAGGCAGCTGATATAATGGACACCAAGGTACTTTGACAAACTATCTCAGGCAGCCATGCAAATACGTTTCCTGGACACCCTGAGCGAGACAAGGAAGAAGTCTGCCAACAAGTTACTCATACTTCCGCTCAACGCAGAAGAGCCGCTAGATATGTGATTTTACAAAGGGTCGTGAAGTTAGTCAGGATGGCATTCGAAAGTATCTTGAACCGTAGCCATGGAGGAAGACTTGGCTGGTTGGTTTGCGGAAGGGTAAGGCAGCTGACCTGACTCGCTGAAGCAGCTCTTTGCTTGGGTGTTGGCAGATAATGCCTTAGAGTTCAATGAAGGAAAGCCTGCCAGTACTATCTCGTATCCACAGCTTTTTTGTGGGGTCAACTGTCCTCGACGGAGAATCTGCAAACCTTTCAACAAACAAGTAGAGAGCAAGTTGCACCGCATCGCAATCTGAATATACCAATGGCTCTGCAAGATTAATTTCTTCGTATTCCATGAGGCCATACCGACTGATACACGTGTAAATTGGTTGTGGAGTGCAGCGAACCAGCATTCTGTCCAGCTCTTGTAGGGTAAAGCCAACATCCAATTCGTTCTTGTCGTTTACCGACCAAACCAGTCCATTTTTGAATGTGCACTCCAGCTGTGCGTAGTCGTTGGAAAGGGTACCGATCTTCAGTAGTGAGAACCTTTCGTCTTCGACTAAGGAATACAGTTGTTCAGGATTAGTGCCTTCTTTTGGCTCATACATCGGACAAACTGATAACAAACTTTCTCTCAGAACTTCCAAGGGAAAGTTATTTCGGATCTTTTTCCTTAAAGCTGTGTCTGAAGTTGTACCCACAGTACTCACCTTCCTCATTGTGTCTTCCTATGGTGTGTTAATATCTGTTGTTTCCGTCTTCGTAAGCTTGAATTCCACACACCTTTTCATTTCCTGCAAATACTCGTCGATATTAAACTGGTTGTAACTGAGAGTAAAGCAGGGAAGCCTGTTGTTGGTACGAGCTGAATGTTGAGTAGAGCAAGCAGTCCTTACTGTTACCTGTTCAGGCTTTTTCACAAATTTCGCCGAGGGCTGTCGTGAGAGCAGCTTGGGTTTGGTAGGCGCTGCTGGCTGCAAGTAGTAAACATTCTTGTCGAACTTGCTACGCTTGAGCGAGAACCGCTTCACAGCTGAATTGATACGGTACTTCCCTAAGGAATTCACACGTTCAAACAGGGAACACTAATTCTTCTTTAGCGATTTCATGTTTGGTCGAATATTATATCGAGAAAAGGGTTTATGAAGTAATGTTGCTGCCTTCCCAGCAGCTCCTTAAGGCTCTCCTTTTTCTCTTGATCTTCACAATATATTAAAGCTATGCCAATCACACTAAACAACCGGAAGATTGTGACTTACACTTTGCTGTTGATCGGAGTGAGCTACCTGATGAACTACTCCATGAGGGACGACATGTACAAGGAGGGTGTGAACATGATCTATCGTATGCAATCAGATGCAACCCCAGGACTCATCAGCCTCTTCAACTGGATCAGCCTGCTGGTGGATCCCGCTGTGGTGACGCTTACAATGATCATGTGGTTCTTGCTGGCGGATAATAAGATGAGGTTGCTTGTTATTATCCAGTTCTTCCTCATAAATGCGTTCTTGTTGGGTTCTGCAAAAACACTCTACGCCTAATCGCGACCGTATTGGACCAATACCGAAATAAAAAGCTTGCAGTGGTACTGTCCAATGGACTATGGTAACCCAAGTGGGCATAGCTGGCTATCAGGAACTCTCTACTACCTTTTGATTATCGAATACCTTGGCTCAGGACCGTTCAATATTTACCTATCCGTGCCAGTGATCATCGCCTTCATCGTACCCGTGTCGCGTATGTATCTCGGTGCTCACAGCGCAAACCAAGTGGTGCAGGGAGTCGTCAACAGCTTCGCTTTACTGGTGATCTATCGATTTGGGCTGCATGATTTCCTGCGCGACTGGATCTACTGCTTCCTGAAGCTTTCCAAGAAGTACAAGCACTACTTCAAGAAAACTGTAATTCTGAACATCGCCATTACGATATTCCCGTTGCTTTGCTACGGTTTTAACCACTTGTATACGCTCCCACAAGATCAGGTCCAGAATATCATGGACAAGTGTAACCTGAAGGGCGACGTTGCAGAAAAGATTGACGAAAAGCTATTGTTAATGTCCTCTGCTGTTCAGTTGGCTTTTGGGCTTCTCTACGGCACCTCCGGAATGGGTTAGAATTTCAGGTTCTACTTCGGGTACTGGAGTTACAATGACACTGGAAATCGGTACGTGAGACGCCTTCAGAAGGTGTTGGTCGGCGATATTGTCTTCCTGCTGCCTTCACTCATTGCTTGGAGTATTGCTAAGATGTTCAGCAGCGCGATTACACAATACTTCATCCTATCATTTGGAATGCTCAGTGGTGGGTATATCTACTCAGCGTATGCAGCATCGTGGATGGTGAAGTATGGCATCATCCACATCACCTCAAGCACCAAAATTTGATCTACATGGTCTGTATATCGTGATAAATGATTGGCAGGTGCTGGAGACTAACCAGATCCTTCGGGAGGACGGCAAGACCACTGGGTCGATGGTTTTGCGATCGTAAGGACATTGAGTTGAGCAAGTAGTAGTGGCAAAGGCTGCAGGACTTCATGAAGTCAATTGCCACCAACCCCGAAACCGAGGATAAAAGCGAAAAGCTATTCAACACGCCCGAACAGGAGCTGAGCTTTAAATTGCTTCAAGGCAAAGGTTCTCAAGATATCCTAAAGGTGTTGAACGAGGAGCAGCCCGATAAGCTCACACCTGCAATGCTGTTCCTCGTGGTGTACTGCTACTCTAAGTTTGCGAACCCTTGCGATGCGGTCATGCTACCACACCTTCGGAAGGTTGTCAAGAGTGTGGATACGCTTGACGATGCCTCCCTTGTCAAGCTGTACGAACTCCTGCATGAACACCAAGAGGAGATGGAAGGAGAGCTTCCAGAGCTCCCTCATCCAAGACACCTGCAGCCGGAACTGCTGCTGGATTTCGTGTATATCCTGTGCCAACTTTACACTAGCAACCCCAGGCTCGACGTATGGCTGTAACTGCTCAATTCTGAGAATTCTGCAGCTGCTCCCAACATTCTGTTGTCCATTATGGCACTCAATCCGACCAATAAGCAACTACAGTCGCTCGTCCAGGAAGTAGCTGAGACCTGTGACGATCAAGTGCAACTTGGTCGGATGGCTTTGTGTGCATTACAAAACGACCAGCATGCATTGGCAAAGAGGTTGTTAGCAAAGCTCACTCCCGATCCGTCGGAACCTGACCTGTACGTTGACTTGCTGTGCCGGCTGGTTGATATCCACATTAATGATGAACTAGCCTCCTCCATGCTGGAACAACTTCCGGAAGTCCATCTGCTTACCTGTTCATTGGAGACCTACATTAACGTCTGGACTCTAGTCAGCAAGGTAGCAAACCTTGCCAAACGAGAGGAACTCATCAACAAACTGACGAACATCACTGAATACGAGAATCTCGAACTAGCCTAAATCGATACTGAAAATTCTTTCACAATTTTCATTATGAGCGCGTTTCTTGAAGTGCAGGATCAGACCTTCATACGGATGCTGGGCGGGCAGCTACTGAAGAGCATTGATGAACTGCCTGCTGATAAGGTATTCTACCTTTATGCTGCTGCTGGCAGGTTAAGTGCTGCAGAACTTAAAATCACTCTAAAGTCACGTCTCGATGCAGTCAAGGACAAGCTCAGTCCGAAATGTCTAAAACTCTATAACAGCCAACCCTGATATTCTAACAGCCTATATATCATCGCGGTTGCTCCAACGTTAATAATAAAATGAACAGTAACGCTGACTCCCGCAACGGACAAAGCCATAGCCGAGGAGCGAGCTCTAACGGGTTTGTAGCTGCAAGCCATCAAAAACCACAAACTGCCTTCAACGGGTAATACGGTGGCGGAGCCAGTCGCACAGATATTGGTAGGGTCACCAGCCAAACTAGGCTCAACTACACACCCTTGGCTCAATTGCCGAGGTCAAGGGAGTGTGAGAATATGTCACCATTACCTCAGCCGGCTCGTCAATCCGAGATGATCAATGGACTACGCAGTTAACTCCTCAATATCAGGTCAGAGGTGTCCAAATTGCTGGTCGACAAGCCCTCAAAGAACCAAACTGAAGATAAAGCACCTTTGGGAAAACGCCTTAATACGTTCCAAGACCAAATCAACGCGATCTAAACTGTCGAAGGAAGAGCCAGTGAAGCAGGAAGGCCAAAAGGTTAAACGAGCTTACGTTGCCTGCAGGTAGAAAACTAATCGCTGAAATTGGAGTTAAATGGACTCAAGAAGCGTTACGCGGAGAAAAAGCATGCTCATGAGCAATAAGTGAGTGTGCTCAATAAAAAAGTGAAGGCGTTGGAGTTGACCTTGAAGACTAATGAGGAGAATGTCCTCGCTTACAAGGCAGAGATTGAAAAGGAGATGATGTCGATTAAGGACCAGCTGACAGATTCCAAAATTGAGGTCAAGAAGGCAGAAATGTAACGATAAATCGGGAAGTACCATCAACAATTAAAGCTGTACGAAGAGAATGTGAAGAAATTGGAGAAGGAGCTGTTGGATACTCGAAAAGTGTACACTGATAGGCTGAATGAGTGCGAGGAGCAGGTCAGCATCGTCCAGCAACAGATGTTGGAGAAGAGTGAAATCATCGGTAGGCTGCGAGAAGAACTATTAGCCAGCAAAATTGTAGTAGCTAAGGAAAACTATGACATTACAGTTCAGACTGACGATCAGATAGATGAGGAGAAGTAGAGCCAGAAGAAGTACATTAGCATTCTGAGGGAGGAGTGTCGTAGCCTCACGACTATGTTTGACGAATTGGCAACTCACTTGAGAGAACTGCAGAACAAGCCAGTAGTGGAGACTGAAACCCAAACCGATATGATCAAAGTCAAAGAAGTGTAGAAACAGACGATCGTGGTAGAGGTCCCCTCCACCAATAACGAGTAGTACTAGGATCTCAAAAAGCAATATCACGCGAAGGTAGAAGAGCTCCGTCAGCAGGAAATTTTGGAGTCCCAACGCTTCTCCTAGTTGTAATCGCAGACCGACAGTTTGCGGGTGCAAATTATAGAACTTGATAAGGCTCTGAATTTAGCAACCAAAGAAGTATCCTCCTTCAAGAAACAATTGGTCGACCAACAGGTGAAGCACGAATAATAGCTGGCTAATTTAATACCAAAAGAACCTCTAAAGGCTTTCCAGAGTCCTCCAAAGGATGTCAAAGGGGAATGCGACCTAAAGCAATATGCGGAGGAGCTGCAAGTACACAACTAAAGGCTGTTCAATGAGTTGCATTTCCGTGATAGGGAACTGGAAGAAGCTAGACACGAGATAAAACAGCTCGCAGACCTGTATTGCCAGGTCACTGAAGAGATTGGTCAAAAAGATCGTCAGCTAAACGACCTCCACAATGAACTGACAGACAAGCTTAACATCGAATGCAGCAGAAATGACAGTCTGCAAAATCGGGTATAAGCCGCAGAGCTGGACTATAGGACAGTTCTGGAAGACCTGAAGACAGAGATTAGGCAATTGATCTTCAGCAGACCGACGATGGAGGGAAAGAGCTTTGATGAAGCACTGAAGGTGCAAATCGAGGAAATTAACGAGCTAAAGTCAATGATAAACCGCAAGTCTGAGTAGATATACCAACTCAAGGACCACATCACCTGCAACCGTTCGCAAGTGGAAAGTATCAAAGCCGAGTTGGAAATCGAAAAGCTAAAGGCCATTGCTGAGCGAAAGAACATGCAGGTTGGCTTCTAGGTTGAGCTGCAAAAGCTGAAGAACGATGCTGAGGCTGAGAAGAAGACGGCGGAGTCAGTCAGCAGCAAACTACGAGCAGCCGTCGAAGAAACCCGCAGCAAGGATGAGTTCATTCAGAAATACATAATGGGAAAACGGGTTTCAGCAGAAGAGAAGTTCCAGGTCGAGGAATTCTTCAAGCAGTACCGCTTGGACTTCCCAACCAGCAAGCTCAAGGACAAGCTGTACGCATAGGCTAAGTAAATCCGTCGGTTGGAGCACATCAACGAACGTTTAGCCATAGAAATCAGCTCCGTAAGACTGCGTAGTCACGATAAGCTTGTCACAGTTTCAGAAGCCCCTACCCAAGTAAGTTCAGACCAGTGCCTCTCTGAACCTGATTGCTTCTGATCCGAGTCGTTTATGGTAAAAAAACAATGACGAAAAGTCACAGAAATTCCAGTTCTTGGAAAGACTTGGCTTTTGGCCTGTTTAGTAGATGCAGCATGAGTTTCGACCTGACTTGATGTTTGCCGGAGAGGTAGTTGCTGTACAGGAAAGACTGTTCGCACTCCTGCTTGAGATTCATGTGATACTCCGCCATTCCTTTGAGATACCAAACCTCGGGGCATTGACAGTACCAACCTATGGATGCTTTGTCGGCTTCCTCCTTGAGCTGTTCCCATTTGTCGGCGTCATAGAGGGTGCGTAACCGCTGTACTGTGGTCTTGTAGCGCATGAACGGTAGAAGGCTGATCCTGTCGAATTCAGCAAGTGCCTCATCGTACTACTTCTACTCAAGATGCCGAGTTATACGGTACTGGAACTGTAGAACCATCCCCACGTAGTACAGAAAGAGAACAAGTATGACAAGCGAGATAACATTGAGAAGCGTACGCATCCGGCTTCTTTCCCGGTTACGTCGAATCAGGTTTTTGAAGGGCTGATCAGCCAGCTCAACGGGCAGTTCATCCTCAACGTTATCTGCGTCAGGTAGTTCAAAGGCTTCCCCTTGCATTTGGGCTTCCCTCATTATATCAATATAGTTTATTAAGGACTGCTGCGCCAACCTTGTAGTTCCGGATGCTGCTTGCCCACGCCATTATATATAATGAAGAAAAAGTAACAGCTGGAGAGTTCGAACAACCGGCTCATCAATCGATTATACCGTTCGAAGCCTCGAGCAGTCCGGCAGGAGGGCGAGTCCTCCCAGCAAGCACTCATCCTTCCGAGCCTACACACGGAGTAGCGACAGCTCATCCCCAAAGTCAATCTCAAACAGAAGCTACCCTCTCTAGAGCCATTCGAACTAAGCTTTCGCAGGTCGAAAGTTGTTTCCTTGTACAATCATATGCTAGTACAGCCTGGAAAAGAAAAACACGGAGGCAAGAGGCTTACTGAATCGCAGTCATACAAAAGCCAAAAGCCGAATGTACTCCAGCGTGGAGAATTCGTTCGAGCACGACCGGACGTTACCAGCGGCAGTGACGGTTGAACTCACAAGGCCGGAGAAGCCGTAAGCCAACTACCTCACACCCGAAGACTTCATGCAAATCATCAAGTAAGTTGTCGGTTGAATTAGACTCGATAAGGAGATGTCCTAAGAGTTCTGCTACCTGCGAAAGAAGGATAGCCCATACAATTGGGAGATTGTGGATTTCTAGAGCCGTGATCCCGATGAATACATGGTCATCAGCAAACGCGGCCTCACGAAGTACGTCGGTGGAGTAGGTGAGTTCATGAGCATGGAGGCATTCAATGCGTAAGCACGTACCTATCAGAGGCTCATGGAGATCGACTACTTCAAAACCTATAAAAAATGGAAGAACTTTTCGATCTGGAAGCGGCTCACTAAGATGAACAGGCTAAGGGAGTGCATTCGTGCTATCGATAACTGCATCCTTCTGAGTGACTAGATCATTAAGGAGGGCATCAATGCAGCCTACCTCAAATGTAAGGAGCTTGAAACCTTATCAATATTCTACAACAAGATCATGACGGTGATGCATCTGGCTGAGTTCAAAGCCTATGTTCAAAGCGAGAGGGAGAAGACTATGGAGGCTATCAGAACATTCGATAGGGAGCTCACCCGGATTATCGAGGATACCTGCAACCGCAGTCTTGAGTTTTTTAAAAAGCGAATGAGAATTGACAGGGAAAGGGGTAAGGAGACGTCCGAGAAGAAGGTACCGCTGGTGATTGGCGATGAGACTGGCAAAGAAATGCCGTATACTGAGTAAGCAACAATTAAAACCCAGCAACTCAAGTTACGCAATTTCATCAAATTAGTGGACTATCTGGTGTTGACAGCCAAGTCGATCCTGTTTAAGAGTTCAACGACAGAGCTCGAGAAGGTTATCACTGAGACCAACACGATTTATGCGAATCGACTTGGTAAGACCTACGGCAGGTCATGCTGGGTACGCATTGAAATTGAAGAGCACGGAGACGAATTGTTTTTTCTCCCGCCCAAATCTGCAGTTAAGGATTCACTTGAGGAAATCCTGTTTGAGACTGTTATGGAGGTCTGTAGAACTCACATTCAATTCCTCCATGAACCCAGCTTCTCAGTCTATGCAAGACAGCGGGAAAGTGAGCGTACCGACTAAACAATTGAGCTCAAGAACATTATCAATGCTGACATGGACTTTACCAGACTGATTGCTAGCTTCCGGCATAGCGTTAATGTGAGCCTGGAGAATGTTGAGCAGCATTCGCACATTCTGCATGACTCGCTGGAGCTGCTCAAGCGGCTTCGAAAGCTATCGACAACCAATCTAAGCTAAAAAGACTCAGAGTACTTCCGAAGCGAGCTGACATCGGTTCGTGAAGAGTTGGCCAAAGTGCGTGCGATATAGAACGAGGTGGAGGTCGGACTGTACCTATTCGACTGCTCCAACTACAAGAAACTAATCGAGTAAACCTCTAACAACGTAACCCTGATGCTTGGTAAACTGGTCCCTGAGCTACTGCACCAACGATCTCGCGATTATCTCAAGGAAATCAACCGTAACTACAAGGAGATTGAAGACTCGCCGCCCAACTTGTAAGCCTACTTCAGTTTCCTGGAGAAGGTGAAGGAGGTCAACAATGAGGCAGAAAGGATGCAGCCAAACATCAACGATACGATCTACTTGCTGAGCATCGCGGACCAGTTTGGACTCAAGCCAAGCGATATCGTGCGCGGCGAGGTTAGCGAGGTTAACGGACAAATGATAGGTCTGAGACGCAGGCTCGATGAAATTGGCTATTCAGGTCAGGCACTGTTGGAGAAGTTCAAGAAATAAATTGAAAAGCTGATCCCGACTTTCGATGATCGGCTCAAACTGCACGAGTAGAAGCTGTCACAGCTGATGGTCTACAAGAACACTACAAATGTCTACGACAAGGTCGTGGAGTTGAATACTCTGTCGAAGAGCTTAAAAGCACTGAACAAGGACCGGCAGGATCTGAATCGGTACCAGCAGGCACTGGCACTGCAAGAGACAGCCTTTGAAGGGCTCGATAAGTTCACTTCGGTGTTCTATTCTGTGGAAAAGATGTGGAAGGCGCGCTATGACTGGGATCTCCTCCATCGGACCACAGCTAAGGATCAAATAAAGAACCTGAAGTTGACTGTGATAAAGCTGAAAGTCCAGGAGATGGATAAAGTAGTTTCCGAATGCACACGAGAGCTGTAGCCCAATGAAGTGATTTCGGATCTGAAATCGCAAGTCTAGATTTTCCGACCACTTTATAGCGTGATGGTGAACCTCAACGATGAGGCGCTGCTTGAAAACCACAGAGAGTAGATCCGGCAGCTTGTGGTGGTCGATACTATCGAGGCAGCCATCAAACTTGAAGAGGAAATGCTCAAAGAACTATTCCAGGATATGAACTCGGAGGTGCTTACTCCTGAGTTCCTCAAGGAAATTAAACTTTCCAGGCACAGTGAAGCCATCCAGTAAATCACTACGAAGGCTATCAAGGAAGCCGAGCTGTCGAAGATGCTGCTCCAACTCGAGTCCTTCTGGAAGAGCAACAGTCTCCAGGTTGTGCTGTACCGCGACAATAAGGACTCTCCAGTGCTGGGAATCAACGATGAGCTCATCTCCCGCATAGAGGACAACCTTATTACAACTAACAATATCTTGGCTTCGAAGTATGTTGGCTTCATCCGTGGGAAGGTGGAACTCCAGTATAAGATGCTGCACTACCTGCACGATCTGCTTGACGAGTGGTACCACCACCAGCACACTTGGATGTACCTTTAGCCTATCCTCAAATCCCCCTTTGCAATTAAAAACCTGCCAAAAGAAAGCAGCACATTCGCCCAAGCAGATGCCCTCTGGAAGAGACTGATGAAGCAAGCTCGCGATAACCCCTCAGCAAAGAAATACGGTGACGAGTATGTATCCCGGTTTACTCTCAATCAGCTGCGCAACAACAATGCAAGCTTTGAGGTGCTTCAGAAATCACTTGAGGAATTCTTGCAGAAGAAGCGATAAATATTTGGAAGGTTTTTCCTACTGTCCAACTTGTAACTTCTCGAAATACTGTCCAACGTGAAGGAGCATCGCGATATCAGTCGCTACCTCAGCAAGGTGTTCCAGTCAGTAGTAGACATCCACATCGATGATAAGGATAGCGTCACCGGGCTCAAGGGGCCTGACGGATAAACTATCAACATCAAGCAGTGTCTGTTCAAAGGAGAAGTCGAAGAGTGGTTCAAACTCATCGAAGATATGATGAAGAGCTCCCTCCGCACTATGGTCAGACACGAAATGGCAGCCTACAACTCGGAGGGCATGGAGAGAAGCAACTGGATTAAGTGTAACCCGCCTTGCCAAGTCATGTTGGCAGTTGATTCACTCGCTTGGACAGCTTCGACTGAACTCTTCTTGGATGGTGGCGAGGATCTTGACTTTTACGACTGGTTTGAGGGCAACAACCAACAGGTCTAGTAGGAAATCGCCATGCTTAAGCAAATGGCTCATCCACACTTACACATTAGCCTGAGCAGTCTATTGAATCAGAACATCCACCAACGCGATATCCTCGAAGCACTCCTTGGTTGTTAGTCTCGTGACGATTTTCGTTGGCAGGTTCGGCTCAGGTTCTATTACGAAGACGATACTGTGGTGGCACGTGTTATCGGTGCTCAGACCTCCTATGGTTATGAGTATGTTGGTCTATATGCTTCCCCTGTCTCTACGATGGAAACTGACCGGTATTGGTTCAGCATCATTAGCTGCATCAGCAAGCAAAAAGTCGCTCTACTACAAGGGCAGCACGATACTGGCAAAACTCAAACCTACAGACAGTTGGCTCTAACATTCGCGAAAAACTCGATGGTGTTCGACTGTTCTTCAAGCGTGACGCCAAGTGTACTTCGCAAACTCCTGACTGGAGCCAGTTACATGGGTTCCTGGATCTGCTTTGAACAAGTTACTAACCTTCCTGAGGAAGTGCTGTCAGTATTTGCCCAGCATCTCTTCAGAATCCAGGAAGCCTTAGCCCTGTCAGCCAAGGATGTGAGAATTGGAGATAAGCCATTGCTTTTGAACCCATAGTTTGGGTTAGTAATGACGACTCGCCACTTGAACTTCACTAAGTTTCCTTCAAATCTCCTTTCCGAACTACGTCCTGTCTCTGTTTGGTTACCTAACAAGGCCAAACTCTTTGAAACGGTGCTGACAATGAACAGTATTGCTGACTCCAAGGATATTACAAGAAGAATACTTCAATTTCTCAACCGCTGCTCAGAGCAGCTGATTTCCCATCCTACATTCAGCACCCGCGACCTCATGACCATTGCTCAAGAGCTGGTGAAGGAGGTCTATGATAGCCACACGACGCAGATAGAGCAACTCGTCATCAGGGTCATGAAGAATGTGGTCTAAGTGAGATTCGCCTCAAAAGATATTCCGATGTGGAGGTTGCTCTTATCCGAAGCATTTCCAATCAATCTAAAGTTGATGAGCATGCAAAGCATCATTGTGCCCAGAAGTGTGCAGAGTAAACTCAGGGAAATGTACCTCGTGGAGACAGATTAGCTTATCGACAAGGTCAAACAGCTGCAGGAAGTTGTGAGCTGCAAGCCATCAGTGATCGTCAATGGTGCCACCATGAGCGGAAAGACGACAGTACTCAAGGCAGCCTTCGAAGATGTCGTGTTCATCTCACCAAATTGTTTCACTAATGAGGAGCTACTGGGAAGATTTGAGTTAAGTTCCGGAAACTGGAAGGATGGTCTACTACCGAAGATAATTAGACAGAATATAAAGGAGACAACGACCACATTGGTGTTGGACGGCTCAATCAGCTATCGCTGGGCAGAGGCTATCGCTCCACTGTTAGATCCAAACCACAGCACAACATTGGCTAGCAGCTAACAACTCAGTTTCGACAAAAAGCAGCTGAGACTGTGCTTTGAATGCTCCGATCTGAGTAGTGCCTCTCCAGCCATTACCAGCCGGTGTGGGTTGGTATATGTTTCAAGCTCAACTGTCGGCTACTAACCGATTGTCGAGGCTTTCTTCTCTGAGCTTGACGATCGTATTCGTAGCCATTTTATAGGCCTGGTGAAATCAAGTTATAAAAAGGGTATTGCCTATCTCCGGAAGAACTGCCGCTAGATGGTGGTGGGCTCGGCATACGGTCTATTGCTTTCTTATTGTAAACTCGTTCGCTTCCAGCTCAAGTAGTAGCCTGTATCGACACATCTTCTCAAGGAGTCTTGGAAGAAACTTGCTGAAAAGATCTGCATCTTCGCCTTCACTTGGAGCCTCGGAGGTGTGTTAGCGCCAGAAACTACAAGCAAGTTCGATAAGTGCTTGACGGAGTGTTTCAGTTCAGACCACTTGAAGACACCGATGTCCAACTATGTATTGAACTATCAAAAACCGGAGGGAGAATGGGTGCTCTGGAGCAGCTTCGCTGATAACTACCAACCAGAAGGCAGAAAATTCATTCCCACCAAAGAAACTGCCATCATGAAGCACATGATGCTGCTCTTCACCAAGCAACTCAGTCCTTTTTTGCTCATGTCACCACCGGGCAATGGGAAATCCACAGCCATCCGGTATGTCTTGACAGAAGAGCTCCCTTCAAGTCTGCCACTCTAGATCAAGCTTCCAGTCTACTCGTCAGGCAAGGATCTCCAAGACAGCATCGAAGGTAAGCTATTTGCACAGCGCCGATCGGGAGTAGTGAGTTTGTTGCCGCCTCCAGGTCAAAAGCTTATCTGTATTATCGACGACATCAACTTGACTTATGCTGAGGCAGTTACTTCCACTGAGCTAATAAGATCACTCTTCGCGACAAATGTCCTATGGGATCGCAAAGCTTGGACACCGAAGAACGTCGTTGACTACCAAATCGTGTATACGTTGAGCTGTAACCGTCAACTCGCCAACCTTCCTGAAAGGTTCCTGCGCTACTTCAACATGCTGTTTGTGCCTGAATGTGAAGAGGAGTCACTCCACGCCATCTTCAATACCTTTACAAAGACGCTCCCTGCAGTCAACACTGCCATTGAAATCTATCTTGATTCTAAACACTTGGCGACTGCCACTGTCGATCTATTTAGACACGTGAAGGCACAAATTAACGCGAGTCCGCTGCAACCTCAAATAGCCTTCAACCAGCATCATATGATGGACATACTCAGAGGAGTTGAGCGAGCTTTCAATCCCAACAAAGACTTAACTGTGAACCAAGTAAACACACTGATTCGACTATGGATTCACGAAGTGAGGCAGACCATCATCAGTCGCATGGGAAGCACCACTGAACGTGAGAATATGTAATAGCAACTCCAGAAACTGGTGATTGTATCACTGAAATACTAGGACGATCCCACCATCCTGTTCTCTGAGCACATCCTGTTTAGTCCACTCAACATCAACCATTACTACTCACATGTGCCCAACCCCGTTGAATTGATAAACGAGCTGTAGGGTCAAGGGGAAGGGAACGTTCACCTGTCCAGAAAGTTCGCTAACCATTTGTTCAGCGCTGTGCGTGCACTGTCTCAACCAAGAGGCAACTACATCGTGCTTGCCAACGATGGTCAAGGCCGTACTACCCTGATTAATTTTGCTGCGAAACTCCTGGATCTGACTGTGCAGGAGATGCTACCAACAACCAAGCTGCTTCCAGTACTCAAAAAGCTTTGTGACGACAAGAAGCCATTGCTCGTGGTTATCAACGAGCCATAGCCAAAAACTTTGGAAGAACTGATAATGCTACCGCGGATTACGAAGGAAGACCAAGAGGAGATCAGCAAGACGACTAATGCCAAGTCATTCGTGGAAATCATCGAAAAGTACCTACACATAGCTGTCACCTACTCACCTCGCAAAGAAGGTTTCAGAAGAGCAATTCGAACATTACCGTGCGTCACAACATTGTTTGCAATAGACTATTGGATGGACCAGACCGTTGAGAGTCTTACCGAAATTGCATCTAAACTGCTTAGTACCAGGTCATCAGCAGTGGAGTTGGAGGCAGTTGGGATGGACCTCTACCAACTTACTGGCCTATCATCGATAGGTCCGTACTTGGACTTATTTCGCATGTACGAGTCTCACCACCAGAAGGTGTTGTGGTTAACTGAAAGAAAGTATAATGCTATCGGCAAGGCCATCAATAAGTTCGATCTAACTGTCTCGAAACTCAAGTCAATTAGCCTCAAAATGCAGGAGGACATACCAAAGAAAGAGTCTGCAATCGCAGTTGGTGAGCAGTGCTTCCTGAAGCTGCAGAAGGCACAGCAAGTTGCTATCCAGTACAAGTCAATTCTCGATGGTGATGAGAAACAGCTTGAGGATGAGTCTCAAAGGGTGGCTGATGAAAAAAGAGATATCGATAGGACAGTGGCCGAACTGGCAGCACCAGTGGAGAACTCTGCTACAGCCATTGTAAATCTTACTCGCAATGAACTATCGGAAATGAAGCAGCTTTATGCCAGCCCAAATACGCCTCCTGACCTGCGGTTCGCTCTATAGTGTTTGGCGATTGTCCTACAAGAGAAAGAGGATGGCGATTCAATCAAGAAGATGGTCAATGATGCTGGTTTTGCACAACGACCAAAACAATTAGATTTTTACAACATTCCTAAGAGAGTTATACAGTCTCTCAAGACCAAGCTAGCTATCAACCCTTCGTTCCGTCCAGCAGAGCTCAAGGCAGTCAACATTGTCGCCAAGTACATATGTGAATGGATCTGGGCTATCAACAACTTCCCCGACGCCTACAAGATGCTTGATGATCGGAGACAATCTCTACAGAAGCTAACTGACGGCATGAACAGCATCCTGAAGGTCGTAACAGAGAAGCGGGCACATATGGAAGGCCTCAATGCCGAGATCCGTCGACAATAGAACTAGTATCATAAGTGCCTTGAGGACAAGGAGGGTTTTGAGAAGTAGATTGAAAACGCAATTGGACAACTCGAAAGAGGAGAAAAGCTCGTGGAAAGCTCTAACTCATGCTACCAAAGATGGAAGGTGCAGCTGCAAAAGACTCAGAAGGAACTTTAGAATCTAAAGTGTGACGTGTTCTATGCCTGTTGCGAGACTGTGCTGCTGTCCAGACTCCATGGTCGGCAAAGAGAGGAGGTCATGTCAAAATGGAAATCCTTTCTGCTGTCTAACCTGAACTTTAAACTACGAGAGGACTACAACTGCGAAGAAGTGCTGGCTGGCCTGCCCAAGTACCGAAGAATCCTGCACAACAACAGCTGGCATCCCGACCAGTCTATGCTCACCAACCTGTTGTATGCAGACAAAAGCATCTTCCCACTGATAATGATGGACCCCTACGGATGGGCCTTGGATGTGTTTAAGTGCGACCAATAATCTACTGTCATCCTCGAGTACAATTCAGCAACATTCGAAACAGACTTCGGGCAGCTCATGAAGAGTGAAAAGACTACCTGCATCGTTCATTTACAGTCTTCCAATCAACTGAGCGAAGTTCATGAACTGCTGAACTGGAATATGTCACTTGTAGGGAGGCCTGACCATGTGGGTAAGCAAAAGGTTGTTGTAAGCCCTTCGTTTCGGTGGCACTTCCTTATTTAGTAGGCAGCCAGTGTTATTGCAACGACAGGATACCGCATTGTAAATTTCCTACCTAGCGAACAAAGTGTCCTTCATCGTATCAACCTGGCAATCAACCGCTCTGAAAGAGTGGCGGGTCTCATCGAAAGTGCTAAGTTAGCATAGCTCAAGAAAGTTGAAAGCACCGCCATAGTTGCCGAAAATGAATGGTTTGTGACTGACTCCTACGAGTCGGTTGCTAGCGAACTATTCGAGGAACCAGACTTGATAGTGAAGATTCAGAAGTGCAGTAGCACTGTCTCCAAGGCTTTGGAGGAACTGCGAGAATTACGGGTGCCAGATGTGCCTATCCAAACTGAGCTCGTGAATCGCCTCTACCAGATCTCCTAGATTCTGGAGCGTATTAAACCAACAAGGGCTCTGTACAGAAACCTGACCCTAAATGTATTCCTTCAGGTATGTACCAAACTCAACATCGAATCGTTCAAGCCTGAAGCAGCAATGCTCGAAGCAACAGTGGGGCTGCAGGAACAGTTGAGAAACCACGTGATCACCAGAAAACATCTCTTGGCAATGTTCTTCGAACTTGCGATTCAAGTCGCCTGCAAAACTGGCTCCATTTCCAACGAGCATGTTGCCCTCTTGCCCCGCGCTATGAATACTCGTTCATCGCGGCAGGTCTTTACTGAGCTGGCTCAACTTGCCAAGTGGACTAACCCTCGCATGAAGGATTGGGAGATAGATTACTTCTGGGAAGATCCGATTAAATATTGCCAAGCCAAGGAGTGGACACTCTCGCCATTCGAGCACATCATTTGCATGGTTCGCATACCTACACGTGAACTCATACCGGCCATCGAAGCTTTCATAAAAAACACCTTAGGTATCGATGTTTCGCATCCAACCCAATCGTTTAGTATACGACAGCTTTACACGAAGCAACCGCAACAACCCATCCACATCCTGGACCTAGTCGACGATACTGGATAAATCAACATTGTGAAGGAGGTGCAGAAGCTGGCCGGAGAGACCGGACTTCCTCGTTTCAAAGTATATTCCCTCGGAGATAAGGACATGCACAGCCGCATCGAAGTATCCATTCGGAAGTCCATAAACGATGGGGGATGGACAGTCATGAGTAACTGCCACCTTGAGCCACAGTTTACCCAACAAAAGATCGAAGAAATTCGAGCATCAGAAAAAATACACGATAGGTTCCGCCTGACTATTGTTCACAACTCACACGCACACATCGAAGATCGTTACTACATAAAGAGCAGCTTCGATTTGTAAGAGCAGCAGCTTACTGTGCTGAAGGACGTGCCAAAGATCTTGGTGCAGCTCCACCACATTCTCAACGACCATTTCAAGGATCGGTTCCGTAACGAGGATCTGCTGCAAGTACTGAAGCTTTTGGAGCCAGTATTGAAGAAGAAGAGGTTGGAGGATGCCTGGTCGGAAATTCGGTTGGCACTGGTCGATTATGTGTACTTCGCGAAGCTAAACAACAAGCAGGAACACTAATACTTGGGCTGGCTGTTCGATGAACATAAAGAGTCCTCTGAAGGGGTGGGAGCTGGCGTCAATGGCCAACTCATAAAGCCAGCTGAACTCACAATCTAACTGAACCTTTTGCATCCACAGCCAACCACTCAGGATAAGTACGCGGCGGTTCTGAAGCTCTGCGAAAGCTTTTCGAACAGGCTGCCAGTTGCTATCAAAAAGAAAGCGGCACCTACCGACAAACAACCGCTTATTGGCGCAACTACCGACTACCTCGAGCCTTATATTACAGAAGAAGCCGAACTCAACAACAGCTTCATCAAGTAGTTAGAGGTGCAGTTGAAAGACCTCAGAATGGTGCTGAAGGGAGAAGCACCATTGGATAACCCCAACGAGTAGCTGATAAATGCTATCGCTCGAGAGGATGTTCCCTAACAGTGGAAAAAGTACTTTTCGCCAGCAGACTGTCTCGCTGAGGCATTCAACCAGTTCTTGTATCGGTGCGAACAACTACGCAACTATCTCAACGACAGGACAAAGATTTACTAACTGCTAGTATTCTCTCATCCGGTGATGTTTTTGCAGACAGTGCTATTTGGGGAAAGTAGAAGGCGTAAAGTATCCTCCTTTGCTTTGAGTTTCGACCATTTCTTCAAGCTACCAGCAACGGAAAAGGAAATGGCTGAGTCTGATGGGATCTATATCAAGGGTCTACTCTGCCGAGGATTTACGCCTGATGTCAAGACACAACTCATCCGATAAACTGCGACCGAACAGCAGCTGTCGATATGTCCCTTAATCCACTTCCGACCAGTTGAGAAACACGAAACTCCTGAAGGTTCGATCGAGCTACCACTGTATTGCACAACTCAAGCAGGAGAGCAGTTAAGCATCCCCATTCGCTGCAGGACCACCGAATCTCGTGAATTCTGGAATATGCGCAAGAGCTGCTTGAAAGCAGCACTGCGCAGCTGACACCCATGCACTAATCTTCTTGATAATGTTTATTGATGAGGAAGTACCAAGAGTGGCAGGAAACACAAACATATTTCCAGCACCTCTCGCAACTCAGCCGTATTAGGATTCGCAAGCCCCTGTTCACTCCCAGCAACAAACTCAAGCACTCAGGAATTCGCAACATCCTGCATTCGGAGCCGCAGAAGAGTGCAGACTTCAACGATAGCTAACAAGGGAGCCCTGAAAAGCCAGATTCCCAGTACTTGCCACTCAATCTTGTGCCGAAAGACATGCGCAATGCCCTGAAGAATACACTGAAGCTGCAGCGTTCAATGCCATTGAAGGAGAAGGAAATAGTGTTATAGAACTTTCTGATAGGTCGTCGCATCATCAACACTTCTCCTGTGATAAGCAAGAAGGAGCAAGACCGGGACTATCGGATCTACCGCCGAGCCTTCAAGAACATGAATAAATCCATGAATTTGCATGAACAGGTCGCACGTAACTAAAGTACATTATGGTTGTAATCAAGAATTGACAACGTTCCGGACGGTCTGCGAGAGCCGTGAACCCATCGGTTCGGGTAGGAACCTCGTAACATTGAGAGTCCATAAAATGGCGTTCATAAAATGCCGGATAGACAACCTTCCTGACAACCAGATACGAATCAAGTTGCGACTGGGAAAGCGCACTCTTCGTTCACCACCGACGAACATTAATGAACTTACCGAAAAGGAAATAAACTTCGCATTTCGCAGACGAGACGTCACCCTTGAGCTATGTTAGTGCAGTCTCTAGCTCATCCGCAAGAACGAAGTATGCGATCTTGGAGCCTTTAGAGTCAATATCAACTAGCCACTCAACCAAAGTCGCAGCCTCGACAAGATTCGGGCAATCGAGTCCGTAACGAGAAATGGGTTAGTCTGCGGAACAATAGAATTCTCTCTGTCGCTCAACCGCAAGGAACCAACTCTGTGATCTTACACATCCTCCAATTGTGTCTGTATTGGCATCTACCATTTGTGATATCGTGAATATTACCAACAGGAGAAATGATTGGCAGTCGGTGGTTGACGAGTGGTGCCCCACTAGCCAGGATATCCAAGTGGAATAGATGTATCGAGGCAGCTCGAACTCATCTAACCCTACTCACAGCAATCAACAGATTTGCCATGTCAAGCAGTAACAAGCACGAAGATGAAAAGAGGGTATCCACTCAGTACATAACCTCAAACAAGCTGAAGCCGGTTGTTCCTGTGTTGATGGGAAACATCGTACGACTCGAGTATCTGCTCAGCAACTACAAGCAATATCTCGACAAGACAGTAGAAGTAGCTGGGTGGGTCAAATCCTGCCGCAAGTCAGGCAACGGAGAATTCGCATTCATTGAAATTTCGGATGGAAGCAGTATGGACACCCTGCAGCTTGTAGTCTTCAAGTCTGCTGACAACTGGGAGGAAATCACAAAACTGAAGACAGCAGCATGCATCAGAGCCAAGGGGACTGTTGTACCTTCTATGGGCAAGAATCAGCAAGTGGAGCTCACCGTAGAAGGTAGTAAGGACGGTAGCTACCTTAAGATTTTGGGAAAGAATGACGATGACAGATATCCATTGGCAGCGAAATTCCACAAAGTGGAGACTCTGAGACAGTACGCTCATCTCAGACCTCGTACCAACCTCATTTCAGCAATAGCTCGTGTCAAAAATAGTCTGGCGTTCGCAACTCATAACTTCTTTCAGCAGAACGGCTTCTACTATGTTCACACCCCCATCATCACTACGTCGGACTGCGAAGGTGCTGGATAGATGTTCCAGGTCACAACTATGCTTCCGCAATCTGGGAAGGTCGGAGATTTGCCACAAAAGGATGGTCAGATTGACTACTCCAAAGATTTCTTCAAAAAGCCTGCTGGACTAACCGTTTCTGGACAGCTTGCAGTGGAAAATTACTGTTGTGCACTTTCGAAGGTGTACACTTTCGGTCCCACCTTTCGAGCTGAAGCATCCAATACGGTAAGGCACATAGCGGAGTTCTGGATGATTGAGCCGGAGATGGCTTTCTGCGAAATTCATGATGTCATGGACTGTGCTGAGAGCTACTTAAGGTACTGTATCGAGTACGTCATTACAAACAATGAAAGCGACTTGGTTTGGCTCAACAAATATCACAAAACAATCAGTGAAGTCGTTGAAGGTGACGATAAGAAGGTCCGCCCTGTCAAAAAGGACAGCAAACCTGCTCTTATTGATTACCTCAAAAAGCTCATTGAAAAACCGTTTGAGAGGTTGCCTTATACCCGAGCTATCGAAATCCTCAAATAACACTCGCAGCAGAAGAAAGTCGTATTTGAAAGACCTGTCGAGTGGGGAATCGATTTAGCTTCGGAACACTAGCGCTACCTTTGCGAGAAGGTGCTCGGCTCAGCGGTTATCCTACACAACTATCCCAAGGACGTCAAACCGTTCTATATGCGACAAGATGATGACGGAAGAACCGTGCAATCATTCGATATATTGGTACCGGAAGTTGGTGAAATCGTGGGTGGATCGCAACGCTAGTAACGCTTAGACAACTTGGAGAGGCGAATTCAAGAAATGAAGCTTAGTCCGGAGATGTACTGGTGGTATTTGGATCTACGGAGATACGGAACAGTTCCTCACGGAGGCTTTGGAGTTGGATTTGAAAGGCTGGCAATGCTCTGCAGTGGAGTCTCAAATATCCGAGAAGTCAGTTCCTTTCCTCGATCACCTGGAAACGCATAATTCTGACATGTATATGCTTCTACGACTAGCCAACCGGTTCGATAGCAAAGAATTTGTGGGTCAGCGATCATTGGGGTCACTTCTTCTTGTTAGCAGCTTTCTTGGGCTCCTCGGCCTTCTTGGGCTCTTCCTTCTTGAGTGACTTCCCTTTTGCTTCCTTCTCCTTTGGTTCCTTCCCATCTTTGCTCTTGGCCTTGCCCGTGCTTTTGGCCTCCTCTCTCTTCCGGCCTTTCGACTTGGCTGGCTTGTCGTCATCATCGGAATCATCCTTCTTGCGTTCCTTCTTGGGCTTCTTTCCGTGGATCCTCTCGTATTCCTCCAGCTCCTTCTTGTAGGCGAACATCTCGTGGGTGGCTCTCTCGTTCAGCTTTTCCTTTTAGATAGTGGTCAGCTGATCCCAGCGTTCCTTGATGAGATTTTGGGGGAGGGCCTCACCTTTCGCTTTGAACTCCGCAATAAGTGCGGCCTTGAACTTGAAGTAACTGCTGAGAGGGCGCTTGGGTCTGCCGTCGCTGTCGTGGAGAATTGTTGACATTTTCTTATTGATTACAAGCTAGCAGTCTGGGTTAGACATTTAAAGGAGGCTCCCAATCAGTCGATGTCTGTGGTTAGTCCGAACGAATTATAAAAAATCTGGGTGCTAAAGACTCGTCAACCGCTGACCTTCACTGCTGCGAGTCACAAAACAAGTTCTTTGCCGATGAAAACTCTGTCTTCGATACCATGGATAATATTTTGCCAGTCAGATTAAATGAAAGTCTGCTAACTGGATTAAGTACTGATGGCTTCCTGGTTACTGCAGAGGATGCACACACATCCACCAACTAGCACAAGTGTTTGGTTTATTTTGAGGGTTTGGTCTACCGCCAAACTGTTCGTCATATAACTATAACAATGCTAGTCGTTTAGATGGAGAAGCGATACAACCCTCAAGACTGGACAATAAAAATCCTCATCGAGCATGATCATTCGTCTTGCAACATCCTCTCCTTCGACACAGGCTTGTCTGAGATTTCGTTCGGTCTCTACCGCTTCAAGAAGTCTTAATATTTCAATGGAGTACATCTCACTTCACTGTGGTCAGCGAAGGCTACTCGCTTGTTGTGAGAAGGCCCCCTGATAGTGGTGTCGGTGCGCAGTGACAAATAATAGGAATCTGTACGACTGCGAAAGAACTCCTTCTTGTCCTGCTCACTGAGGAACTGGTACTGCGGCATACTGTCGTACATGTTCTTTAAAGTCTTCTGCTACTCGCTGTTCATTGCCGCAATGTCGACACCTTCAGGTACCACCTCCCGGCACTCCAGAATCTCATCCTCCCTGAACAGGTTATCCTCGATGAGGGCGTAACGGCCGATGGGACTGCATAGGCAGCGAGTTACATGTCAGCAGGAAGCGCAGACTTGCCCTTGTTTTATTACTTCCTTTGCCTGCGTGTTTTCATTTCTACTTTTATATCATTACGATCATAGGGTTGGCAGTGCATGCCAAGCCTCAACCCTTCCACTACAATAAACGTTATTGGTATTTAAAATGTTCACCCGAACGAAGCGGCATAGCAGCAATTCTCGCTCGGTAGCAACCGTCCCTAACGACAGAAGAGCAAAGGCTCTAAGCACCACGGACGCTAACAGTCGACAGAAAACAACAGTCGTCATCGTGGCAACACCATTTCTGCAAACGACTTTAAGTCCAAGGTGAAGACAGAGAATAGCGTGCATCGCAGCAAGCCGCTTGTGCTGGCCGATGGCAAGGAGCGCCATCGCAAGAGCAAGCTCAAGCTGAAGTGAGTAGTTGTGCTAACGTAGACACGAAGTGGATAAGGTAGTGATGGCGAGGTAGTTCAGGTGGCCCACGAGGATAGTCAGATTGAAACTGACAGGCACATCAAGTCAGTGTTCAAGCCAAACAAGACCGAAGCGGCCTGCGATGATGACGATGGAAGGCTTGAGGAACTACGGACTGCCCTATCGAAAATTACTCGTCCTCGCGCTGAAATCACCGAGATGAAGGCCTACTATAAGCAGATTCAACGTTGCTACCAACAGCTATAAGAACCGTTGCATTCTATGCTAACCTTCTTGCACAAGCTATACATGTCGCCATTGGAGAAGCTTTTCGACATTATCCTACCGTTTGAGGCTCTACTGATACGCAGGGAGCAGCTCAACCGGTAGGTCGAGCAGCAAATCAAGTAGAACTAGCGGCTGCACCACCTTCAAACCTTCGACAAGTAGATCCAGGAGATTGTAAAGCTGAAGGAGATCATCGAGCAGCAGGGTAAACTTTTAGACGAAAAGCGTGACATCCCCGAGAAGTTCCGACACTTCAAACAGAAGTCGATGCAGCAGTAACCGGAGCCAAATAAGAAGAACTCATTCAAGCTGGGGATCGACGACCTGAAGCAACGCAACATCCGCAGCTACGACGACGAATTTCGGGATCACATCAAGGATTGCAGCTAAAGCTGGCGCAAACAATACTTAGATCAAAAACGTTTTTGAGCGGAGATTTCAGTTGAAGGTTGAGGTCTTTCCGTCTGTTGGTTCTAACGGCTTTCTGGCATAGTCATAGACGAATTTAAATCCTTCCATGGCACTTCTACTTCTATAATACAATGAAGGCGCAACTTGCGTTACTGCTCATGCTGTTCTCAGGAACCTGTTGCTATGATTTCTCTGACTACATGGTTGCCTTCGAGAAGCATTACTCGTCCGACGAAGCTCTTATTCGCGAGGGGATTTGGAAGGAGAATGTAGTTGAAATTGAAAAGACCAATTCACTCAACTTGCCCTACAAGCTCGCAATCAACAACTTCACCGACTGGACGAAGTAGGAAATCTCGAGGTTTGTGAATGCGACCAAAGACACGAACAGTACAGTTGGCTAGGTGAAAGACTCAGAGCTGCGAGTGGGTGGACCGACTTCATTTGATTGGAGGGATTCAGGCAAGGTCTCTCCAATCAAGAATCAGGGAACTTGCGGAGCGTGCTGGGCATTTTCGTCGACCGCTGTCTATGAGAGTCTGATTTTGATGGGTAACAGTACTACCTTCGATCTCTCCGAAGAGTATGTGATCGAATGTGCAAACCGAACGTACAGTGACTGTGGAGGTGGACGTGTTAGTGACGCCTTAAATTTAATGTCGACAAAAGGCATTCCTTTATAGGCAACATACCCCTACCGGGCAGCCAGTTCCGGAGATGTAACACCGTCGACTGCAGGAATATGCTCAACTGGAAATCTGGTGTCCATACCATCGTCGCTAACATCCAAAATCCTGAAGAACGTGAGCGTGGCCAATATGAAATCTATGGTGTTAACCGCGCCTTACGTCGCATTGGTGTATGCAGACGCTGGTTTTATGACCTACAGTTCGGGGGTGTACGGTTGTGCTACAGCTAATTAAAACCTGCTTAATCACGCTATCACGATAATTGGCTACGATGATACCTCTTTCATCATCAAGAATTCATGGGGAACAACTTGGGGCATCAACGGTTACATGCAGCTCAGCCAAACCTCCAACTGTGGGCTCAACCTGTGGATATACCAGCTCATTCAGGGTGATACTCCAGCCCCCTCTGCTCCAACAAACTTCGCAGCGATAGCTTTACAAGCGATTATTTTAGCTGTCCTGTTGGTAATTTGATACTCCATTGCTTCTCTATCTTCCACCTTCTCGAATCATCGTCACGGGTGATATTAAAGGAACAAAAAGAAGCCGACCTATAAATCAAATAATATGAAGGAAAAGTACACCGAGAAGAGAAACGAAGATCGCAGCATTTTGCTGACCGGTAACGAGCCAAGGTTCTCTCTCATCTGGCTGCATGGCCTGGGAGATAGCTCGGAGGGTTTCCTTGATTGGTGGAAGATGCCTACCTCACCACTGCACTTGGGTGCTCGTATCTGTCTGCTGCAGGCACCTAACCGAAAGGTCACTGTCAATCAAGGAGGATAGTTTGCCAGCTGGTACGATATCCGAACGTTCAATAAGGACAAGTTGATGAACTCACCCGACGAGGAGATATTTAATGTAAAAGAGATTGAGGACAGCTGGGGGATCCTCGACAAGTGTGTCAAGAAATAAGTCGATTACTGGAAGGCAGCTGGGAAGTCTGATCCCTACAAACGAATATTTGTGGGAGGTTTCAGTCAAGGATGTGCGATTGCACTGAGCTATGGAATTTCCTGTGAACCACCTGTTGCAGGGATCATCGGCTATAGTGGCCATCTGTTCAAGTCAACTCCATTGAGGAACATTGGAAAGACACCGATTCTGCTTTATCACGGTCTTGAAGATCCGCTACTAAGAGAGAAGGAGAGCAAGTATTCATACTAACAAATTCTGAAGGACCCAAGTGTCCAATACTTTACAATGGAGGGTCTCGGACACTCAGTAGACCTTCCCCAGATGACCAAAACAGTTGAATGGCTTAAGCCTTTGATGCCCAAGGACTGAATACGCATTCCTCAACTCTTCTGATAAATCGAATCACTTGCGGGTTGATCCAGACTCCCATTGGAGCTTACCCTTAGCACCGTACCATTCGAGGTTTCCTTCGTTGGTCAGTAACAGGGTGAATGGGTGCATCCCTCGGCCCTTAGAACTGAATAAATTCTGACGTACCCCGAAGACCAGAGGACATGGTTGTTTGAATCATAAAGACAGATGTCGCCGTCCTCCTGAGCTGTCAAGCGGAAAGGACCGTGTCCTTTGCCTGCAGTGTTGGTCTGCCACACGATATTTGAAGGAACGAAATGGCTAGACACGTAGATGACAAAGTTGCCGTCATCCCTCAGAGTGGCGAGGTAGTTCTTGTTCGCGGAGATGATGGTGCCTCCAACAGCTGCATAACTTTCTCATGTACGGAGGTTGGTGACAGAGTGAATACGATCAAAGTCGAACCTATGCAGTTCGGTGACCCATTCTTCCTTCTCCTGCATGGCGAGGCGCTGTTGAGCAGTTTGGTTGACGAAGTTGTGGTAGCCCTTGAACATTCCTTAAAACTTTATAGACTGAAGGATACGCGCTAGTTATAATACCGACGGCGATTGTGCTCCAAACCACAGGTGTCTCCATGAAGTTATATCGGCTATAATTCTTATGGAGAAGGTTGATTACGACAAAGTCGAAGCCAAATAGAGAAGAGTCAGGGTAATGACCTGGAACATACTAATGGAGTACTACGCAACGGTCAAGGAGTGCCCCTACGCAGAGGAGCAGTGGGTGAAGACTTAACATCGCTGTAAGCTGACCGTACGGATCTTTTGACTCAGAGCAGAAGCAATAGATTGAGAAGTGTAAGCCAGACGTAATTTGCCTGCAGGAGGTCGATACGGGCAGTCCATTACTTGAGTTCCTTGGTGAGAACGGCTATAAGTACGAGATGCGACTGAAAGGTTAACAGGGAATACTGATAGCATACAAAAAAAGTGTCTTTAAACCCATCAGGTCGGTGGTGGTGGATTACGACGACCATCTTCCCGAACAGATTACTAGCAAGACGTACAAAACCGGACATGGAATGATTGTGCTATAAGTACCCAGTGGCTCATCTAGCTTGTGCACAACTATTCGAACCGAAGGCTCTTAGTCTGTAACACACACATCTTTTGGAACCCGGTACACTAGCGAGTCAAGTACCACCAAATATGCGTCATGGCGGAACAGCTTGCGAAACTTCAGGAGCCTGACACTGCTGTCGTTATCGCTGCAGACCTCAACAGCCAACCTGCGAGTAACTCCCTGAAGCTGTTGCTTGAAAACAGCAAACCCGTCAAGGAGAGGTGTTAGTATCAAAATACTAATTTTCCGGATATGCTTGCTCGATACAAAGAGTGCAGCCACATGCTAAACACCTACCAAAGCGTCTTCGATTTGGAAAAGAAAGAGCCGACCTACACAAACTTTACACACAAGTTTGAAGCAGTCATTGACTACATTCTCTACTCGCCTTAGGGACTTAAGGTTGTTCATCGGGAGTGGCAACCTGAATCAGAGAACCCAATTCCAGATAAGGAGCACCCAAGCGATCACTTGTGGCTGCTCTGTGACTTCGAGCTACCAAAATGACCTGCTTAATCAGTAGTCTTTCAAAATGATTTGTCCCTTCTATATCAGTTGTGATGCTGTAGGAACTACTTCCGACGCTCTGTTATGGCTTTGCGAATGTCCGCCAGCTCTCCTCTCGAAACTCGATACACCCAGTCAGGGTTTGTTCTCTAACAGCAAAAGTACGCCGAAATTTCATAGACGATGTATAGTGCTGAGAAGGCAGTGAGGTAGGCCATGAAGTATAGCATCGGCTGGAGATACAGCCAGGATTCTTTGAAGTAGCTGACCACTGCCAGCACGGGAAAGAAGCTGATAAGGAGTTTGATGCCTATTCGCACAAGCCATATCGACCAGGATACACGATTGATGCACTACGTAAGTTCGAACTGTACCAGCAAGAGGATGTTGATTATGGCGACCCAGACGATCATGTAGCCGTAGATGGCGAGACTGATGAACGTAAGGGTCGGCGTTACGATGTATGGATGCAGCACGATCAGAACCGTTGCGAATACAGCTGAAAGCACGAGATGCGTGTAGAAGACGAGCTTGGCGACTACATCGAACATTGACGGTTTGTAGCGCTGAGGCTCTGGCCGGTCGTTCTTCTGATCCTACATTTGGAAATTAATATTTACGTTGCCACCAAGCAATGACTTGCGAATTTAGTGTGGTTCCCTCAAACCAAATATATGAACTGTCACAAAGGATAAACCAACGATCGGTGATTCAATAGTCTTTCGATTCGCATAACATTTCGTAGGGATGAGGAAAATGGGATGGTATTGGGATTTTAGAGTTGGTGGGCTCTTGGTGTTTCCACATTCCGAAGCTACTTGATTCAGACAAAGGGTCTTTTGATATGGGTGTGGGTTGATTGCCTTCTGGGTTCGTTGTGACTCCAGCTTATATTAATAACAATGTCCAACGGTCAGGACAACCAACGCATTAAGGAGTTTTGCGAAAGATTCTGCACAGTTCGGCAGGAACCTCTCGACAACCGGTTTCTTACTCAGCAATAGATGCGGAAAGTCAGGCAGCGAAGACCAACCATCCAGACCCTCTACAGACTTGAACCCGCCAAGGGACAGAACTATAGGAATGCGTTGCGCAACCTGGACTGCATCAACCGTCTCATTGATCTGCTCTGAGTCGCTGGATAACTCGCTGCCAGTGTGGACTGACCCTCCAATAAACGGCGATGAATGACCATGACAACCGGCAGCTGCAGCAGCGAAGGAGCGACTGCTGGGGGTCAGTCCTGAAAATATTCGGATTATCTTAATTGAAATATTAATTAACTTATGGACAGCAAGACCAAGCAAATCCAGAAGGCAAAGAACGCCTCCCGCACCACCAAGAAGGGTCAGAACTACCCCAAGTACAGGATCCTCACCAGGCCTCGGTTCTTCAAGCCCAAGACCCTGCGCGTTGCCAGCAAGCCTAAGTATGCTCGCGGCACTCGCGTCCTCGGACTCCAGAACAAGTTCGACAAGTTCAGCGTGCTCACCTCACCCCTTACCACTGAGAAGTGCATGAAGAAGATGGAAGACCAGAACACCATGACCTTCATTGTGCACCCCCGTGCCAATAAGCAGATGATCAAGAAGTCGTTCACGGATATCTACGGAGGAAAGGTTCGCAGCGTCAACACCCTCATTCGTCCCGATGGCAAGAAGAAGGCCTACATCAGGCTCGTTGCCGACAGCGACGCCCTCGGTATCGCCAACAAGATGGGCATCTTCTGATCCACCGTATTTAAATACCAACAGACAACTGAGTTCAGACACGAGTTGGGAGGTGGTAGCACCAGCATAGTTCAGCCCAACTGATAATAGTCCACCAGCAATTTCGGTGAGGCTTCGATCGTGCTTCCATCTAAACCCATCTCATTCCCCATTGGCTGTCCTTTGATTATTTGCAGCAGCTTCCAGCGAAATATCAGATAGTGGTTAACGCGCTGGCCGGTACTCATTAATTTCAAATGAAGGCCAAAAGGTCGGACACTGGCAACAAGTAGAATCAGTAACGGTCCGAATCCAACCGAGTATTGAAGTCTCAGGACCAAACAAAGCCCAACAAATAGCCCTCCGAGGGGAGAGAACAGGTATCGCCCTTCGAACTATTCCCAACGAATGGTCAGGTCTGCTTGAGCCTCGCCGACTTGCGCAGGGTAGTTCGCAACGAGATGGAAATTGTTGAGCGATAACGATAGCTTAGTGGTTCGCATACCAACCTTTAGGCTGGCTTCCGTGACCTAAAGATGTAAGTCGCGCAGGTAAAACATCTGCTAAACAACAAATCGGGAGACAGCAAGGGTCTCTAGACTTATGTCAACTCGAGACTGCAGCATTTTAGCACTGAGAGCCAACATCGCCACGAGAGCCTGAAGAATATGCTTGGGCAGCTTGAAAAGAAATCCAACGAAAGATTTTCAGGGCTGCAGATAGAAATACAGGGCATTGAGGCAAGGCTCAGTCGATAATCAAGATCGGCTCATAAGCAGACTGCCGAGCATTCTCGATTGAGTATGCTTGAGACCAGCATTGAAGAACTATTTGAGAAGTTGAAGTCACCAGTCTGCCTCACGGGGGACAATAGCTTATCTCATTCGTCGGCCATTCCTGCTTCCGATGCTGAGAAGGAGATGCGAACCATCAAAAACTAATTCAAAATGGCAGTGGCCTCAATAAACCTACAGTTATCCTCAATGGAAGAGGATATTGACTGCTTGTCGAAGGACCTGAAGAAGAAGATCAACGTCAATGACCTGTCGGAGACAATCGAATAACTTCGAGACGGTATCAAACAGCAAGGCTTTGGGATGTAGACCACCAACTAAGCAATCGATGAGATCAGAAAAGAGCATGATGAAATAGCTCTGAGAATATTCAAAGCAGAGGAGTCCTTGGTGATAGTCGAAGGTAACACTGAAGGGAAGCTACTGGCAATGCGCAAGACAGTTGAAGAGTATATGCAGTCGCTCACCGACTCCTTCGAGACTAAAATCGGCCGTATCGTCAACTCGTACAACCTAAATTTCGAGGAAATCGATGTGAATTGTTAGGAGCTACGCACAATGCTGTCGGAGGTGCTCAACATAAACAGTCTGCTAAGCAGTCGACTGCTCAAGATAGTCACCCATAAAATTGATAGCACTGCCTTCCAGTCTACGATAGAGACCCTCAACGAGCAGATCAGCGAGGAGCTGTTCGTAAATAGTCGTCGGCTCAGGTAGATTGGCGAGAAGGAGTTCGAAGTCGAGCATGAACTCAAATCACTCAAGGAAATTCTCGAGGGACTTCGAACGGACTACCAACGTAACTACAACAAACTGAAGCTGGATGACGATCGTGCATCATTCTGTGGAAGTGGAAGTAAAGTGAAAGCCAACTGCGAGAATATCGGTGATGGCATACGATCTCCCAAATAAGTTGAGCAGCTATTCAAAAAACCGGAAGGCATGTATGACTGCTATAGCAGCATGGAAAGAAGGACGATGGGTAAACAACGCTCCAATCTTTCGAGATCAATTCGTGAACCGGCATACTAAAGACTTTCCGACGAGTTGAGTCATCTGGAGTGAAGCCTGGCTGATAATGCGCTCTGCCGACTATATAATAACTATTACCAGCTATGCACGAAGGTCAGCGTCCAAAAGAGTATCGCTTCACCATTATGGTACTGGAGATATGCCAAGTAGGGACCGCCGATGGTAGGCAAGTCGAACATCACAAGCCGCTTCATCAAGGAGAAGTTTACGGAAGACTACGATCCTACGCTTGAAGGCAATTTCACTCATTCGACCTACCTGGACAACGAAGAGTTCGTGGTGACGGTCACGGATACTGCAGGCATGCACCCCACCCGCTGATTTAGGCCAGGAAGATTTTGTTACGCTCGACTGCCTGTGGAAGAACAACCGTGACGGCTTCATCTTCGTCTTTGCCATTGACCGTGCAGAGACCTTCGATGACGCTGTAAAACGCCTCAAGGAGACGAAGGAAGACAACACCAACAAGGATGTACGCCTGCCCGTAAGTCAGGTCCCTTGCTTGCTCGTTGGCAACAAAGTGGATTTAGAGAAGAGCCGACAGGTAGACAAGTATTGACTCAGGTCCCTACCAAGACAGCAGAATAACGAGCAAAGCATTTTGATGTGAAATACCTGTAGGTATCGGCCAAGGAGAACACCAACATCGAGACAATATTCCACGAGCTGATTCGTGAAAATGAGCTGAGGAAGGTGTACAAGCCTAAGTAGGAACAGCGGAAGAGGCAGGGCTTTATCGACACGGTATCCGAGTCGTGTGAGCGAAACTGCACCATTTTCTGAGTGTTCATCGCTACTAACGAAACAGTTCTATATAATTTTATTGGGTTATGCAAGCAGAATGACAGAGTGGCGGGAATGCCTATTGCCTTGCTGCTTGGGATATCAGAGGTCATATTATGGCAGTGAATAAGGATTCTTGCGAACAGGGACCATCATTGAACTCCCTTTATCAGAACACAGAAGCAACTAGCTCAGACGATCCACACCCAGGGAAAGCCACTGACAGAGGCCATAGCATGAACATGATTTACTCTTTAATAAAAGCCACGATCGTTGAGGAATGTTAACTCCCTCCACATTTGATATTAATTCAAGATCTGCAGCCAATAGGATAATATCAAGAGTAGGATGTATTCC